>MDSW01164693.1_pt1 | contig 25746 bp, 25 predicted proteins | sample 811171 | NCBI WGS metagenome assembly MDSW01 (sample SAMN05326641, study PRJNA326480) | marine metagenome | isolation source: seawater | place: Atlantic Ocean: North West | collected 2012 | reverse complement strand
TTCGGGTGCTTGAGCGTCATGCACCCGCCACGGCGCAGGGGCTGCTGGATAGCGTCGAAGAAAACCTGAAAGGCATGGCGCTGAGGCGGTTCAGAAAACTGCGCCGAGGCGCTTCCCCGACCGAAGGCGACTTCGATCCGCCGCTGACTTCCCCGCTTAGTTGACCGGCGGGCGTCGCCGCTCAGTTGACCATGTGTTCCTTGATCGCCGCGTTCCGCACCGATTTCCGGACTTTCTCGAATGCCCGCACCTCGATCTGACGCACGCGTTCACGGCTGATCCCGTAAACGTCGCTTAGATCCTGCAGCGTCATCGGTTCATCCTTGAGACGCCGCTCGGTCAGGATGTGGCGCTCACGGTCGGTCAGACACATCATCGCGCCTGCCAGCATCTTCTGGCGCTGACGCGATTCCTGGCGTTCGGCAACGATGGTTTCCTGGTCGGTACCGTCGTCTTCCAGCCAGTCGATCCATTCGCCCTCGCTGTCTTCACGCAACGGCGCGTTCAGCGAGTGATCGGGACCGGCGAGACGGCGGTTCATGTTGGTCACTTCCTGCTCGGACACTTTCAAGCGCGTGGCGACGATTTCGGTTTGTTCCGGCGTCAGGTCACCGTCGTGGATCGCCTGCAGTTCGCTCTTGATCCGGCGCAGGTTGAAAAACAGTTTTTTCTGCGCGGCAGTGGTGCCCATTTTCACAAGCGACCAGGAATGCAGAATGTATTCCTGCATCGACGCGCGGATCCACCACATGGCGTAGGTTGCAAGCCGAAACCCCTTGTCCGGATCGAAACGCTTCACGGCCTGCATCATACCGACGTTGCCTTCCGAGATCAGCTCGCCAACCGGCAGACCGTAGCCGCGATACCCCATGGCGATCTTGGCGACCAGCCGCAGGTGACTGTTGACGAGTTGATGCGCCGCGTCATCGTCACCGTGATCGCGCCATCGTTCTGCGAGCGCGATTTCCTCTTCATGGGTCAACATCGGGTACTGACGAATGACCTGCAGGTAACGCGAAAGGTTTTCTTCGGGAGTCGGATTAAAGTCTTTGGCAATCGAGCCCATGGTCCCTGTCTTCCCTTAGCTGCACCGCCGGCCAGCCCCGCCAAGCCGGGCCTGACGTTCGATGATCCAAGACGATGTTTCCGCTAATTTACCCGAGTTAACCGCTCAGGTATAGTCTTTTTATATTAATTCTAAACTATCAATTAATTCATTGATTTCACTTGATAGTTCTATCTCAAAGTTCAATTTCGCGTGCGAAACCGGGTGTTCGAACCCAAGCCTGTATGCATGCAGCGCTTGATGATTATACGGGCCGTCGCGGCCTTGGATCACAAGCTCCCGGTCTTTTCGAAGGCTGCCTCTGGTGTGGTATAGCGGATCGCCCACCAGTGGATGCCCCATACCCGACATTTGAACACGGATTTGATGCGTGCGTCCTGTGAATAAATGGCAATCCATTAATGCCGCGTCAGCACCAATAGGCCGTATAACTCGATAATCCGTGACCGCGTGTTTACCCCCGGAAGCGACGGTAGCCATACGTTTGCGGTTTCTCGGATCGCGGCCGATATTGCCTTCGATCCGTCCCTGACGAGGATGCGGCACCCCCCAAACCACGGCCATATAGGCGCGGTCGATGCTGTGCACCTGGAACTGTTCGACCAGGCCCCGATGCGCAACATCACTCTTGGCGCAGACCATCACGCCGGACGTATCCTTGTCCAGGCGATGCACGATCCCCGGCCGGGTCACTCCACCGATCCCCGACAGCGAGCCCCGGCAATGATGCAGCAGCGCATTGACCAGCGTCCCTGTCGCGTGCCCGGGCGCCGGGTGCACGACCAGACCGGCCGGCTTGTTGATGACGATCAGATCGTCGTCCTCGTAAAGAACCTCGAGGGGGATATCCTCCGGCTTCGGCTTTGCCGGCGCCGGAGGCGGAACCGTGACAACATAAGTATCCCCTGCCCGCACCTTGCGCGAGATGCTGTCGGCAACCCCGTCCGGACCGAGCACGTTGCCCGCCTCGATCAACGCCTGGACGCGCGTTCTGGACAGCTTACCGGCGTTCTCGGCCAGCCATTTGTCGAGCCGGGCGCCAGCATCGTCCGCGCCGACCGTCAGTTCGATTTCCTGCGCATCCTCCATACCCGTCTTTATGCCCTATCGCTCGAAGAAAGCCCAATCCCTTGACAAGCCACGCCCCGCCGCCGATGAAGACCGGTGCTTTTTGGTGGAGACCATTGATGCAGGCGCTGAAGTTTATCGTTATCGGCATGGGAATTCTGATCGTGCTCGCGGTCGGACTGATCGGATACGGCCTGTATAAGAAATCCGTTGAGCCCGGCTGGAAATTGTTCGGCCCGCGCGCCGACGCGCCCGCTGCCGCCGCCGCACCGACGGCGTTCGGCGATCTCGATCTCGATCTCGCCGACGGCTGCTTTATCGAAAGCGTGCGCCCCGACGGGCCGCGGGCTTATCTGCTGCTTGGCCCGGCCGGCAGCTGCGATGGCGTGATCGTCATCGACACCGGGGACGGCCGCGTTCTCGGCCGCATCAATCCCTGATGGCGGTGCGTCTTCCGGACACCCTTGAACACCGCATCCGTCGCCACGCGGAGAGCTGCTATCCGAATGAAGCGTGCGGCCTGCTGACCGGCCGCCGTGATGGCGGAACAGTCACGGTGACGGCGGTACATGAAAGCGAGAATGTCACCGAAGCCGACCCGAGAGCCGGGTTCGAGATTGATCCCAAACTGCGCTTCGACCTGATGCGCGCGCTCGAAGCCGCCAATGACGGCACCGAAATCGTCGGCCATTATCATTCCCACCCCGATCACCCGGCGGAACCGTCGGACACCGATCTATCCATGGCCTACGAGACCGAGTTCGTGTGGCTGATCTGTAGCGTGACGGCTAAAGGCACGGGCGATCTCAACGCCTTCCGGCCGCTTGAGGACCGCAGCCGGTTCGAACCGCTCGACCTCAACTGAAATTGCTGACGCCGAAGGCCCCCGGGGGCTGATTTTCAGTTCGCGCCGGACTGCTGCATCAGCGGCTTGCCGCGCGCCAATAGCCATCGGAACCACATCCCCGAGATCAGCGACGTGGCCAGCGCCGCGACCACCAGCGTAACGTAGAACGTTTCGTTGATAATGCCGGCACCGAGCGCGATGCTGGCAAGCACGATGCCCGGGCCGCCACGTGTGTTCATCGCCAGGCCGAAATTGAAACTCGTCAGAATGTCACGGCCCGTAAGCCGTGCCGCCGCCACCACGCAGGCGATCTCGATCACCGACGAGACGACGATGAAACCAAGCGTGAATCCGAGGTCGAGATCGTTCGGCAGGTCAATCTTCAAACCAACGATGGCAAAATAAATCGGGACGAACAGACCTGTCGAAATATCGCCGATACGTTCCTTGACCGGCTCGAACGCGCCGTTGGAAACGGCGCCGACGACCATGCCCGCCACCAGTGCGCCGAAGACCAGATTGACCGAAAGCAGGCTGGCAACCGCGACCACCAGGAAGCAGACCGAAAACAGATACCCGATGGGCGATGCCTTCCAGACGAAGTTGATACGAAGCCCCGACACCCAATTGAGCAGCCTGGGCCCGAACGCCAGCGCCAGACCAACGAATGCCAAGGTCTTGAGCGCGGTAACGGCGAATTCACCGGGATCACCCTCGCCGCCCTGCGCAAGACTGGTCGCGAGCGACAATCCGATCCACAGGATCAGATCCTGTATTGTCGCGGCCCCAAGCACCACACGTGCGAAGCGTGTGTGAATCATTTTGAGATCGAGAAAGATCTTCGAAATAACCGGTATCGACGTCACCGAAAACGCGATGGCGATCACCAGCGTCAGCGCGACCACCCCCCCGTTGGCGCCGGCATACGGCGCGAAGTCGAAGACGCGCGGCGCAAACCACCCGGCCAGGAACGGCACGGCCGTCGCCGCCACCACGATGACGGCGATCAGACTGGTGTCATCACGGTCCAGCTTGCGTTGCACGCGAAACCCCGACACGAACATCAGCGCGGTGAGGCCGATCCAGTAAAACGCCGAAAGCACCTGCTTTTCGGCGGGAAACGCCGCGAAGATGAAGGTGTAGGCGTCGGGAAAGAAAAACCCGAGCACCGTCGGGCCGAGCAAAATGCCGCCCCCGATCTCGCCGATCACGCGCGGCATTTTGAACCACTGACAGGCATAGCCGCAGCCGTGCGCCATGCCGAGCAGGCAGAACAGCGCCAGAAACATGCGGGAAAGCTCAAACTCCGTCACGGCGCTTACCTTCTCAATTCGCGTCAGGCTTTAACCGGAAACGCGGTTTACCACGCCGGGCACGGCAAATCCACGGCAGCGGATCGATTGTCTACTCAGGACGCCAATCCTTTGGGGGTGAAATTCGAATCTTCATACATGGTGGCAGTGATCATCTCTAGTGCGCGGCGTTGCTGCTCGATATTTTGTGCCGTAGCTTCACCGACGGGCGGCGATTCCAGGTCGAAGTGTCCGAAAGCATCCTTGCCACGCACCAGCATGGCGCTGTCGCGCGGTCCTTCCTTCTGGGCGCTCGTCGGCAGATAATCGATCAGCAGGCCGACACGACGTTCACCTGAAGTGTTCGGCCCCGACGCATGAATGATACGGTGATCGAACAAACATGCCTCGCCCGGTTTCAATTCGGCTTCGACGGCCGCCGACTCGTCGAAGGATTCGGTGATGTACTGGGCGCGGGATAGGATGCTGTCGCCATCGTCGCCTTCTGCATGTTCAAGTAGCTTCCACTTGTGCGATCCCGGGATGACCTTGAGGCAGCCATGTCTGGATGACGCCGGCGATAATGCAAGCCAGGCGATCACCAGAAACGGCTTGAGCTTGATATACATGCTGTCTTGATGCCAAGCCGCATGCGCGCGCCCGTCGGGCTTTTTGAAGCGGAAGGTCGCGTTCCAGTTGAGGATATCAGGGCCGACCAAATCCTCAATAATGTCGAGAATGTATTCCCGCCGCGCCAAACCATCGATCCAATCGAGCAAAAGGTTAGCCTTGAAATCCAGCTTACCCACGAGCTCGGGATTTGCGGTCTCGAAGGTTTCCAGGCGTTTCAGGTACTCACCTGCTTCCGTCTCATCGAAAAACGTCACCGGCGAAAGGAAACCCTCGTCACGGAACCGTCTGATTTCGATATCGCTGAGCGCTTTGCCCATCGCTGCCTCCTAACCACTGTTATTTTGACAGAACGGCATCGCCGTTTCAGGTAAAAAAACGTGCGTCGGGCTGCCTTGGCACGATATCCTGCTTTGTCCGCTCCGGGCATCGGAAAATCAAACTATGTTTTATATCGGCTCGGTCCTTCTCTCGCTTTGTGTCGTTCAGGTGGTCATGGCGGTCGTGCTGCTGACCTTCTGGCGCATGCGACTGAATGCGGACGGGCTGCTGGAGATGGCACTCGCGATGGCGATCGGCAGTGTCGGTGCACTGCTCACTGCCGTCGGCACATCGACCGCCAGCGTCACGCCGGCGTATTTCGGCATCCAGGGATTCGTGATCGGCGTGATTCTGGCGGCGCGCTCCATGCGCCGGCTTCAGGGGCATCCGCCGTTGATCGCAATCGAGGCGGTGGTCCTCATCGTGTGCGCGTTGGGTGACGCCTATTTCTTCTTCATCGCTGACACGTACGCGGGCGCACTGGCGCTGAACTCGATTGCCTATGCCGTCATTTGCACCATCACCGCGTGGCATCTGTTCCGGGAACAAAGGCCCGACCTCAAGACCGGCTGCCGGGTTCTGGGTGCCATCTTCGGGGCGTTCGCCCTCGTCAGCACCGTCCGCGCCGCAGTCCGCCTGTACGCCGAAACACCGCGCCCGACGACGCTGGAGGCGGTCTCGCTGGATCTCGTTTACGCCTTCTTTGCGATCGCCGTTTCGATCGGCTGGAGCCTCGCCTTCGTCTGGACGTCCTACAGCGTCGCCGAGTACCGGTTGCGTGCGGCGAACGAGAAGCTCAACCGCTTTACGGGTGCGGTCGCGCACGACCTCAACACACCGCTCAATGCCGTCATCGGGTATCTGGACGCGCTCAAGCATCTGCCCGAGAACGCGCAACATCACCGCGACGAATTCATCGCCACCGCCAGTGAAGCAGCATCCAGGATGAACCGATTTATCCACCACTTGCTTGAGGAATCCCGCGCCGGGCACGACACGCCCCCGCCGGTGCCCGTCGATACGCGTGCCTGCATTACGAATGCACTGCAACCGCTGCAGCCCAGGATCGACGCCGCCGGGGGGGATATCCGTCTGAACGACACCCACGACGTGTTGGCCAACGCGTTCCATTTGACGCGCGTCTTCCAGAACATTCTCGACAACGCGATCAAGTACCGGGCCGACGAGCGCCGGCTGTGTATTCACATAACATCAACGCGCACGGACGACTGGATCGACGTTTCCATCGCCGACAACGGCCTGGGCATTTCCAAAACGGACCAGGCAAGTATCTTCCAACGGTTCAGGCGCGCGGATGCGGCGCTCCCCGTTCCGGGCTACGGCCTCGGGCTCTCTGAATGCCTGCGCATCATGGAAAGTTACGGCGGCAATATCAGCGTCGAATCCCGACCCGGCGAAGGGTCGACATTCATCCTGCGATTGCCGGCCGCCTGATCGGGGTCAGTGAATGTCCTTGGCCGCGCCGATGGCCGCCTTGAGCTTCTCGAAATTGAAGTCCGGGCTTTTCGCCGCATCCAGAATCTTCGCTTCCTTGCGTTGCTGCAGGGCGACGACCTCCGGGATCTTCTTTACCGCATCCGCAGGGATCATCACCGCGCCGTGACGGTCGGCATGTACGATGTCGTTGGTCGAAACCGTCAGGCCATAGACCGTCACCTGGCAATCGAAATCGACGACGTGCACATAGGCATGGCTCGGGCCGATCTTGCCCGCCAACAGATTAAAGCCGCGCACGCTATCCTGGATGTCGCGGATCGAGCCGTTGGTGACCGCGCCGGCAGCGCCCAGTCCCTTGTGGACGTGGGTATGCACCTCGCCCCAGAAGGCGCCGTGACCCGGACGCGGGTCCAAATCCTGAATGACGACGACGCTCGGGTGCGGCTGTTGGCCGACGTACTCATAATAGGGAAGACGCTTCGCCGCCGCCTCGGCAATGGTGTCGGACGAAGGCTCGGCGGCGCGGATCATCGCTGTCCGCGCGAAACCGCAGATCGGGGGCAGATCGGGATCGAGCGGCACCAGCTGCTCGGTCGTATAGCCGTGGCCACGGCGCTCAGGAATGATTTCCTCAAGCGCATTACAGATCGTCGGCGTATCCCACTGGGTCAGCGTCTTCAGGTCTTCGGCGGTGATATCGGTCATGTTTCTTCCCTTTTTTATTGTTTGTGTCAGCGGCCGTTCTTTTTGCGCCAGGCTTCGAAGGCCGTCTTGTTTTCTTCCTTGGTCGGCGGATAAAGGCCGATGATGGTGTCGCCGGCATTGACGCGTTCGGTCACGAAGTCCTCGAAGGCGGTCATTTCATGGGCTTCCTTGGCGATGTCGTCGGCCATGTGGAGCGGGATCACGACGACCCCCTCTCCGTCGCCGACGATGACATCACCCGGAAACACCGCCACGTCGCCGCAGCCGATGGGGCCGTTCAACTCGATCGCCTGATGGCGCGTCAGGTTTGTCGGCGCCGACGGGCGGTTGTGATAGGTGGGAATTGCCAACTGCGCGATTTCCGGTGCGTCGCGAAACCCGCCGTCGGTAACGACACCGGCGCAACCGCGTTTCATCATGCGCGTGACCAGGATCGACCCGGCTGACGCCGCGCGCGGATCCTTTCGGCTGTCGATCACCATCACATACCCCTCGGGGCATTCCTCGACCCCGACCCGTTGCGGGTGGTTCGGATCCTGAAAGACCGAGATCGGATTCAGGTCTTCGCGGGCCGGGATATAGCGCATGGTGTAGGCCTGCCCGACCATGTTCTCGCCCTTGTAGCCCAGCGGGTGGACGTCCTGGATGAACTGGTTCTTCAGGCCGACCTTGAACAACGCCGTACACAATGTCGCCGTCGACACACGCATCAGTTTTTCGCGCGTCGCCGCGCTGAGCTCATCGGTGCTCATGTCTCTCTCCGTCAGGTCAGAAGATGTCCGGCTCGGGCGTCGGCCCGCCGAACGACGTTTCCAGGTAGTCGAAGTCGCAGCCCTCGTCGGCCTGCTTAATATGGCGCGCGAACATCCAGCCGTAACCGCGCTCGAACTTCGGCTTGGGCGGCGTCCACGCCTTGCGGCGGGCTTCCAGCTCTTCGTCGCTCACCATCATGTCGATGGTCCGGTTCGGAATGTCGATCCTGACAATATCGCCGGTCTTAAGAAGCGCCAGCGGTCCGCCGACATGGCTTTCCGGCGAGACGTGCAGGATGCAGGCGCCGTAGCTGGTACCGCTCATCCGCGCATCGGATATGCGCAGCATGTCGCGCACGCCCTCTTTCAAAAGCTTCTTCGGGATCGGCAGCATGCCCCATTCCGGCATGCCGGGCCCGCCTTGCGGTCCGGCGTTCCGAAGCACCAGCACATGATCCTTGGTCACATCCAGATTTTCATCGTCGACCGCCGCCTTCATTTCCGGGTAGCTGTCGAACACCAGCGCCGGGCCTTCGTGGTTGTCGAAGCGCGGATCGCACGCCGACGGCTTGATGACGCAACCGTTCGGCGCCAGATTGCCGCGCAGCAACGCAAGCGAACCGTGCGCATAGATCGGATTGTCCATCGGGCGGATCACGTCGTCGTTGTACACTTCAGCGCCTTGCAGCGTCTCACCCAGCGTATCCCCCGACACCGTCATCGCATCGAGATTAAGCTTCTCGGTGAGTCGAGACATGAGCCCCCTGAGCCCGCCCGCGTAATAGAAATCTTCCATCAGATAGGTCGAGCCGCTGGGCCGCACGTTGGCGATCACCGGGACATGCCTGGACGTGGCGTCGAGATCGTCGAGCGTCAGCGGCACGCCGGCACGCCTTGCCATCGCGATCAGATGCACCACGGCGTTGGTCGAACATCCCATCGACATGGCAACGGTAACGGCATTGTCCACGGACCTGCGGTCGATGATCCGGTCGGGGGTCAGATCCTCCCAAACCATCTCGACGATGCGCCGCCCGCAGGCGGCCGCCATGCGAATGTGATTGGCGTCGGCGGCCGGGATCGAACTTGCCCCCGGCAACGTCAGGCCCATCGCCTCTGCAATGGCTGTCATGGTCGAGGCCGTGCCCATAGTCATGCAGTGCCCATAGGACCGCGCGATGCCCGCTTCGACGTCGCCCCATTCTTCCGCCGTCAGATTGCCGGCGCGGCGTTCGTCCCAGTACTTCCAGCCGTCGGACCCGCTCCCCAAGGGCTGGCCCTTGTAGTTCCCGCGCAGCATCGGTCCGGCGGGAAGGAAAATCATTGGCAGACCGGCGCTGACCGCACCCAGAACGAGTCCCGGCGTCGTCTTGTCGCATCCCCCCATCAAGACTGCGCCGTCGACCGGATGGCAGCGCAACAGTTCCTCGACATCCATCGCCAGCATGTTGCGGTAGAGCATCGTCGTCGGCTTGACGTAGTTTTCGGACAGCGACAGCGCCGGCAGTTCGATCGGAAAGCCGCCCGCCTGCAGGATACCGCGCTTGACGTCGTCGACGCGCTGTTTGAAGTGCGCATGGCACGGATTGATATCCGACCACGTGTTGATGATCGCGATCGACGGCTTACCGACCCAGTCGCTCGGGTCGTAACCCATCTGCAGCGTCCGGGAGCGGTGCCCGAACGACCGCAGGTCGTCCGGGGCATACCAGCGCGCCGAGCGCAGCTCCTCGTATGTCTTTTTTCTCCCGGTCATCGGCGTCGATCAGGAAAATCCGTCCGCCAATGCGAACATAAAGACGATCATTGCGATACCGAAAGCGATCCCGGCAATCCCGGTCGCGATACCGTAATGATTGCTGTCGTGGACGCTTTCCTCCTCGAGATCATCGTGGAGATCTTCGGGCATCGACATTTTACATCTCCTGCATGTGTTCAATCATGTCCCGACCCCGCTCAATTCAGTGCCTTGGGCATCCAGAGCGCGATTTCAGGAATGAACATCACCAACAGCATGCCGAGGATCTGCAACGCGATAAACGGCAGCACGCTGACGAAGATTTCCTGAAGCGTCACATCCTTCGGCGCGACCGACTTGAGCCAGAAACATGCCGGACCGAACGGCGGCGACAGGAAGTAGATCTGGATGTTCATCACGAACAGAATCCCGAACCAGACCGCGGCCCATTCCGGCTGCATCCCCAGTTCGGGTGCCAGGTCGCGGACCACGGGCGCGAACACCGGGACCGTGATGAAGATGATCGCGATCCATTCCATGAAGGTGCCAAGGATAACGAGGATCGCCATCATCACGAAGATGGTGCCAAGCGGACCAAGGCCAGCGCCTTTGATCAAATCGCGCATGAAGTCCGCGCCGCCAATCAGATTGTAGAGACCGACGAACGCGACCGCGCCCAGGATCAGCCAGATAATCGTCCCGACCACGGCCATCGTATTGGCAAGGCAATCGCGCAGCAGCGCATAATTGAACTTGAAACGGATCGCGGCGACGGCAATCGCTCCGAAGACCCCGACGGCGGCAGCCTCTGTGACGCTGGTGATACCGCCATAGATCGAGCCCATGACGCAGAAGATCAGTGCGATGCAGAGTCCGACCGCGATCACCTGGTGGCGGCCGAGCTTGACCTCGGCGCCGGTCTTGAGCGCGATTTCAGCGGCGGTCGGCGCCAGCGACGGATTGAGGTTGCACCGAAGCAGCACAAACGAAACATAGAAAGTCGCGAGCATCAGACCGGGAATGAAACCGGCCGAAAACAGGTCGCCGATCCCGACGTTGGCGCTCAGGCCATAGACGATCATGACAATCGACGGCGGGATCAATGTGGCCAGCGCGCCGGCCGCACAGATCAACCCGATGGTGAGTTTGCGGTCATAGCCGAGCCGCAGCATCTGCGGCAGCGCGACAAGGCCGAGCATCACGATCTCGCCGCCCATCACGCCCGACATGGCCGCCAGGATCACGGCGACGATGGTCGTCTGAAGCGCGACCCCGCCGCGAAACCCGCCGGCGAAAATCGACATCGCATCGAACAAGTCCTGTGCGATGCCCGCACGCTCGAGGATTGAAGCCATCAGCACGAAGAACGGCACGGCGATCAGCGGATACTTTTCCAGCAGATCCATCGCGTTGGTCGAAACAAGGTACATCCCCTGCATGCCGTAGAACGCGACGGCGCAAACGACGGAGATGATGAGCGTCACGATACCGAGCGGCATACCAGTCATCATCAGCGCCAGCAGCGCTGCCACGATCAGCAGCGAGATCGTCGCAATGCCGACTTCTTCACGGTCCACGTGGATCAGTTCGAAGGCCGCGCCCGCGGATGAGGCGATGCCCTCTTCTATACCGGACCAGACGCTATCCATGCCGCTGTAATGCGCGAAGATCTGAACCAGCAGCCGCAGGCATACCAGCGCGAGCACGGCATAGACGCCGACCTGCAGCATGTGCGTGCGGAAATGCCGGCTGAGATTGACCAGTAACTGCACCAGATACATGAACAGCCCTGCGACCAGGACCGTTTTGAGGATCATGGGCAGCGGCGAATTCCATGCGGTGCCGCCGCGCTCGACCAAATCGATGCTCTCCACGGCGCGAATCAGCGTATCGGATACCAGCATGTAAAGGGCGAAGACCCCGACCACCATGGCGAACAGATCGAGCCACCAGCGCGTCCGCTTCGAGGCCATCAGATAAAGGACGGTGATCCCGATATGACGTTTCTGCAGCGTCACAAAACCGGCGGAGAGCATCCAGGCGCTGGCGCAAAGCACCATGACGACCTCGAACACCCACTGTGTCGGCGAATGGAATACGTAACGGGCGACAACCTCCCACATCGTGCAGAATGCCGCCATCAGGTAGAGGTTGCCCACCGCCAGACCGGTAAACCGGCTGACATGGTCCACGCAGCTACCCAACCCCTTGAATGCAGGTGCACCGAAGAATCTCTCGGTCATCTCAGACATAGCGTCCCCCTGTTAAGGGATTTGATTATTTGATTTGTGTATGCCGGAATCGCCGCCGTGCCCAACAAGCACGGCGGCGTTCCAATGCCCGTTATTACGAGCCCGACTTCAGCAAGCCGACGGACTTCATGTATTTCAGATGAGCGTCCAGCGCTTCTTGCGCCAACGGCGATTTGGCGGCGAAGTCGTGCCAGGCGCCAACCGCGATTTCGCGGAACTTGGCACGTTCTTCCGTCGACCAGTCGATGACGGTGACATCACCACCGGCGCGCTGCTCGGCGGCGATTGCCTGATCCTGCAGGTCCGCTTCACGGCGCATCGCGTCGTATGCAGCCTGATACCAGACTTCCAGCGCGGTCTGGCCCTCTTTACCCAGTTTGTCCCAGACCTTCTTGTTCACGATGAACTGGAGAACGGCCATGGAGTGGATGCCCGGATAGATCGGGAACTTGGCAACCTTGTAGAGGCCCTGCGCGTTGTTGTTGACGTGTGCGGAGGCGTCCGCAGCGTCGATGACTTTTTTCTCGAGCGCGGAATAGACTTCCGAGAACGGGAGCGACACCGGCGCAGCACCGGCGCGTTTGAACACTTCAGCAGCCAGACCTTCCGGCGAACGAACTTTCACGCCCTCGAAGTCGGCGACACTTTTGATCGCGACCGTCGACACGAAAGCTTCCTTGGCGTACGGGCCGCAACCGACAACATGCACTTGGCCTTTTTGATACTGGTCGTAGGCTTTCTGGAGGATTTCCTTGCCGCCGCCGTATTGGCAGAAGGTCCGGACCTGATCGACGGTGTCGTAACCTGCGATCAGATCGCCAATCACCGCAAACACCGGATCGCGGCCGGAGAAATAGGAAACCGCGTTGAGATCGCCGTCGAGGATACCGTTGGCGACCGCGTCGATGGTCTCACGGTGCGGCACGACGGCCTTCGTCGGCAGCACTTCGATCTTAATTTTCCCACCGGTCATGGCTTCGAGCTTCGGCGCCCAGTCATCGGTCATGAAGCGGTGTGCCCAGTCGCCCGCTTTGGAGCTCGCCTGAACCTTGAGGGTCTTGGCCGCAGCGCCATCAGGCGCCATCGCCAGAACGAGAGCCCCCAGCGAGAGGGCCATCAGTGATTTTTTCAGCATTTGGAATCTCCCAATTCAAAAATTTGTTTGGACAAGAATTGACTCGTCAGAAACTGAGATACTAATATATTAGTTGGTAAGTCAAGGTTATTTGCACCATTTGCGCGCCAAAAATCTCGACTTTAGACCTGCGGTACAAGTCACATGCCCGATGAAATTTCTGCGATAAATTCGCTGCCTTCGGCGCAAGGCCGGAGCGGCCGCATGACGGCTGTGCAACAGGTGTATGCGGACCTTCGCCACCTTATCGTCGAGATGTCCCTGCCGCCCGGCACCGTCATCTCCAAGAAATCGATCGCCGAGCGTTACGGCATCAGCCAGACACCCGTCCGTGAAGCGCTGATCCTTCTGGAGGAAGAAGGCCTCGTCGATATCTTCCCGCAGTCCCGTACCGAAGTTTCGTACATCGACGTGCAGAGCGCGCGCGAGGCGCATTTCCTGCGCCGCAGCGTCGAGGTGGAGATCGCCCATATTCTCGCCACCGAAATAACCGATGCCCAGATCGCCGAACTCCGCGACATCATCGCGCACCAGAAGGCGGCGGACGATCTGGGTGACTACAACGCCTTCACCCGCCACGACAACGCGTTCCACGAACGCATGTACCAGATGGCGGGCGTCGGCGGTCTCTGGCCGTTGATCGACGCCAGACGCGCGCACCTCGACCGGTTGCGGCGGCTGCACCTACCCATCGAGGGCAAGACCCGTGCAATCATCAAGGACCACATCGATATCGTCGACGCCATCGCGGCCAGAAACGCGGCGCAGGCGGAAGCATCGGTGCGCGAACACTTGAAGGGAACGGTGTCGGCGACGGAAGATATTCGTTCGCATTTTCCGGAATACTTTGGGAAGCCCGCTTGACCCCGCCCACACGATCCACAAAATAATCCCAGGGAAGGAAACAACAAAAAAAATGGATACGCTTAATCCAGCTTCGGTCGTCTCAGACGCACAGGTGGCCGAGTACCGCGAAAAAGGGTTTATCGTCGTCGAGGATATCTTCTCCGCCGACGATCTGAAACAAATGGACGATGCGCTGAACGGCCTGATCGCCGAGGCGCGTGACCTGACCGAGCACACCAACGTTATCGATCTGGAGCCGAGCCACACACCCGAACGGCCGCGCGTCAGGCGTATCAAGGAGCCGTTCCTGAACCATCCCGTCTTCAACGAGATGGCCAAACGTCCGAAGCTGGTCGCCGCGCTGACGGCGCTGATCGGGCCGAACCTGCGGATGCACGGGTCCAAGATCAACCTGAAGTCCGCGGAATACGGCTCGCCCGTCGAATGGCACCAGGACTGGGCTTTTTATCCGCACACCAATGACGACGTGCTGGCCGTCGGTGTGATGCTCGACGACATGACCGACGACAACGGGCCGCTTCTCTGCATCCCCGGCTCACACACCGGGCCGACCTACGATCATCATCAGGACGGCCACTTCGTCGGCGCCATCGATCCGGAATCTTCCGGGATCGATTTCAACACCGCCGAGAAAATCACCGGCAAGGCCGGCTCGTGTAGCTTCCATCACGTCCGCATGATGCATGGCTCGGGGCAGAACACATCGGGCAAGGACCGCAGGCTTCTGCTGTTCCAGGTCGCCGCCGCCGACGCCTGGGATATCCGTGGCATGGACCGCATCGGATCGTGGGAGCAATACAAGAAGACGATGATCGCGGGCGAACCCACCAATGAACCGCGCGTCGTCGTCACGCCGATCCGCCTGCCCTATCCCGAACCGCTCAAGAAAGGCTCGATCTACGAGAGTCAGACACTCGTCAAAAACAAGTATTTCGGCTCGAAACCCGCCGCCGAATAAAAACAACCTGGGGAGACACCATGAAACGCGTCCTCGTCACCGAGACCATGCACGCGTGCGCCTTCGACATATTGGGCGCGCGGGACGACATCGAAGTCGTCAACCTGAAGGGCGATATCCGCCCGGAGACCCTGATCGCAAACATGCCGGGCGTGCATGCCATCGCCGTCCGCTCGGCACATCTGACGGCCGAAATCCTGAGCCACGCCAACGACCTCGAAGTGGTATCCCGTCATGGCGTCGGCTGTGACCTGATCGATGTCGAATACCTGTCGGGAAGAGGAATCCCCGTCGCCATTGCGTCGGGCGCCAATTCCCGGTCCGTCGCCGAGCACACGCTGTCGTTGATGCTGGCGACCGCACGCGAACTGCCGGCGCAGGACGCCATGGCCAAAGGTGGCAACTGGAAGAACCGCAACGATTTCCAGCTCCGAGATCTTATGGGGGCGACGGTCCTGATTGTCGGTTTCGGCCGCATCGGACGGTTGGTCGCGCCGCTCTGCAAGGCGTTCGGCATGAACGTCATCGCCGCCGATATCGCTCCCGACTTCGCCCTCGCCGAGGAGATGGGGATCAAACTGATTACCGATTTCCGCGAAGCCCTGCCCGACGCCGATTTCGTGACGCTGCATGTGCCTCTCGACACGGCAACCCGGCACCTTGTCTCCGAGACCGAGTTCGCAGCCATGAAGGACGGCGTCATTCTGATCAACTGCGCACGCGGCGGGATCGTCGACGACGATGCAATGTTAACGGCGCTCGACAGCGGCAAGGTTTTCGCGGCGGGTATCGATGTCCTGGACCGCGAACCGCCGGAGCCGGATCATCCGGTCCTGAAACGGAACGACGTCATCGTGACGCCGCACAACGGCGCCGCATCGGTTTCATCCTCCATCGCCATGGCGCGCATGTCGGCCGAGAACATTCTCGATTGTTTCGACGGCCAACTGAAGGATGAGATGGTTTTCAACCTTTCCGCACTCGGCTCAAAACAATGACCACCGACCAACCCACCCGCGTGACCGCCGACGGCATGACCACCCTCGGCGCCGATATTTTCGAACGCGCCGGTGCGTCGCGCGACGAAGCCGTCGCGATCAGCACCAATCTCGTCAACTCCAATCTTTCCGGTCATGACAGTCACGGCGTGGTGCGCATTCCCCGTTATTTGATGTGGGAGAACACCGGCAATCTCGCCTTCGGCCAGTCGGCGAGCGTGATCGCCGATGGCGGCAATTTCGCGCTGATTGACGGCAATCGCGGCTTTGGCCAGGTCGTCGGCCGCGAGGCCGTGGACATCGGCATCGAAAAGGCGAAAGCGGACGGCGTCTCGGTGATGGCCCTCAGGAATGCCGGCCATCTCGGACGTATCGGCTTCTGGGCGGAACGCGCATGCGATGCCGGCCTTGTGTCGGTCAGTTTCGTCAATGTCGCACAAAGCATGCTTGTGGCCCCGTTCGGGGCCGCCGACCGGCGCGTCTCGACGGCACCCGTCACGATCGGCGTCGTCAACCCGTCCGGCGACGACTTTATTCTCGATTTCGCGACATCCAAGGTCGCCGAGGGCAAGGTCATGGTGGCGCTTCGGGGCGGCAAGCCGGTACCCGAAGGCGCGTTGATCGACGGCAACGGTCAACCGACCACGGATCCGATCGCGCTTTACGGCGAACAGGTCCCCGGCAAGGAAGCCGACCCGCGCGCCGGCGACGGGGCGCTAACCACGTTCGGCGACCACAAGGGATCGGGGCTCGCGCTGGCGTGCGAACTGCTGGCCGGTGCGTTGACCGGATCCGGCACGACCGGGCCCGGCAAGAAGACCCACAACGGCATGTTCTCGGTATTTCTGAAGCCGGAACTGCTGGACGACGGTCATGGCTTCGCCGGTGCGGTCGCGGGCTATATCGACTATGTGCGGTCGGCCCGGCCACGCGATGCGGATCAACCGGTGATGATTCCGGGCGATCCGGAACGCAAAGCTCGTGCCGAACGTCAGGCCAACGGCTTCGATATCGCCGCGGGCGCATGGACCAGCATCCTCGATGCGGGTGAAAAACTGGGGCTCGACCGGAACGGCATGATCGAAACGGCGACCAAACGATAAACACAAGGGGAGGCACCGATATGACCGACACCACGCTCAAATCCAGAATGCTCAGGGGCGACATCCTGTCGGGGACATTCCTCAAGACCCCGGCTTTCCAACTGATCGAAATCCTTGCCATGTCGGGGATGGACTTCGTCGCGCTCGACGCCGAGCATGCGCCGTTCGACCGCGGCCAGGCGGACGCGTGCCTCGGGATGGCGCGGGCGCTGAATTTCCCTGCCCTCGTGCGTATCCCCGATGGCTCCCCGGCGCAGATTCTGACGATGCTGGATTCAGGAGCGACCGGCCTCGTGGTGCCGCATGTCAACACGGTCGAAAAAGCCGAGGAAGTCGCCCGCGCGGCGCGCTTCGGTCATGGCGGGCGGGGGTTCGCCGGGTCGAGCCGCTGGGCCGGATACGCAACGCGCAAGATGCCGGACATCCTGAAGCAAAGCGAAGACGAAACCGTAATCCTGGCGCAGATCGAGGAACCGGAGGCGGTTGACGCCATCGATGCCATCGCCGCGGTCGAGGGTATCGACGCGCTGTTCGTCGGCCCGGCCGACCTCGCGGTCTGCTACGGCCTCACCGACCCGGCCGCGCCGAAGGTGCGCGACGCCATCAAACGCGTGGGCGAAGCGGCGAAGAAACACGGCAAGTGCCTGGTCACGTTCGCCCCCAACACGTCGTGGGTGGCGGATCTGAGAGCGCTCGGCGTCACCATGTATTTCGTCGCCTCCGAGCATGCATTCATGCTGGAGGGTGCCAAGGCCGTCGCCGACGACATCCGGAGCGCGTGACGTGACCGTCTATATCGGCAGCGGCGCAGGGTTCGCAGGCGACCGGCTCGACGCCGGGATTCCTGTCGTCAAAACCCTGAGAAAGAAAGACGGCCCGAAATACCTGATCTTCGAGGTGATGGGCGAACGGACGCTCGCGATCGCGCAGCGGATCAAGATGCGCAATCCGGATCGTGGCTATTCGCCGTATCTCGAACCCTATCTCAGGAACGTCCTCAAAGACGCCAAAGACGCCGGCGTCACCATCGTCGCCAACCTCGGCAACGCCAACCCGATGGGCGGTGCCAAGCGTACGCATGAACTCGCGAAGGAACTCGGCGTCGACGGGTTGCGCGTGGCCGTCGTTTTAGGCGATGACCTGCTGGCGTTCATGGGCGCGGACGAGGTCGCCCAGTTGCCGACCATCGAAGGGATCGACATCGACGGCAAGGAGATCGTCGCCGCCAACGCCTATCTCGGCGCACGCCCGGTGGCCGAAGCGCTGAAGCTGAATGTCGACGTCGTGCTGGTCGGCCGGACAACCGATGCGGCGCTGGTGCTGGGGCCGCTGATCCATGAATACGGCTGGGGGCCCGAAGACTGGAATCTGCTCGCGCAGGGGACGCTCGCCGGACATTTACTCGAATGCGGCGGGCAGGTCACCGGCGGCTATTTCTGCGATCCCGGGTTCAAGGACGTGCCGGGCATGGATGAACTCGGCTTTCCCATCGGCGAGATCGAAGCCGACGGAACGCTCACCATCACCAAGGCCGAAAACACCGGCGGCATGGTCACCCGCGCCACGGTGATCGAGCAGATGCTGTACGAGGTCCACGATCCGTCCGCATACCTGACCCCCGACGTGCAACTCGACATCACTGACGTCACGCTCATTGAGGACGGCAAGGACCGGATCCGCGTCACCGGGGCCAAGGGATCGCCTCCGCCGGAAACGCTCAAGGTCACGGTCTCCGCCGACGGCGGGTGGCTCGCGGAATCGGAAATGATTTACGCTGGCCCCAATGCGCTCGCCCGCGCCCGGCTTGCTGCCGACGTGGTGCGATCGAGGGTCAGGAAACACGGCGTTACGGAAAAGGTCCGGGTCGAAATCGTCGGCACCGGCGCCGTCTATGACAACGACGCATCCGACCGTGAGCGTCAGAAGAACATGCCGATGGACGGTGAATACCGGTTGCGCTCGGCGGTCCGCACGCTCGACAAGGCGACTGCACAATATGTGAACGACGAAGTGTTGAGCCTGTTCTGCTCCGGCCCCGCGGGTGGCGGCGGTTATCGTTGCAACATCACCGGACAGGTGAACACCGCGTCGGTTCTGGTGCCGCGCGGCCCGGTCGAAGCGCAGGCCCGCGCCGAGGAGGTGAAACCATGAACGACGATCCGATCACTTTGCCGCTTCACGCCATCGCGCATGGCCGGACCGGCGACAAAGGTAACCGCTCCAACATCTCGTTGGTGCCGTACCTGCCCGAAGCGTTTCCGCATCTCCTGGAACAGGTCACGGCGGACCGGGTCATGGACCTGTTCCGTCACAAAGGGGCGACGGACGTCACGCGCTACGAGCTTCCCAACCTGCCGGCCATGAACTTCGTCATCGACAATGCCCTCGAAGGCGGCGTCAACAGTTCGCTCTCGCAGGACCTGCATGGCAAGACCCTGTCGTTCATGCTTTTGGGTGAAATCGAAGTGACGGTGCCCAAATCGTGCGTACCGGCGGGGTCGAGGTACCTCTAAGCCGCCTTCGTGAGTTCCGAGAATTCCGCCAGGATCATTTGTTTGAGCTGATCGGCCGCGGGCGACAGTGTCGCGCCTCGTCTCTCGACCAGTTCCAGTGTCCGCGACAACCCCGGCCCCGTCAGCGGGCGGGACACAAGCCGCCTTGATGCGACGCCGCGCATCACCATGCGCGGGATAATACCGACGCCCATCCCCGCTTCAAGAAATCCGACCATGGTCGACAGGTGCTGCACCTCGTAAAGCCACTTGGCCGATGTCGTCCGGTTGGTCAGGTGCGCCTGCAACACACGGCTGGTACCGCTGCGCGCGCCCAGGATCATCAGCGGCATGCCGCTCAGCTCGGCCGCATCGACGGGACCGCCCTCGGCGTGCGGATGATCGTCGCGGCAGGCGAGCACGAAGCCGTCCTCCATCAGGGGCGTGGCGACCAGCCCCTCCTCGATATCGTCGGTCCGCATGTCGATGGCGAATTCCGCCTCGCCGCGCCGGACGTACGACATGATCTCTTGCTCCGAAACGTCGATGACGCGGATGCCGACACTCGGGTGGGCTTCCGCGAACCGTCCGATCACACCCGGCAATACATACGTTGCAACGGAAATGAGACTGGAGATCGTCACCCGCCCACCCGCGACATCGATCACATCGCGGATATCGTTATAGGCTTGCTCGAACTGGTTCAGCATCCTTCTGGCGGCGGGCAGGAAGGCCCGGCCCACGGCAGTCAGCGCGATGGACCGTGTGGTCCGGTCGATCAGCTTGGCGCCGACGGCGTCCTCGAGCTTTTGCAATCGCTGCGTCAACGCGGACTGCGTGACGTTCAGGTGCGCGGCGGCCTCCTTAAAACTGCCCGCATCGATGACGCGGATGAAAACCTCGATATCACGGATGCCGTAAGGGATGTTCATTTATAAGTTTTCCTTAATAAATATGAAGATATTTGAATTTTACTTCACAATCAAGACAGCGCAGAATTCGCCGATAAGAACACAAAAAAACGCCCGGGTTACTTAGGGAAGCATCTGATGAGTAATAAGAAGTACGACGTCGTCGTGGTCGGCGCCGGGAACGCTGCACTTTGTGCAGCTATGGCGGCGAGGGAAAACGGGGCGTCAGTCCTCATCCTCGAAAAAGCGGCAGAAGAAGAAAAAGGCGGGAATTCATACTTCACCGCCGGCGGCTTCCGCTTTTGCCATACCGGTATCGACGATGCCGCGTCAGACGTACTCACCGATCTATCGGATGCGGAGCGCGAGCAGATCGTGCTTCCGGTACACGACAGAGGCGTGTTCTATGACGCGCTGATGAAGGTCACCCATCATCAGGCGGACGAAGAAATGGCGCGGATCCTCATCGACGGTTCGCGCCCGACTATGGTCTGGCTGCGCGAACACGGGGTACGTTTCATCCCGATGTTCGGGCGCCAGTCTTTTCTTGTCGATGGCAAACATCATTTTTACGGCGGCGTGAATATTGAAGCCGTCGGCGGCGGCGCCGGCCTGGTGGAGATGGAACTCGCCCACGCCCTCAAGATGGGCTGTGAAATTCGATATTCCTGCGGCGCGACCGAGCTTTACCAGGACGATAACCGCTCCATCACCGGGCTCAGCGTCCGAACGCCGCATGGCTACGAGGACATTGACTGTGACTCGGTCGTACTGGCCTGCGGGGGGTTCGAATCCAATCCCGCCATGCGCGCGCAGTACCTGGGTGCCGGCTGGGATCTGGCCCGCGTGCGCGGCACCCGCCATAACATGGGCGACGGCATCCGTATGGCGATCGAGATCGGCGCACGCCCGTTCGGCAACTGGTCCGGCTGCCATTCGGTCGGCTGGGATATTTCCGCGCCGCCTTATGGCGATTACGAAGTCCTGGATAACTTCCAGAAACACTCGTACCCGTGGGGCATCATGATCAACCTCAAGGGCGAGCGCTTCGTCGACGAGGGCGAGGACCTGCGCAACCACACCTACGTCAAGTTCGGCCGCGAAATCATGAAGCAGCCGTTCCGGACCGCGATCCAGATCTTCGATCAGAAGACGATCCCCTTGCTCCGCGACGAATATCGGATCAAGCAGGTCACGAAATACACGGCGGACAGCATGGCTGAACTGGCGGCGCATCTCGAAATCGACCCGGACGCGCTCACCAAGACGGTCGACGAGTTTAACGCCGCGTGCCAGCCGGGCGACTTCAATCCGTCGATCCTCGACGGCGTCACCACCAAAGGACTTGCCGTCAACAAGACCAACTGGGCGCTGCCGATCAGCGAGCCGCCGTTCGAGGCCTTCGTGACGACGACCGGTGTCACCTTTACGTTCGGCGGCCTCAAGATCAACAACGACGGCGAGGTCCAGGACACCACCGACCGCTCGATCCCGGGGCTCTATGCTGCGGGCGAACTGGTCGGCGGGCTGTTCTACGAAAACTATCCGGGCGGCAGCGGCTTGATGGCCGGCGCGGTATTCGGCAAGCTGGCCGGTGAAAGCGCCGCCGTTTACGCCGGACGCGCCAAAGCCGTCGCCTGACCGGACAGGGGAAACATCATGATGGACGGATTGAACACGACCGAGGCCACCAACGTTCTGGCCGCGCTCTCCGAGCGGATCACCGGGTTCGATCCGGCTGCCATTTCCCCGAAAGCAATCGAGGTCGCAAAAGCAGGTATCGCGGATACCATCGGCGTTACCCTCGCAGGCTACCCTGAACCCTGTACCCAGATCCTGCTGTCGACACCGGGCGTCGCCGATGCGCCCGGTCCCTGTTCCATCCTTGGCGCGAAACGGAAGACCAGCGCACTCGACGCGACACTCGTCAACGGCATCGCGTCCCACGCGCTGGACTTCGACGACTTCTCGGACGTTTTGGGGGGACACCAGTCCGTGCCCCTGGTGCCGGTGCTGTTCGCGCTCGCCGAGGAACACGGTCTGACCGGCCGTCAATTGATCGACGCCTATGTGGTCGGCTTCGAGGTCGAACACAGGTTCGCCATGGCGCTGCATCCGCATCATTACGACAAGGGCTGGCACCCGACGGCGACGCTGGGGATTTTCGGCACCGTCGCATCGGCGGCTTACGCGCTCGGCCTCAATGCGACGCAGACGACCCGCGCCCTTGCCATCGCCGCGTCGCTCGCCGCCGGCATCAAGGCCAACTTCGGCACCATGACCAAACCTTTGCATGTCGGGCATTCCGGCCGCTCGGGCCTGATGGCGGTACTCATGGCGCATCGCGGTTTCGAAGCCAACAGCCAAGCGATGGAGCACCACCAGGGCTTCTTCAACGTCTTCAACGGCGAAGGCACGTTCGACGCGACGCCGCTTCTGTCGGCATGGACATTGCCGTTGACCATCGAGTTGCCAAGCATCGGCATCAAGCAATTCCCCTGCTGCGGCTCGACGCACCATGCCATTGCGGCGATGCTGGACTTACGCGCCAATGACGGCGTCACCGCCGAAAACGTCGAAGCGATCACCATCCACGTGCATCATCGCCGCTTCCGCCACACCAACACGGCGTTCCCGCAGAGTGTCCTGCAGGCCAAGTTCTCGCAGCAGTACGCGGTCGCCCGCGCGCTTCTGGACGGGGCGGTGCGTCTGAAGGATTTCGAGGACGACGCCTTTCTCCAACCCGAGGTCGTCCGGCTTCTCGAGAAAGTCACCGTGGTGCCGTTCGGCGAACCGGACGCACCGGAAGGTGGCACCTGGGACGCAGAGGTGTCGGTGAAGCTCAACGACGGCTCGACACGCACAAAGCGCATCGACAACATGGTCGGCCGCAGCGGCGACAACGCCATGAGCCGGGACGAGCTTTACGCCAAGTACGCGGACTGTGCCTCGAAGGTGATCTCGGCAGCCGATGCCGAGGCCTCGTTCGAAGCCCTGATGGACCTCGAAACGGTCACTGATTTCGGCAAACTGACGGCGCATCTTGCCGGTCGGTAACGGGCGCCAAAAATTTTCACGATCTCGCGATCTAATTGACTTCGAGCGCGTTTTTGCCTCATAGTCCGAGCGCGTATTACATTTGTTTAGAGTCTATGAGACCCCGGCTCGCCGGTAAGCTACGAGATCCCCTGACAATGTGAGCGTTAAAGGACGGCCCCGCACGGTGCGGCCCGCCGTCAATGCCAACTGTTAGAGGTAATGAGACATGGCTACTGGTACTGTTAAATGGTTCAACCCGACCAAGGGTTACGGCTTCATCGAACCGTCGGATGGCGGCAAGGATGCCTTCGTTCACATCTCGGCCGTCGAACGCGCCGGCCTGAGCGGCCTTCGTGAAGGTCAGAAGGTGTCGTACGAACTGCAAGCCGGCAAGAACGGCAAGTCGTCCGCCGAGAACCTTACGGTAGAAGACTAATTCATCCGGCACCGCCGCCGGCCCTGCCGGCGGCGGTCAGCCGAACGAAAAAGCGTGCCAACGGCGCGCTTTTTTTGTGTCCAGTGGCGCCCCGGCATTGGCAACACCGTCCCATCGTGTCTAACTTAAAAAAATCACGTCATTCCACTTTCAAAGAGATCCGCCCAATGAGTACCGTTAAGGACCGCCCCTACTGGTGGGAAGAAGCCGAGCCCCAACATGCCGATGAAGGCACGCCCCCCGAAACCGCGGACGTCGTCGTCGTGGGTGGCGGTTACGCCGGTATGGGCGCCGCGATCCCGCTATCGCGCGACGGGCGCGATGTCGTGGTTCTGGAACGCGACCGCCCGGGCGACGGCGCATCGAGCCGGAATGGCGGCATCACCAGCGGCAATATCCGCCTTTCGTTTTCCAAACTGATCGACAAGTTCGGACTGGAGCACGCCAAGGCGTTCTACGAGGAAGGCCGGGTGGCACGGCAGGACCTGTTTGACTTCATCGAAGCCGAGAAGCTGGATTGCGATCTGCAACTTGTCGGCCGGTTCACCGGCGCCATGAGACCTGAAATTCTCGAGAACATGAAGCGCGAAGCCGAAAAGCTCCACCGCCATGTCGGCATTGAGATGAAGATCATCGAACGCGCGGACCAACACGACGAGATCGGCTCGGACCTCTATCACGGTGGCGCCGTACGCTCCGACATGGGCGGCGTCCACCCGGGTAAGCTGCACCGTGAATTGCACCGGGTCGCCAAAGCGTCCGGCGCGAAAATCTTCAGCGGCGTCGGCGTCACCAATATCGAGCGCGTCGGCGGCACCTTCACGGTCACCACCCCCAAGGGCAAGATCAAGGCGAACCACGTCATCGTCTGCACCAACGGCTACACCGACAAGGGTCTGCCGTGGCTGCGCCGCCGCCTGGTCCCGGTAATTTCGGAAATGATTGCGACGGAACCGCTGAGCCCGAACCTGATGGCGACTTTGATGCCGAAAAAGCAGATGCACGGCGAGACCCGCCAGCTCGGCCACTATTACCGGCCGTCACCGGACGGAACGCGCATCCTTCTTGGAGGCCGGCGTTATGATAACGACGCCGCAAAAGCACGCGAACGCCTGCGCGGCGGATTGCTGGAGATCTTCCCCGATCTTTCTGAAAACAGGCTCTCGCATCACTGGTTCGGTTTCGTCGCCTTCCCGATGGACGAACTGCCAAAGCTGACGATCCACGACGGTGTCGTCTACGCGACCGGGTTCTGCGGTTCAGGGGTCGTTTGGGCGCGCTGGTTGGGCATGAAGGCGGCGATGGTCGTGATGGGCCGCGAAGAAGGCGCCTCGGCGTTCGACAAGGTGCCGTTCCGCGCCATTCCCTTCTACAACGGCACGCCCTGGTTCCTGCCGGTCATGATGAACTGGTACAAGCTCAAGGACCGGATGACGGGGACGCTAAAGTAACATCGCCGTCGCCGGTTTCCATGTCGGCCAATTCGGCAAGAGAAAGCGGTTTCAAAGGCGGCCGGATGCGGTAGGCACCGATCGCCACCGGCGACGTGCCGTGCGCCGCCGCCAAAACCTCGGTCACCGTCAGGCCGCACATGCGGCCCTGGCACGGCCCCATACCGGCACGCAGAAATGCTTTCAGTTGGTTCGGGCCCGGTGCGCCCAGCTTGGCCGCCTTCCTG
>MDSW01220511.1_pt1 | contig 25756 bp, 13 predicted proteins | sample 811171 | NCBI WGS metagenome assembly MDSW01 (sample SAMN05326641, study PRJNA326480) | marine metagenome | isolation source: seawater | place: Atlantic Ocean: North West | collected 2012 | reverse complement strand
TTGATCCATTTCATCTAGAATAAGAATATGCACTCCACCTTGTCGATCCATCCTTCTTATTGTCTCAGAAAGAACTCTGTCCGCTGGCCAACCAGTGAATGGAATAACTTGATCACCAGTTTGTTGAAGGCCTTCTGCGATTCTATGTAGTACTCGATAACGAGTATTGACGTGTTGACAGTTTATTTCATGAGTGTATACGCTGCTTCCAATTATTTGAGCACGTTCTTCGAGCTGCTGCCCTACAAAACGACTTGCAGCTGTTTTTCCTACGCCTGAAGGTCCGAAAAGAATCATATTTCCAGGAATATGTCCCTCTAATGCATCTGCAAGATTCATTACCATGGCTCTAATTTGTGTATCCCTATGATTAAGAGTAGGAGGGGAATGATGAGGGTCGAACACTCTTCTGTCTACAAATACAGAATTTTTCCGACTTGCAGAATCGAAAATATTCGCCATATTGCTTCACTTCCTTCATGTTCAAACAGGCACGGTGTTAACCGGCTGCGCGAACGGGACTTGAGGCACACCTGCGTCAATGACTTAATCCTGTTCATGGGAAATCAATCACCATGTCTTTTTTGCACAAATCATTCACCCCTTTCCGGAGGCTATTATTCTAATTCAATTCCTGAAATTTTAAGATTGAAAACTTGCCTATCTTCAATTTGAATTGCATTTTGAGGCAAAGAGGGCATACTGAATCCAGTTTTTTCGTCTTTACCAGAAGCATAAGAATGAGTAATCAAAAAGGTCTTCTGATCTTCTTTAGTTGTCGTTCGAATAATATCTTCTGGCCGATGATGATAGGGAAAACCTTCACCGTCAGGAACTCCCATCTCTAGTAATATGCAATTAGAATCTGGAATTCTTTGATCAATCGTTTCACACGGTCCAGAGTCTCCAGTATGTAAAAGGACAAATCCATTACAATCGCGAAGTAGGTACCCATGTGGGTCAGTTTCTGGTGTGTGTTTAACGGGAAAACGTTCGTAATCCCATCCATTTGCATGCCCTGTATCATTTGTAATCCACTCAACTCTTTCTTCAATAACTGTTAGAAGGGTATTTGGAAATGCAAGTTCACAAATAGTTTTCATTCTCTGAATACCATTTGGATGGAGGTGAATTCTTAATTTTGAATTTCCTTCACGATCTGAGATATAACGCCTATCAAGAAGAAGAAAAGGTAAACCAAAAACATGGTCTCCGTGCCAATGTGTAATCAATAAATCAGTAATTTGAGCCGAAGAAATGTTGTTTGATTGCAATTGATGTAATATGGTTGGAGGGGCATCAATTAGAATAGAATCATCTAGAAGCATGCATGAGTGAAATCGTCCCGGGGGGCAGAAAGCATTTCCAGAACCCAGTACCCTTAATCTGGAAGCCATGTAACGTTCGTGACGAGGTCTCCTTCATTCAACCTAACCCTCTGAATAACAAGGGGCGGCTTCATTGAAATAGTGATGACTAACCCGCAGAATCATAGAGGGAGTACCTTGACAGATTACTCTAACAAGAATCCTTATTCGTCTCGCATCACGGCTAACTATGTTTTGAATGGTGACAGTTCGAAGAAAGAGACGCGTCATATCGTTTTTGATTTAGGCGACTCTGGTTTAGAATACAAAGCGGGAGATGCTCTAGGTGTTTTTCCAACATGCCCTCCAGATTTGGTTGAGTTGATTCTTGAGAAGTTAGGGTGCCCTCCTGACCAGATTGTTACGATAAAGGATGAAGAAATTGAGTTGCGCAACGCACTTCTTCAAAAATGCGAGATTCATCGATTATCCAAGCGTTTTATTGAAGGCTTAGCCCCTCATTTTTCTTCGAATTCATCAGGAATTAAAACGAGAATTGTAACACGTTCTAGGAAAGATTCTTCTGGTATGATTGTAGAAGATTGGCATTCGTCTTCTGATGAGGATTTACCAGAGTATTACACTCCTTTGGGTCCTATTGATGATCCTGAGAAGGCATTGTGGACCTCATTAGTTAACGATTCACAAATGATGGAGGATTATATTTGGTCCAGAGATTATTTGGATTTCTTTGAGGATTTCCCAAATCTCCGTCTAGATGCTCAAGAATTTGTAGATTCAGTGGACGCTCTCAAACCACGGTTATATTCGATTGCATCATCCCCTGATTTTGAGCCCGGAACAGTTCACTTAACTGTAGGAATTGTGAGATATAATCATCATGAAAGAGATAGAACTGGATTAACTACTGGATTTTTGGCAGATCGCTGTGTTGCTGAAAAATCAAATGTTCCAGTATTCATGTCCCCAACACGAAGTTTCGTTCTTCCAGAAGATGGCTCTACAGACATCATCATGGTTGGCCCAGGTACTGGCATTGCTCCTTTCAGAGCCTTCCTTCAACAGAGGGCTATTGATGGAGCTACAGGGAAAAATTGGCTGTTCTTTGGAGATTGGACAGAGGATGGAGAATTTTACTATCGTGATGAAATGGAATCATGGAAATCTGATGGGACTTTAGAAAGAATCGATTTAGCTTGGTCTAGAGAAGGTGAAGAGAAAGTCTATGTTCAGCATTTAATGGAAAAAAATGGAGCAGAAATTTGGGCAAGAATAGATGCAGGAGGCTACTTCTATGTATGTGGTGATAAGAATTACATGGCAAAAGATGTTCATAAAACACTGATTCGAATTTGTGCAGAACATGGAAATATGTCTGATGAAGATGCAGCACATTATGTTGAACAGCGAATGATGAAGGATGAAAAGAGATACCTTAGAGATGTGTATTGACCCGATTTCATCATCAACCTCTTTGTTCGTGGGTACAACATGTTCAGCCGGGTGTTGATAGCGAACCGCGGTGAAATCGCCCTCAGGATTGGTCGTGCTTTACGAACGCTAGGAGTAGAAGTATGCATGATTCATGGGCGAGAAGATCGACTTTCAACCCCTGTTCGTTTTTCAGATAATGCTCGAGCAATTTTGCGTTCCAATCCATTAGAATCTTATCTAGATATAGAGGCTGTAATTCAAGCTGCAAAAACTATGGGGGTTGATGCTGTACATCCAGGCTATGGTTTCTTAGCAGAAAATGCTGATTTCGTAAAACGATTAGAAGAAGAAGGGATAACCTTCATTGGACCATCTTCAGATGTTATACGTTTGTTGGGAGACAAAATTGAGGCAAGGAAAGCGATGGAAGCTGCTGGTTTACCAGTCGCTAAAGGCAGTAGTGAACCAGTTTCTACAACTGAAGAAGCGATCTCACTTGCAGAAGAAATAGGATATCCGGTAATCATCAAAGCTGCAGCAGGTGGCGGAGGAATAGGTATGCAAATTGTACATGAAGCCTCGGAATTTCCGTCAGCGTTGAACCTTTGTCAATCTCGTGCTAGAAGTGCTTTTGGAGATGATCGCGTGTTTGTTGAGAAGTATATCCAAGGCGCTCAGCATATAGAATTCCAAGTATTAGCCGATGGTGAGAAAGCAATTCATTTTGGAGAAAGATTCTGCAGCATACAAAGACGACATCAGAAGTTGTTAGAAGAAGGCCCTTGGTTATCTGATGAAGTCCGTGCAGAAATCGGGGCAAAGGTATGTGCAGGCGCTGAAGCAGTTGGTTATCGTGGCTTAGCAACATTTGAATTTCTAAGAGATTCTCATGGAGATTTCTATTTCCTTGAGGTCAATCCAAGGGTACAAGTTGAGCATACAGTTACCGAGATGATTACTGGTGAAGATATGGTGCAATTGGGGATACGTGTTGCTGCTGGCGAATCTTTGCCCTTAACACAGGACGAAGTAGAATTCAATGGACATGCAATTCAGTTTAGAATAAATGCTGAAAACCCATCTACATTTGTTCCATCGCCTGGGCGTCTTTGGGAGTGCCATTTCCCCGGAGGTAATGGAATTCGAGTAGATACACATGCCCATGTGGGGTATGAAATGCCAGGTTGTTTTGATTCGTTACTTGCAAAATTAATTGTTTGGGGCAAAGATCGAGATGAAGCAATAGCTAGAAGTCGAGCTGCATTGTCTGAAATAGCGATTATTGGAGTAGATACGGTCATCCCTCTTCATCGTTCAATAATGGATGAACATGACTTTTTGAACCGAAGAATCACAATTCGTTACTTAGAAGAACATCCCGATTTACTCGGCTCTACCTGATTTGTTGGAGATTAACCTAATCGTCTCATACCAGGGTATTGGCTATCATCTTCAGAATTCTTGGTAGGATTCATTTCTTCTAATCTAAGATTAGATGGAGGAGCCACATTTTCACGTTGAGAAATTGTTGTTGCTATTGATTGCATTGCAGCCGAATATCCGTCTTCATTAGATTCTCTTCCATGATTCCTAGTCATCGAACCAATAGCGGCTGATCTTTGGGCTTGATAATCTTGGTCGGAACGTAATCGAAGGAGCCCCATTGCTCTTCTCGTAGCATTTTGAGGACGAAATGATCTTAGTAAATTCATCACAGTACTACTTCTACTTCTTGAAGCACCTTTGATGATCAATCTTGATTGATGATCCGGTCGTCTTAGCATTCTAGAAAGGCTAGGAAATTCACTTAATTCATTTGGAATGTCTTGACTTATTCCATCTGTGATTAGTTCCGCTTCAACAATTTCTTCTCGTTTTGCGTCTGATACCAACCCTGATGACTGACATTCTTCTCTGACTGCATTAGCAGAGGGTGGAGGGAGTATTGTAGATGATGGGGCACCGAATTGTTCCTGAGCTTGTCTAATTAATTGCATACTACTAGGTGTTCTTGTTGGTACAGGTAGGTGACGTTCTTCGTTGTTGATTGAAGTTACTTCTGCATAGGTTCTTTGCGCCAATTCCAAATCTTCTTGGATTGAAGGACGACCGTATTGCGAGTCAAATGTAGGTGCCTTATTTTCTTCAATTGAGTCGAATAGATTCCCAAATATTCCTCCATCATCTGATGAACTTGTATGGGTCTCGACAGAAGGAGCAGCAAATGCATTGGATGCCTCTCGATAATCTGTATTCGTACTTGATAGTGCGATGTTTGCTCTTTCTCTATGTGCCGAACCAAAAATTCCTGTATCAGGCATAGTTGAAGGTTGTTCATTGAAGGAGAAAGGACTATTTGGAGTTTCAAACATTGTAGGGTCAAATGAAAATTCAGTTTCAACAGATTGACTAATTGGTGGTTCAAAATCGGTATCTCTGAATCCTCCAATTCCTGTATGGGTGGCCAATGCCTTTGCTAGATCCATTTCATTATGCATGCTTGAAATTATTTCATCATGAATAGAAGGCTCGTTGGAAGTTGAAATTTTCAATATTGTTTTTGTTTCTGAAAGGGAAGTTCCTTCCAGCATTAATTCTAGATATTTTTTCAGTCGAATCAGCTTTTCTGTTCGTCCATGAATTCGATGCCTATCTCCATTTTTGGTATCTATTCTCAAAATATCTTTTCTATACACTAGCCAAATTGAAATGATTATCCCAGAAATACCAATTGCAAAAACATTCGAACCCGGAGGCGCAAGTCTTACTCCATAAACCAACAAAAGGAGTGAAATTACAACCCATCCTGATGGAATCCCTGGTTTAGAAGTCATTCGAATTGAATCGATTGCCGTCAGACTCAAACGAAGTCCTCTTCCGTCTGTCCGAGAGAGTTTCAATCCCTCATCTGAAAGAAATGTGCGAAATCGCCCTTCTATTCCGGCCAGACGAAGAGTGCCGAAAGATTCGGCATCTTCCTCATCTGGTCGGACCCCATTGGGTCCTTCTTCAGAGTGCATCCGGAAGGAAGATGTTCACTTTTGACTTATACATTTTATCATTTTAATTCTGATTTTTATTGATTTAGGGGCTCTAGCCATTTCGCCATTCATGTTTTTTTAATCTCTATTCCATGCCCTAGAATTCTCATTGGCACAGAGTCAAGTTGACTTAGAATTAATCTTCGATCAGAATCATTTCTTATGGTCAATGGAGAATCCCATTCTACAGAAATTCGTTGATTGTCGATTGCAGAGACTCTGCCGACAACAAATTGTAAATCAATTGATGCATGAATTACCATTCCTATTTCGGTTTCTCGTTTCTGAAACGGTGCTTGAATTAATTTGAATGAACTTGAATCATGTGTTTCAAGCATGTTTTCATGCCCTTTAACTGAGATTAAAGCACCACGTTCCAATGAACCATCTTTCATGTTTCTAATCGCAATGCCTACACGATCTCCCGAATTTGCCTGTTCTACATCTACATCCATGACTTGGAGTGAGCGCACCACTCCCGAATATCCTCCAGGCGTGACTAGGATATTGTCATGTTTCTGTAATGAACCACTTTGAACAGTCCCAATTGCTACCAAGCCAACTCCCTTCACATTGAAGTGTTGGTCCACAGGTACGCATGATTTCTTTTCTGACCGATTTAATCGAGTATCTGAGAGTTCATCCAAGAATTTCCACGCAACTTCTTTTACAGCATGAGGATCGAATTTTTCCATTATTTGCCATGTAGTTAGACCTGCTTGTTTGAGGATTTTTTCTAATTGTTCCGGATCAACCCAGCCTCCTTCTTCTGCATTAATTACTGCAACTCCTCTCTCTATTCCCGCAACACTTGCTGCAACCAAAACTTCGCCGAGAGAAGCATCCACTTTCCTAACTTGAATAATTGCTGAATCTACGATATCTAAACTTGCAAGTAACGGTCTCAATCGTTCAGGATGTTTTCGCGGCCGTAAAAAAGTTAGAGCATCTTGTGAATCTCCTCTTTCCTCCTTGAATACATATGATTCAACATCCCGGTCATCAGTTCTTTTCCCTAATTCTCTGGCAAAATCTTCATTCGAGAAACACAATACATTCAGAACAGACATTTCACCACTTCATCTTTCAATATTTATGATTCAGATTTTTTCATAGCATTCCGGGCCTCTTCAGCTCTGTCCCATAATGCTTGTTCTTCATCCGTTGAAGGTGTAAATTGTGGAATAGGAATAGGCCTCATTTGAGAATCAATGGCTACCATGAAAAAGAAACCCACACAAATTTCTTCTCTTTCCCATTCACTTCGATTTAATCTTCGAGCAATTACGTGTACTCCAGCAGTGTGGGTACTAGTGTGAACTACCTTAGCAGTTGTTTCAATTAAGTCTCCTTGAAATGCAGGTCGTTTGAATTTCAGAGCATCAATCGAAATTGTTACGAATTCTCTGTGTGCGAATTTACTAGCAACCATGCCTGCTGCTGTATCCATAATGCTTAGCAGTCTGCCACCAAATAGGGTATTGTATGCGTTTGTATGTTGAGGAAAAACCTCATCCATTTTTGTGACCGGTTCGGTAGAATACGGCTCTCTCATCAATCTCTCGTCGTAGCCCCTCTCATTTCAATAAAGCCATTCACAATCTCTTCGAATGGTGTTTCTTTACATTCTTGGACATACATGAAAAATTCTGCCCATACATGAGTGGAGTTTTAAGGTGGCGAAACGTCCACGGGATACCCACCGTACGGTGAGGAGTGGCAGAAAATGAATGGAACGAACAGAACCCAACGCACGATGGCGATTTTTATTACCATGTTGATGTTGACCATGGGCCTGGCTCAGGCTGCATCAGTAAACACATATTCGAATGGTCAATCTAGCGTTGATATCGCGCTTGATGACCCTTCGACATATTCTGATTCAGTAACTGGATCAATTAGTCTACCTGAAGGCGAGACAGTAAATGCTGCAGCTATGGTCGTTGGAACTGAATCCGTTGATTATGGCTATGGTGAACGGTATGATGCCCACTCCACTGGATATGGTTCATTTTTGTGGAATCCTCTGTACAATGGTGGCTTTACATCATATTCTTCAATGAGCGATTTCACTGAAGATGAATCCACATTATCCCTATTTTCGTTGGGATACAATCAGGATTTTGAAAACCAAGTAAACTACAATGTTGGCCCTCCAATTAATGGAATGCCAGAGAATAATTGGGAAATTGGACAAGTTGAGAATGGATTCCCAATCAATCGATGTGGTTCTGGAGATATGTGCTATGGTACTGATTTTGATAGTGTTGATTATCGCTCAGGAATGGGGGAATTTCAATATGAGTTAACCTCTGAATCAGTGTACGTATGGGCAGGTAAATCATCTGCCTCTTTCATGTCTTTCCATAATTTGTATTATCGTAGCGCTGGAGCTGGTACGAATGTATACTACGAAGATTGTGCATATGTAATGATTCAGTCTTCAACTGATGGTTCTTCTTGGAGCCAATTTGAATTTTTGCCATTTGATCTCTCAAATACTTCTGGAATTTCAGGCGGTAATGGAATTTATCAGCGTGGAACTTCAGTGAATCAAGTAACCACAAAGTGCAACAAGGAAACGTTCCCTACTGGTGCAAATCTAATTGGAGGCACTTCCAACAATTCTCAGACCGCTAGTACTGGTGGTTGGGCAACTGTTGGCCTTGATTTATCCAGTTATGAGGGAGAATATGTACGTCTCAAGTTCGTTCTTGAGAAGAATGATGTTTCTGATCCTCCAGTTAGTCCTGAACTCCAAGGTTGGTATATCGATGCATTAAGAATTGGAGATGCATTACCAGCATCTGGTAGTGTTACTTTCCGAACTTTTTCAAGTAGTTCATCAATGGGAACGAATTCACCAAATGGATTTGGATTCTTAAATTTAGACGCAACAGTTCCGGGTGATGGTTCATTGACCGTTGATGTATTGCAACCAGGTTCTACCAATATCATTGCAGATAAAAACGGCAACACACTTTCAGGTTTATCTGGTTCAATTATTGAGTTATGGGATATTGATACAGACGTATATCCATCTATTGATCTAAGAATGAATTTCAATTCTGGTACAAATCAATTGAATTCTCCCGAACTCTTTGGTTTCAATATCGGTACCCGATTCAGTTTTGGCTTTAATTCCACAATGGGCGTTGAACAATCCAATGGAATGCTGATGTCTGGTAAATGGATTAGTTCGCCAGTTTCAGATTCTTTTGCAGGTGTAATTCCACTTTGGGAAGATCCCAGTTTTTCTCCACCTTTAACCAGAATTGGGTTTACGAAGACGGTTAAGGCGATTACGCCCTACATCACAGATGATTGTCCAAGTGGCACTGCGTCCATTGAGATAATTGCTAACAATCCTTTAGCAATTTCAGGCCCCATGCCGATGACTACTGTGGCAAATAACACACGATATGAATTCTCAGCTGGTGTTCAAGCATTTGGGATTAGAGCCAATTACTCTAGTGTTCAATGTGAATTAACTGGAATACATGCAGATTTAGAATTCTCACACTATGCTTCTAGAGTTTCATTGGATGTTGGCGGAGATGGTGATATCGAATGGGGAATGTTGGAATCAGCATTTGGAGCATTTGGGGAACAAACAATGTTCCGTACAGGAACAGTTGACGGAGAAAACATTGGTTCAACTTCTTCCACTGTGACCTTGACTGCAGGAGGGGTTGGTCAAGGTGCAACGTTCCTGCTTCCTCGAGGAGCTGATGTAACCAATGCTCTTCTTGGTTTTGAAAATAATCAGATAGAGAATGTAGAAATTACTGTTGCTGCTGCTGCTCAAGAAGAAATGATTGCCAGTATTTCTGATTACACTGAATATGTTCCAGGTTTAGTTATCAACGAGTTTGGAGATTTTGAATCTGCATTGAATACTCTTCTAGATTATGATGAAACAGTTGTACCCTCATCTTGGGAAGATGCTTATGGAAATGAATGGATTCTTTTCAGAATGAAGGTAGAGAGTAGTTCTGCCACCATTGGTTCCAGTATCACTTTCAGAGATTTGATGATCAATTATGATTGGGAACGTGTTATTTCAGATGGAAATAATTTGGCACGTGAATTATCTCAAGGCGTTGCAATGGGCAATGCTGTTGGAGGCTTTGTAGATGTTCCAATGAAATGGTCTTCAGAATCTGGAGGCGGAATTTCTCTTGGCCAACTAAGCATCACGACAAGTACAGGCCATTCGAGTACAATTTCTCTGACCAATGGTTTCTCTGGATTGTATGATGACGGAAACATCTACGAGATTGTAACAACTCATACTGTAAGTAGCCAAGGTCAAAATCTTGCTGGAGCATCTCTTTTGATGGAAACCTCGAGAGGCAATATTGAGTTACAATACACCTTGTCTAACGATACATTTTGGGAAGTATCTGATCCAGTTGATGGTATATCATTGGCAGTAAGTGTGACGACCTCATCTACTCCTTTGCAAATAAATTGGAGATTCCGCGTCTCTTCTGATTGGGACGATACTGCATTTGTACAGATTTACACTTCCTCAATTAGTGATACAGGTGTAGTGGGATTACCTGCAGCAGAATCTCTTCAGCCATCAGTAGGTAATGCTGTAGAGAATGATGTGAGAATAACTGAATTCAGAGTATACAACCAAGCAAATGTAGAACAAACAGATCTAACTGATGTTAAGAGCAGCCAAGCACTTGTTCTTACAGGAAAAGTGCGATTTGAAGATCTCGATATTTCCCCTGACCCTTCGAACTATTTCCTGGTTTTGGAGGAATTGAATACTTCCAACACCCAAACTGAAGAGTGGTTAGAAGTTGATCGTACAGGTGGTACCGTTGGTGGAGATTTCACTTGGTCTCCTAACTTGCCTGCACAAACAGCCGGATCAAGGACATACCGATTTAGGATGGCTAATTTCACTGGTGGAGATCAACTCTGCCCTCCTACAAATTACAATCCTGACTTAGATTGTGGAATTCGAATGCAAGTTTCAATGGATCCGCTTCCTCCTCAATTGGTCAATATTAGTGTAATGGATGGTTCTTCATGGCGTGAGCTAGTGGATAATACCTGGATTCCCGCAAGAAATTGTCAGACTTTCCGAATTGTAGTTAGAGACAATCCACTCGCTCCAGATTCTCTTTTCCTAAACTATTGGGTTGAGAAAGATCATGATACAAACTTGGACCGTGTTGCAGATGTTGGGGAATATGCTCAAGTTTCTCTTGTAAGGCAAACAGAAAGCAATGAATCATACTACCTGATTGATAATCAAGGCACTCAATGTATTAGCGATATTGCAAATCAAGGTTTAGAGAATAGTCCCTTAGTTAGCCTGTTTGTATCTGGAACAGATGTCGGAGGAAACGGAGTCACTGGTTCAGGTGGCCCTGGTGTTCCATTTGACTTGGTAACATATCAAGCAATGGCGACTCTTCAGCCTCAAGCAACTTCCTTCAAAATTCAGGACGATTATGGAACTGAATTGACTAGTGCGAATACAACCATGTATGGCGGAAATGTATACCATCTCCGAGTTAGTGGTTCAGATGGAAATGGATGGGGAGATATTGCTCAAATCCGAATAAACTTGAACCCACTTGTTTCGGGCGATATGGTCATCAATTATTGGCCAGCAAATGATACTGCGTGGACCGATTCTGATTGGATTTCAATTCTTGATCTAGAGACAGATGGTCAAGGGCCGGAGATGCGCCGTACTGATGGTGGCGTGCTTATCGATCCGTTTGAAACAGATTTCATCCTCGATATTCCTATTGTACTAGCTTGGTCAATTACTACCGTACCTGGAGTAATTACGCCACAAGTGGAAGTAACTGATTTTGATCCGAACAATGGTGGCTGGACAACCATTTCATCTGCTTCAGGAAACTACAATCAGAGATGGAAGTATTCTGATAGTTTCAAGTTAGATCGTTCTACATTTTCTGTTGAAGATACCATTGGATTCATTACTCCAGATGTGGGTAATCGAGAAGCTGGGTTCGTGTATCCAGGAGATATGCTAAGAATTAGTGGCCAGTATGCTTTCTCTGAACGCCTTGCTGATGGAATAATCATTAATCCGCAAATCCCACTAACGCTGAGAATTGAACGTCAAGAGGTTCAACCAGATGGTTCCCGTGGTTTCTTCTATGCGCCATCACAGGTAACTGACTATCCATTTGAGAATGGTACATTCGACATCTTGCATCCTGCTCCGACTCAATCAAATGCATTTACGTATACTTTCTCTTTGATTGGTTTACCATCTGGTGCAACTGATGGAACATCTCCTGTAGACAGCATATTTTACGTGAATGTAGATAGTGAGGCTCCTAGTGCTGTAAATACTGGATCATGGGAGGTTACCGATGAAAATTCCGAGGTTATCGGACCAGGAATTATTTCTTCAACTCAATTTGAATGTGTTAGCGTCAAGGCATTCATCAATGAGCGTCAGAAATTGCAAGAAGGCGATGTAAATCTGAATTGGATGTATTTCAAGGATGGAGGAAATTGGACTGAGTTTTACCAAGCCTTCCCAGGAGTATCGCATTTCAGCGTTCCAATGAATTTGGATACGAATGCTGATCCAATCAGGGCCACTGTGAATTGCGTAAATCTCTGGAATGCAACAATTCCTAGTGATTTGAGTGGTGTTGAATTACGATTCTGGATTTCTGGAACCGATTCTGCAGGAAATGAAATCTCCGGTGCTGGAAATTTCCAAAGTGGATTTGACGGAGGTGTATTCGAATTAAGATACGAGTCTGCAAACTTTGAGGTCATGAACCTCGTGGTTTCAGATAATACTCCAGCAGTTGGGCAAAGTCTCGATATTATTGCTACAGTAAAGAACAACGGGAATAAAGCTGGCTACTTCTCCTGCAAAGTTGTCACTGTAGTGAGTGGACAGGTCCAATCCTCTAAGGAAGTTTCAACACCAATTGAGATTCAAGCGTTGGAAGAATATTCATGGAGAATCCCAATGGGAGACTTTGCAACACCTCAAGTGAATGTGAAATATCAAATTGTGAACAATGATACTGGCGAAGTAATTGCAGAATCCACAACCTTCCCGGTCACTGCTGAATCAGATGATTCTGCAGGATTTGATGCTGCTACCATTGGATTGATTGCATTACTGGCGATTCTCTTGATTGCTGTTGTAGTTGGAATCTTTGTCTTTGTTAGCAGAGGAAGTGATGATGATGACGATTTCATTGAAGATGATGACTTCTTGCCTGAGGGAGAGGCTGTTTCACCATTGAAATCTCGAACCCCTCCTTCTCGTGGACCCCCTTCTCGTGGACCTCCTAAGCAGGAAACAGAGATGGAAAAAGCCCTCCGAGAATTCCCATTCTGGGATGAGAATACAATTCAGGGATATTTCGACATGGGATGGTCAATAGATCAGCTTCGAGACTGGCTCGCAGAGCAAAAGTGAGCAAATCCATGTCTGAAGGCATTTCCTTGGATTGGTCCTGTGTGGATTGGAATGATCCAGAGGGTGGAGTAGTACAATTTCTTCCATTTGCTCCTTTGGTTAATTACTCTGAATTCCATTCTGATTGGCATGGATTAGCATTGATGTTCTCATCAGAAGATCCACTTCTTTGGATTGAGCAACATGAAGAGGAAAAGAAATCTCCCAATGTTGTGAGAGATGCAATGATTGCACAAATGGGTCATTCTGGAAAAATGGTCAAAGAGATGGCATTATTGGAACGAGAATCAATTGGATGTTTTCCAGATCCTGTTCCTTATTCTGTTTTTAATCACGCCAAAGAAAAACAAAGACCAATTTGGTATTTGGAGCCTGATATGGATGATGAAGAATGGGTAGAAGTAGTGCTCAAAGGAGTAGACCTTCGAACAAATTTCCGTAATTTATTGCGTAGCATAGGTTCAACAAAAAAAATGATGAGAATAGCCAAATCCATTGCTTCGGAAAATAAGCCCTCTACAGATGATTCAGGGCACCATATCGCAGCATCTCTTTCAGCAGCTTGGTGGTTGGTGGAAAGTTCCCATTTAACTGAGGATTTACAAGAAGAAATTAATCGTAGAATTGCATCTAGAATTCGAGGTTCTTTGTCTTCTTTACGGGTTTCACTCAATGAACAGATTGATGATGAGGAGTCTGTGGTCCTGCTTGTACCGGTACCGCAGGTTCGCTTACTAGGAGTCCTCAAATCTCTAAACAATTTACCAGATGCTGAAGAAATGAAACAGGAGGAAGAATGATGTCGGGGCTTGAAACAGTAGTTGAGAATCAGGTTTTTCGATTTATTACGTCCGAATCGTTGGATTCCGACACCATCGTAAATGAAGCAGGAGCAGTTCGTTCTGGTGGCCTTCTCGTGAAACAAATGAGGTCTCCTCCATACACCATTCTAATTGATTCAGCTAGTGGCTCAATTACTGTTCATGGTTCGACAAAAGAGGTGCTTGCAAGAATGGCAGTATCGGAATTACTTCTTGGGTTGGGATTACCAGATTCAGGTTTGAAAACAGAAATTGGTCCAGTGACTTCTTCCTGCAGCATGCCTCATTCTCTAGATCTTGAACGTGCAGCAGATGCACTTTCTTCCGCTCGAATGGAGCAAAGATTGGATGCAATTCGTATTGCTGATATGCGTCATGAATTGGAGGTTTTAGTTTTTAGAAATGGAAGAACTGTCATAGTGGGTGCACTCAGTCAAAGAATTGCACAACGAGCAGCCGAATATTGGATGAAAAGATTCCAGCGCCTTCGTCTCTTTATCGAGGGGTGACAATGGAAGACCCCAATCAATTCTGGGATGGCGAGAAATGGACGGGCCCCATTACCGATGCCCACATGCATTTGGATCGCGGGGGGCGCTTTCTTGATGCGGCTTTGGATTTTCAAAATTCTGGAGGCACACGTCTAATTTTGGTTCATAAACCAAATTTCAGTCAATTGCCCTTGAGTGGGGATGATGTTTCTGCTGCATATCAAGAGACATTATTGATTGCTGAAGAGGTTAGAAAATCAACAAATATCGACGTTCAAGTAATATTGGGACCACATCCTGTAGTTTGGGTCCATCAATTGGAATCACTCGGTGAAAAAAATGCCACTGAATTACATTTAGAATCCATCAATCTTGCTTTATCTCATTTTGAAAAAGGACATTGTGTTGGAATTGGGGAGATTGGACGCCCTCATTTCCCAGTTTCTTCAGAAGTATGGAATTCAGCGAATCAGATGTTAGAAGAAGTATTACGTCGTTGTGTAAATCACAATGCTCCAGTTCAATTTCATGTAGAAGATAGAGGCGCAATTACCTGCCAAGAATTGAGTGAAATTTGTGGACGTGCGAATTTTCCGCTTTCTCTTGCTTTGCGCCATTATGCTCCTGCTGATGTTTCTTCCAATTTCACATCTAATCTTCCTGTTACTGTTAGTATGGGGCGAGGTTCAGTAGAAAAGATTGCCACAACTATTGATTTTGAATCTGTTCTGGAAGGAACTCATTCTCCAGTATTGATGGAAACGGATTATCTTGATGATCCTAGGAGGCCAGGGGCAGTACTTGGTCCTAGAACGGTCCCAAAAAGAACAAACGAACTTGGAAGGTACTTACAGAAATCAAAAGAAGAGGGTGGTTTAGGTTGGAATTCTAATGAAATCTCCCATTTTCTTTGGCATATTCATCGGGTTTGGCCGGACGCGCTGTATGGCGAATGTCGGTGATTAGCCCCCTATCCTTCGGCAACGGTCATATGCGTCCAGTGGCCGAGTTGCACAATCGAGGGGGGTTTGTTCGATTCTATGTTGGAACTAGAGGGGAAAACCGCACTAATATTTGGAGTCGCATCTGAGGACTCAATTGCGTGGGCAATTTGTCAACATTTAGCGAAAGCTGGATGCCGTTTAATTCTAGGATATCAGCCTAGATATCGCAGTAGATTGTTCCAACTCAAAGATCAATTGGATTCAATTGATGCATTTTATCCCTGTGATGTAGCAACAGACGAACAAACAAAGGAATTTTTCGAAGAATGGCAGAAAGAATCTCCTGGTTCTAAGGCTGATATTGTAGTACACGCAATTGGATTTGCCCCCCGAGAAACATTTGATCGTCACATGTTGTTCAATGAAATGGATTCGATTGATTTAGCAATGAGAATCAGCGCTCATTCTTTGCAACGCCTGATGAGGCACACAGTTCCGTTCCTTAATGACGGGTCATCAACAATCACTCTAACCTATGCTGCGAGTACTCGCTATGTGCCAAATTATGGGGTGATGAGTGTTGCAAAAGCCGCATTGGAGTCATGGGTAAGAGAATTGGCTGCCCGTTTAGGAGAGAGCGGCCATCGAGTAAATGCGATATCTGCTGGACCAATCAAGACACTCGCAGCAGGAGGGATTCCTGGATTTGATCGAATTTTGAACCACGTTGAACGAAATTCTCCTTTGAGACGAAATACGACTCAGGATGATGTAGCAGGTGCAGCAGTTTGGTTAGCCAGCCCACTTAGCAGTGCGGTAACGGGACAGATTCTGCATGTTGATTGTGGATATAGCATCACAATGGTTCCGGAGAGCATCAATGATTGAGGTGTATCAATGCAGCTTGACGAAAATCCCCAAGATCCCTTTGAACCAATTGCAATAGTTGGTTTGGGGGCGATTCTTCCTGATTCAACAAATGCAGAATCATTTTGGCAAAACGTCCTCGATGCACACGTTTCAATTGGCGATATTCCTGAAGGAAGATGGATTATTTCAGATCATTGGTTAGAGGGGGGGCCTAAGAACATCCCAGAAGGAAAGACCTATTCTCGCATTGGTGCATTTGTCAAAGAGTATGAATTTGATTGGAAAAGATGGCGAGTTCCACCAGGTACTTTGCCTCAAATTGACCTTAGCCAACAATGGGCAGTATCGGTTTCTGCTGCTGCTTTGGAAGATGCAGGGTATCTAGGAGAGGATGGGTCGAGCACAGTTCCAAATGCACGAACAGGGGTTGTTTTTGCCAATGCTTTAGGCGGCGAAAACCGTAATTTATCGAATCATCGTGTTTGGGCAGATTCTTTTGCTAGAAAGGCGGTTCAGGCAGGAATGCCCGAAGATTCTGTTGACCAATTCAAAGAGTCGATTACAGAAGGTTTACCCCGAGTCGATGAAGATACAATGCCAGGAGAATTAGCAAATGTTGTTGCTGGAAGAGTAGCCAATTTGCTTGATCTTCAAGGACCAAATTATGCTACTGATGCGGCTTGTGCAAGCACATTTGCTGCAATCTTGGACGCTTGTCGATTGCTCCAATCTCGACAAGTCGACCTCATGGTTGCTGGGGCTTCAGATCGAACAATGGATCCTGCAACATTTGCCAAATTTAGCGCAATAGGTGCTCTTTCTGCATCACACTCTACCCCTTTTGATGCAGATGCCAATGGGTTTGTTATGGGTGAGGGGGCAACTGCTTTTGTTCTGAAAAGATTGGATAATGCAATTGATGATGGAGATCGAGTTTACGCAGTTATTCGCGGAATAGGCGCTAGTAGCGATGGGCGAGGAAAAGGGATTACTGCTCCGAGTACACGAGGCCAAATACAGGCACTTTCTCGAGCATATCAACAGGCAGGATATAGTCCTAAATCAGTTGAATTAGTTGAGGCTCATGGAACCAGCACAGTAGTAGGTGATGCAACTGAACTCACTTCATTGGCCGAAGTTTTTGGAGAAGAAGCATCTGTTGGTAGTGTTGCTGTAGGTTCCATAAAGAGCCAGATTGGACATCTCAAGGCAGCAGCTGGCGGGGCAGGACTTCTCAAGGCAGCCTTCGCACTTCATCATCGAACAATTCCTCCCTCGGCTGGATTTTCAAATCCTAATGAGAGTCTTGACTGGCAAAAGATTCCATTCTTTGTTCCCACCGAAGCGCGTGATTGGCCTAAACCGAAATCGAATCCTCGCCGTGCTTCTGTAAGCGCGTTTGGCTTTGGGGGGACGAATTTCCATTGTGCTTTAGAGCAATTTGATTCAGAATACCATTCAGGTTTGGCCTCAGAATGGAAACTCCGAAGAGATGCATACATGATTCGCCCCCAAGCTGGTTTTTCTGATAATGTCTTGAATAGCATATTGAAGAAATACGGCATTAATGATCGCGAGGCATTCCTAAGACACGCTTCCAATTTCGATGCAGATGGCAATGATTACCTGAATAGAAAGGAGTTGATTGCTGCTGCAGATTCCTTTTCAACCAACGATGGAATGGATTGGGAAGAACTCAAGAGAATAGAGGGAGGTCTGCTGCTTTTGAATGCAGAAAATCAAACTTCTATGCTTCAACTTATTTCTGATACCAATTCTAAATTATTTGATGGAACATCTAATTTCGATACGGATCCGAATGGTCGACGCCTATCATCCATTTTACCAGAATTATCGAAAGGGTTCGAGGCAGAAGGGATACGTGTAGGAATTGTAGCGGATTCATGGGCGGTATTAGAGAAACGAATGAAGATGGCTTCAGATTCATTGGATGATCAAAATAAATGGCCATTTCTTAGTAAACAGAATATTTTCATTTCTGATTCACCTCCACTAGGTTCTGATGATTTACTTGCACATATGTATCCAGGACAAGGAAGTCAATATGTTGGCATGACTCTAGACTTAGCCAAGAGATTCGGTGTGATTCGGAAAACTTGGGAAGAAGCGGACGTTGTAATGAATGAAATAATTGGAGAACCACTTTCAGAATTTGTACTTCGTGAAAATCTTTCTTCAGAGGAAATGTCTGCAGCAGAAGAGAAGCTCAAGCAGACTGAATATACTCAACCTGCAATGTTGACGGCAGATCTTGCGATGGAACGCCTGCTCAATCAGCACGGCATACGTCCAGATATGGTTGCAGGACACAGTTTAGGGGAGTATGCTGCTCTAATGGTATCAGGAATATTGCGTTTCGAGGATGCTTTGTGTGCAGCAGCAGCTAGGGGTACTGAGATGGGCAATGTCGAGGTCCCTGATCGAGGAATAATGGCATCAGTAACTGCACCATTGGAAATGATTGAATCGGTATTAGCAGAGTCAGAGGGTTACGTGATTGCAGCAAACAAGAATTCTCCCAATATGTCTGTAATTGCTGGAGAGACAGAGCCAATGAAACAAGTCATGGCCAGATTTGAGGCAGGGGGAGCAACGGTTGTTCAACTTCAAACAAGCCATGCATTCCATAGCAGAATTGTCGCTCCCGCAAACGAACCCCTTCGTCGATTTTTAGAAAATCTCGAAATTTCACTTCCTTCTATTCCAATTACCGCGAATGTTGATGGTGAATTCTATCCGAATGAAGTTCCAGATGGCAAAGATGCGAAATCTGCAATTCTTGAGAAACTAGCTCCGCAGATGTCTTCTGCAGTAGAATGGACTTCTCAAGTGCGTTCAATGCACGGAGCCGGTGCGAAAGCCTTCCTTGAGGTCGGACCAAAGAGAGCATTGGCTCTGTTTGCAAGCCAGATTCTCGAATCAGAAGATGTATTGATCAACATTACCAATCATCCCAAAGCAGGAGGAATAAACTCATTCTTTGGTGCTTTGGGGATGTTGGCTGTTGCAGGAAAATGTCCAGAAATTCATGCCTTAACATCTGAAATACATACAGAAGCCTTCCGTGCAGGCCCAATCCAGTCTGGAACAACTTCATCTCGACTTAATTCAACAGAAGAGGAATCACTTCGCATTCGTGCACGCCCTCTTCCTAGTGGAGTAGTATCGGTTGAATCTCCTGTAATGGTCAGTAATCTTGCGAATGAAAATACCAATTCAATGGAAATGGAAACAGAATTCCAATTAAATCGAAGAATTACTTCATCCATCTCAGAAATTTTTTCCAAACATGTTGGGTTTCCTGCAGGAGTGTTGGTAGGTGCTGTTTCCCTAAGTGAGATTGGAGTCAATTCTGAGGTTAGTGCAGCCATTGCTGGCGAAATTAAATCCAAGTATCAGGTCTCTAATTTAGATCCAAGTTCATTTTCTACAATTCAAGAATTTACTGATTGGATTGATGAAAAACCTCAACTCAAATCAACCACTCAAGTACAAATCAAATCAGAAATTGTAGCCACCTCTCCCCCAGTAGTTTCTGGAGTTTCATTGGGGCTGCCAGGGCTTTCAGAAGTGTTTGATTCTGAAGGTTGGGATGCTATCTTGAGTGGTAAGAATCTAATTTCAGAATTGCCCGATGATATGAAACAGAAACTTCTGGAAAAGCGAATTGTTCGTCTTGTGAAGGAAGAGGATGGAACTGCAAATCTAGTTCCTGCTGATTCTGTTGATACTATTCCTCAACTTGCAGGACGTGGCGGCTATTTTGATCTCTCAGATCAATATGGAATTGATCCTCATTTGGTTGATGCATTCGATATTGCCACTTCCTTAGCATTTGCTGCTGGTCTCGAGGCCCTTTCGGATGCAGGCTTGCCTCTAATTCCAGTAGAGCAAACCAACAGTGCAGGTAAGCGAATAATTCGTCGGTGGTCACTTCCTGATGGAGAAAGAGATCGCACAGGTGTGATTTTTGCTTCAGTATTCCCTGGATTACAGAAGGCTATAGATCATGCATTGAACAATGGGCAAGTAAGCGATGGTCATTTTGACCGTAAATATCTCTTGCAAGTTCTTTCGATGGGGCATAGCCAATTTGCCAATTGGATTGGAGCTAGAGGGCCCAATTTGGCAATCAACAATGCTTGTGCATCCACTCCTGCTGCCTTCGCAATCGCAGAAGATTGGATGACTACCGGTCGTTGTGATCGAGTAATTATTGTGAGTGGCGATGATTCGACTGGAGACAGTTTGATGCCATGGATTGGTGCAGGTTTTGCAGCAGCAGGAGCCCACGCAATGGGCAACGAGGTGGACAAAGTAGCGTTACCATTCGATGCTCGTCGCCATGGAATGTTGTTGGGAATGGGTGGAGCCGCGTTTGTAATTGAACGAAATGAAAACGCTAGGGACAGAGGAGTAACACCCTATGTCGAAGTTCTTGGCGCTGAAATCGCTAATAGTGCATTCCACCCCACTCGATTAGACACAGAGCATGCATCTCAAGTGATGGAACGATTTGTATCTCGGATGGAATCAAAATGGAACCTTCATCGAGATTCTCTTGTCGATAATATGACCTTTATGTCTCACGAACCTTACACTCCTCCTAGGGGTGGTTCAGCATCAGCAGAAGTACAATCTCTTCGTTCTGTATTTGGAAATGGTGCATCAAGGATTTTGATCACCAATGGAAAGGGGTATACTGGACATCCAATGGGTGTTGGCCTTGAAGATGCCATTGTAATTCGTGGACTTGCTGCAGGGCGTCTTCCACCAATTGCAAATTTTTCGGAACCAGACCCCTCTCTTGGTGAACTAAATCTCTGTACAGGAGGCGAACATAACCTGACGTATGCACTTCGTCACGGTGCAGGTTTTGGTAGTCAAATCGCTCTGACCTTCCTAAAGAGGATTGCACAATCAGACACAGCTCGATTTACCCCTGGTCGAATCGAAACTTGGATTCAAGAACAAACTGGGTCTTCATCGATTCATCTTCGTTTACTCGATAGAAAGATGGTTGCTTATCTTGATCCCGATGATGATTTGATTGGTGGTGTTGTAGGAGAGATATTGAATCTCGAAGCAGAATCATCTGAAACTTCTGATATCCCTGATGAAAATCCACCTGTAGAACCAACAGAAATTGTCGAAGAAAAACCTCCTATCTCAAGGGATTTTGAAATGAAAAAGTCACCAGTTCCTGCTTCGACAGATATTGAATCAGGAGTGTTAGATGTTGTTGCAGAAGCAACCGGATATCCTTCTGAATTCCTAGAGTTGGACGCAGATATGGAGGGTGAGTTGGGAATTGATTCGATTAAGCAAGCCGAGATTATGGCTGAATTGAGAGGTAAATTCGGAATTCCAGTTGACGATACTTTCCAACTTCGGGAATATCCTACACTTGGTCATGTAATTGGGTACATTGCATCATTTGGCGATGCTGAAGCGGTAGTTGATTCTGTAATTGATGAACCTTCCATTGAAGAAGAAACAATTTCAGAAGAAATAGTTGAAGAAATGATTGTTTCTGCACCTGTAACTAACTTATCAGAATCTGTTGTTGAAGGTGTTCTTGACGTAGTTGTAGAGCATACTGGATATCCTGCTGAATTCTTAGAGATGGATGCAGATATGGAGGGGGAATTAGGAATTGATTCAATAAAACAGGCCGAGATTATGGCTGACTTAAGGGCACGATTTGGCCTTCCAGTCGATGAAGAATTCCAACTTCGAGATTACCCTTCCTTAGGTCATGTGGTCTCATACATTGGCTCATTTACAGAAACAGTGGAAACAGAAACTACAACCATTGAGGATATTGAACCTCCAACTGAAATTGAAGAATCACCTATTGTTTCTACACCTCTGATTGCAAGGAGTCCGTCAGACGTACAATCCAAACGATATCAGGTTGAAGTTGAACCATGTGAATGGTCCTCTTCTAAACCTCTTAATCTAGAGGGAAGAAGCATAGTGGTGACTGATGATGCATGGGGTATTGCAGGAACATTATGTGATGCATTGGAAGAACGGGGCGTTGAAGCGGTTCGTGTATTCCTTGATCCCAGTGTAACAAGTGGACCAATTCAGGAACGAGATGGTGAAGTGGATGTTCTACGCGTTGATCCTTCAGATTTCAGTCAGATGGAAGAGTTGGGTCAAATAGTTCGTTCAATTGCCCCTCCTGCAGGAATAATCCATCTTGCTCCAGTACGATTAGCAGGAGTACCTTGGGAAGATCCAACGACTTGTTCTCATCTTGATTATTCAGTTACCTCACTTTTCGGAATTCTCAAATGTCTTGATGAGGATTTGAAATCTGCTGATTCAGGCCTGGTTGCTTCTGTTTCAGCATTGGATGGAAGACACGGGGTGGGCGGTTCTCGTTTCAATTCAATTTCTGCAGGGGCACATGGAGGGGTGAAGAGCTATGGACGTGAACGTCCACATCTTAGATCTAGAGCAATTGATCTTGATCCTAGTTTGTTGGCTGAACCTGAAACATTGGCAGAGATGTTGTTAACAGAATTATTTGAGCAAGATTCTCCTCGGGAATTATCGGTAGAAAAAGACGGGACTCGTTACAGGCTAAGTTTGTTTGAAGAAGAATTGGAAGCATCGCTTTCTCCTCTTTCTTCGGACGATATATGGGTGGTATCAGGAGGAGCAGCTGGAGTCACAGCAGCCTGCATTATTGAGACCGCAGAACGTTCTGAAGGAGCAGGGGCCCGTTTTGTGCTTCTAGGACGTTCTCGATTGAATGCTGAACAGGCATCAATGCTTGGAGCATCAGCTGAAGTTCTTGAAGAAGAAAAAATCGCATTACGCGAACGAATGATTGAGGAATCTGGAGAGAAGATTTCATTGAAAGAATGGAATGATGAATGGGCGAGATGGCTCCGGGGATTGGAAATCCATCGCACCCTAGAAGCGATTCGAGCAACAGGAAATGAAGCAGAATATCTCAGCGTAGATGTAACCGACTCTGAAGCAACGAAGCAAATTCTTGGAGGAGTAAAAGAACACATTGGATCAGTTACTGGAATTATTCATGGAGCAGGTATTGAGGATTCAACACCATTTGAGAGAAAGGACCCCTCAATGATGAGTCGAGTTCTTTCAGTGAAAGTAAATGGATGGAGAAATATCGTCACAGCCTTGGAAAAAGATCTTCCTGATATGAGATTCCTTTGTTCCTTTACTAGCATAGCTGGCCGTCAAGGAAATGCGATGCAATTTGGATACTGTGCTGCGAATCAAATTCTCGATGTAGAGATGGCCAGGATTGCCACTCATGAGGATGCACCTAGAGCGGTCGCTATTGCATGGGCTCCTTGGGGAGAAATTGGAATGGCTACACGTGGTTCATTGGAATCAATTTTTGAGAGTGCTGGAATTGACATGATTCCTGCCAATCAAGGAGCAAGCAGATTTGCAGACGAAGCTCTTCGAGGTGGCAACAGAATGGTCATGGTAGCCGGTTCTTTGGGTTCATTAGATGATGAAGATTCTATCCGACTACCTGCTCAAAATGTTCCCGAAGAAGTGGCTGAACTAATTTCAGATTCAATGCGATTCCCATATATTGGACGAATTGAATCCATTACTCCATATTCTGAGATTGTGGTTTCTTCAGTTCTTGATGTTTCCAGCCAACCTCATTTGGTTGATCATTCAATAGATGGTGTGGCATACATGCCTGGTGTAATGGCCATGGAAGCCTTTGCAGAGTCTGCTAGATTAATCTGGCCAATGTGTGCTGTTGATGGTTTTGAAGAATTGGAATTCGGTCTTCCAGTTAAGGTAACAAAGGACTCCAAGCCAATTCGGATACGAGCTAATTTCGATCGACAAGACGACAATCATATTTGGATCAGGTGTCTTTTGGAAACTGATCTGATGAATTCTGATGGAGAAGTATTTGGAGAACCAAAAACCCATCATAAGGGGTTAGTCAGGATGTTAAAATCAGGTGGAAATGCAGAACGAGTTGATTCTCTGCAATTGGGTAATGTGACCTCAGGTTCAGCAATTCATGGTCCAAAATTTGTGTACGATCGAATGTTTCACGGTCCAAGGTTCCAGGTACACGGTGGGGTCATAGGTGGAATATACGTCGATGGTGATCGGGGTTTGGATGCTCATGCACTAACGCGTGATGAGTTGCCAAAGACTGATTTGTTTGCAGAGGAAGCAGGAGGTAAACAGATGAAACTAGAATCATTGCCAATGTTGGTGGAAGCCTGTTTCCAAAATGCAGGTCTTGTTTCTATGGAGATTGATGGAATTGAATCACTCCCGATTGGGATTGAACATGTGGATCTAGATGTAGAATCGCTCAGAGGTTCATTGAGAATACGAACGGTCCGTAGATCTGGTGGTGAAGATGGAGTTACTACCCATGATGCCGTAATTGTAAATGATGATGAAGATGTAGTGGTGCAGCTCAAAGGTCTAAGATTGAAGGGGATGGCACCATTGGAAGATGATGCCAGATTCACATTTACTGATGTTTGAGGTATTTCGATGGTAGAAATCCCATGGGCTCCAATCCATGAACCAATATTCCTTGAAATTGGAACTAATTTCTCATGTTGCGTACTACGTATTCCTTCAGAACCAAGAAATAGGCTATTTTCGGAAATCCCTCTTACACATTCAGATTTCAATCGAATGATTCCAATCCGAAGAGAACAACATGCTGCAGGGCGTTATTGTCTTTCCACAGCTATTACTAGAGAAGGAATTAGAGGAGAAATTTCCCTTTCTGAAGATTTTCCATTGAGAATTGAATCTTCAAATGGAGTTTTTCCAGTCAGTATTTCACATAGTGATTCACTAGCTGTTGCTGTTATTGGAAGAGAAGGGTCTCAGGTAGGAGTTGATTTAGAATCACTAGATCGAGAGATTCAAGTTTCAATTTTAGATCAATTTTGTACACAAAAAGAAATTGAATTGCTAACATCTGAAAATTCTAATTTTCAAAGATTAACTACATGGATGACCAAGGAAGCAGTGTCCAAGGCAACAGGAAAAGGAATGTCTACTGCCAAAGAAATCATTCTTCATGACAATTTTGCTCAATATCAATCCACTCAATACCGATTATTTACGCACGAGTTTGAAAATCACATCATTATAGTGGCTTATTCAGATTCACCGATTGAAAGTTGAGCCTGTTCGCGTGAAGGAACCAAGACCAGCAAGATACCAATTAGAAATAGGCCACAAAGCCACATCACAAACCCACCAGGAACTTTGTCCGCGGGAGTTGCGCCTTCTAGAATACTAAGATAAAGCCCAGAATTGGTTGGCAGGAATAGAAAAATCATGGCTAATCCAAGTAT
>MDSW01176056.1_pt1 | contig 25760 bp, 13 predicted proteins | sample 811171 | NCBI WGS metagenome assembly MDSW01 (sample SAMN05326641, study PRJNA326480) | marine metagenome | isolation source: seawater | place: Atlantic Ocean: North West | collected 2012 | reverse complement strand
GGGGGGGGGGGGCTCCCCCGGACGCCGCGGGGGCCGCGCAGAGGTTGGCGGAGGCGGAACGCCGCCACGCCGCCGAGGCGCGGTACGCAGCGAGGCAGGCCGTGGCGCGGCGGGACCGCATGGCGGTGAGGGACGCCGACCCGAAGCGCGCGGCGAAGATCGCCGAGGCGGAGGCGAAGGCGGAGGCGCGCGTCGCCGCGCAGGAGGCGAGGGGCGTCGCCGAGGCGGAGGACGCGCTGCTCAGAAACAGAGGCCTCGAGGCGGAGCTCGAGCTTTCACCCTCCGCCCTCTCCCCGGACGAGGCGCTCTCGCTTCTTTCCCCGACGAGCGCGGCGGCGCTTCGCGACCGGCGGCGCGTCGAGGCGGCGTTCGCGTCGAGGCCGAGGCTGGAGCGCACGCGCGCGGCGGAGGCGGCGCCGAGGGAAGACGCGGACGCGCGAGCCGAGGTCGGCGGCGAGACGACGCCGGCGCTCGACCGCGCGGACTCGGGCGCGCAGGCGGAGCTCATGGAGGCGCTCATGGCGGAGGCCCGACGCGACGCGGAGGCGGAGGCTGAGGCGGAGGCGGAGGCGAAGCTCGTGGAGGCGAAGAAGGCGGAGGCGAAGCTCGCGGCGTCGGTCGAGCGCGGGACGTCGGCGAAGCTCGTCGACGCCTTCGAGGTCGATCCCGTCGCCGCTTCGCTCCGCGCGCGCCCGGAGACCGCGCCCGGGGGCCATCCCGGCGCCGCCGACGCTTCGTTCGCCGCGTCGTTCGCCGCGTCGTTCGCCGCGTCGGTCGCCGCGAGCGTCGGCTTCGAGTGGCCGCCGCCCGCGCCCGCGTCGGAGCGCCAGGCGGAGCGCGACGCCGCGTTGGAACGCCGAGTCCGCGCGAAGATGCGATTGTTCCTTTATTCGGAGACGGAGGGCGGCCCCGGGGCGACGGAGGGCCCCGGGGCGCCGCGCGAGGACGGGATCCTCACTGAGGGGGGAGGCGAGGGCGAGGGGGGCGTCGCGAAAAACGCGCGGGGGTCTGCTCCGGGGGTCTTCGGGACCCTCCGACGCGTCTCGAGACCGGCGACGGCGGTGACCGGGGGCGGCGGGTTCGAGCGGAGGAGGGAGCCGAGAAACACCCCCGAGGGGACGACGGCGGCGGAGGAGGAGGCCCGCGACGCGCGCGCGGCGGAGGATGAGGCCCGCGACGCGCGCGCGGCGTTCGACGAATCGAGCGACGGGAGCGGCGCGGGAGGCGGCGGCTCGGAGGAATCGGAATCCTTCTACTCGGACGATTTCGACGAAGTCGGGGATCTCGAGGACCTCTTCGCGAGCTGCGCGGAGGACTTCGAGCCCGAGGAACCGTGTCCCTGACGAGAGGGGCCGCGCGGGACGGAGAGGCGCCGATAAGCGCGCGGCGCGTTCGTTCATCATCACAAAACAAGGGGGGGGTTCTTTACGAGTAGTATGTCCACTACGTCGTCTGCGTTCGCTCTTCTTTTCAGGCGGCGCGGCGCGTCGGCGCGCGCGGTTCGAGGTTCGATTTCTTCGGGCGAGGTTCGATTTCTCCGTCACGCCGCCGCGGTCCTTCCGCGCCTGAACGTCGTCGTCTGCGCGTCGTCGTCCACCTCCTCGGCGTGGTGCTTCTTCCTCGCCTTCACCGGCGAGTTCGGCTGCGAGTTCCCGAGCCTGAACCTGTGGAACTTCTCCCCCGACCCGTATCCCTCGACGACGCTCATCATGACGGAGCCTCCGGCGACGACGACGAGGACGACGCGGTCGGGGCGGTCGAGGCGCACCTCGTACTCGGGCGGGACGAGGTTCGCGACGCGCGTCTCCACGTCCCGGGCGTGCAGGTGCATCGCCGGCGAGTGTTCTTCGTACCGCACGGCGAACGTGGGGAGGCCGCCGTTCGCCCAGCGCTTGGTGCCCTCCGGGGAGTCCAACGCGGGGAAGTGCTCGGCGACGACTTTCTTCGCCAGCGCCTCCACCTCCGTCTCGGGCGCGATGCGCTGCACGGGGATGAGCCTGGAGACGTGGGAGACGTTGGGGAAGCCGTCGCCGACGCCGGCCCAGTCGGAGGCCTCGATGATGCCCTCCGCGATCGCGCGGACGTCCACGTCGTTGTCGTCCGGTCGGAGGGCGACGAAGACGGTGCCCGGGCACCCGGGCACGAGCAGGGGCTCGACGGAGGTGTAGGATCCGCCCGCGGCGTCGAAGGCCACCTTACACAGGGGCCCGTTCAGGAGCGCCGCGACCTCCTCCCCAGCGTCCTTCATGCGCTCCTTCGTCTTGCTCGTGACGAGGAAGCCCTTGAGCCAGGGCGGGAGCGGCGGGGGCGCGGTGTCGCGGGAGTCCAGGGACTCGTGGAAGCCGGCGTTGAGGCGGAAGTTCATGTCGACGGGAGAAGAAGAATCGCGAGGCGCGCGGCGTCGTTGTTGCTTTTTCGGCGGGCGTGCGCTCCGGGACGAGAGGACGGCGCCGCGGTGGGATCGAGTCGCGAGAGCGAGCGAGGGTCGGCGCGGGTGCACGCGAGCGTGCGGCGGCGAGGACGCGAGGCGGCGCGATCGCGGCGAGGCGTGGGAGTGAGCGACGCGCGGCGGAGGGAGGGGCGAAGACGCCCGGGATCGTCGACGATGCCGACGTGGAAAGGTCCATTTTCCACGTCGGCATCAGAGAAACGCGAGAAAACGCCCGGCGCCGAACGCGCGAGGGCCGGCGCGCGTAAAAATCGAGACTGGATGCCCAGTGCTTCTTCATTTGGCAATTCCCGTGTCGCCCCTCTCGAATCTCTCTCCGGAGATCGCTCGTGTCGTCAGATCCTTCGTCCCGGGGCTCCGCTCGAGGTGCATTTGCATCACGGACCGGGCGGCGATTTCGGCGTCGCGCGGCGTTCGGCGGCGGCGGCACTCGCGGGCGCTCGCGTTCGCGCGTCGTTCGCCGTCGCGCGCCCTCGGCCCGCGGTTTCCGCGCCCCGGTTTCGGCGCGTCGGCGATGGCGACGCTTTACGTCCCCGATAAGGCGAAGAAGCGCAAGCTCGCGGCCGAGGCGGCGCTGAACGCCCCCTCCGGCGCGGACGCGTCGAGCCGCGCGAACATCATCGCGCAGCTCGAGGATGCGGACGGCGTGCCCACGGGCCCTCAGCTGGACCTCCCGCACGACGCCGACCCGAAGCAGCTCGAGGAGCTCCTGAACGCGCTCCTCCAGAACGAGGACAAGGTCCCGTTCGCGTTCTACGCCGCGGACGTGGAGGTGGTCGGCACGCTCGGCGCGCACCTGCGCGCGCGGGACGCGAGCGTGGAGCAGGTGCTCAAGATCCGCTACCAGCCCCAGGCGCTGTTCCGCGTCCGCCCCGTGACGAGGTGCAGCAGCGCGATCCCGGGCCACGCGGAGGCGGTCCTGAGCGTTCAGTTCTCCCCCGATGGCAAGAACCTCGCGAGCGGGAGCGGGGACACCACCGTGCGCCTGTGGAACCACGAGACGGAGACGCCCAAGACGACCCTGGCGGGGCACTCCAACTGGGTCCTCTGCATCGCGTGGAGCCCCGACGGGCGGATGCTCGCCTCCGGCTCCATGGACAAAGACGTGCGCCTGTGGAACCCCGAGACGGGCGAGGCGCTCGGCGGGCCGATGCGCGGGCACAAGAAGCACGTCACGGCCATCGCGTGGGAGCCCGCGCACGTGCGGTACCCCCCGAACCGCCTCGCGTCCGCCTCGGGCGACGGCACGGTGCGCGTGTGGAACGCGACGCACAGAAACTGCGAGATGGCGCTCACGGCGCACTCGAACGCCGTGACGAGCGTGAAGTGGGGGGGGGACGGGCTCCTGTACACGGCGAGCCGGGACACGACCGTCTTCGTCTGGGACGCGAGCGACGGGAAGGTGGTCAGGCAGCTCAAGGGCCACGGGCACTGGGTGAACACGCTCGCGCTGTCGAGCGAGTACGCGCTGCGGACGGGCCCGTTCGATCACAAGGCGCAAAAACCCGAGAGCGACGAGGACGCTCGAGAGAAAGCTCGGGAGCGGTACGCGGCGCTGACGCGGGGCGAACCCGAGCGTCTGATCAGCGGCAGCGACGACTTCACGATGTTCATGTGGACGCCCGCGACGAGCAAGCAGCCCCTGAACCGCATGACGGGTCACGTGCAGCTCATCAACCACGTGTTGTTTTCCCCGGACGGGAGGTTCGCGGCGAGCGCGAGCTTCGACAAAGCCGTCAAGCTGTGGGACGGGAAGACGGGCGCGTTCGTCGCCACCATGCGCGGACACGTGGGGGCGGTGTACCAGATCGCGTGGAGCGCGGACAGCAGGATGCTCGTCAGCGGGAGCAAGGACTCCACGCTCAAGGTGTGGAGCGCGAGGACGAAGAAGCTCGAGCTCGACCTCCCGGGACACGAGGACGAGGTGTACGCCGTGGACTGGAGCCCCGTGGGCACGAAAGCCGCCAGCGGGGGGAAGGACAAGACCCTCAGGCTGTGGAGACACTGATGATCAGGTATTTCGAGCGCGACGTATCGTAAAAAACGGGCGCGAACGCGGCGACGCGACGACGACTCCCGCGCGATACCGCGATTGGGTTAAAAAAAGGACTCCCTCCGTCGGAGACGACCGACCGAAACCTCATCTCCCCCACCCCTCCCCCGGCGCCGCGACGGTGGTTCGCCACATCTCCCTGTCCTTGGCCTCGTCGAAGGGCGTCGCGGCGTGGATGGTGCGCAAGTTATCCCAGAGGACCACGTCCCCGACCTTCCACGCGTGCCTGTACGTGAACGCCTCCCGCGTGCAGTGCGGCAAAAGCGTCTCGTACATCAGCGCCCGCACGCTCGCGTCCTCCTCCCCCTCCAGCTCGTACCGGTCCAGGAGAGCACCCTCGACGCGTTCCCCCCGCGGGACCACCGCGCACACGGCCGAGCTGAAGCCGTACACGCTCCGTCGTCTTTGAGAAGAACGCTCATCTTTCTCGTCGGCGCCGCTCGAGCGCGCGCTCTCGGAGCTCCGTACATAATACTCGCGCACGGCTCTCGCCACGGGCTGGAACACGGGGGGGTTCTTCGCTCGCTCCTCCGGGGTGAGCAGGGGGTAGCTCGGCGTTCGCTTCTTGACCTTGGCGTTGTGGTGCGCGTAGGAACAGATGGCGTCGAGGTCGTCGATGCGGGCCTTGTCCTCGTCGCTCAGCGCGTCGTACGCGGCGACGCAATCGGCGAAGACGGTGTCTCCGCCGTCGCCGGGCGGGGGGTGCGCGCGGCAGTAGAGCAGGGAGGCGAACGGGGGCGGTTCCCGGAACGCCTGGTCCGTGTGCCAGACCGGGGAGTGGGCGACGGGGTCGTAGGCGATCGTCTCGGCGCCCGTGGCGGGGTCGCGCGGGAGGGGCGGCGCGCGCGAGAACATGGCGACGCGCTCGCCCGTGGCCGGGTCGATCGCGTTGCCGATGCGCTGGATCTCGGGATGGTCCGGGAGGAGGAAGCGCGTCGCCACGCCGGGGTTGCGCTCGACGTCGTCCCCGACCGCGCGCGAGAACGCGACGAGCTCGGAGGGGGAGAGGTCGGCGAGGCCGCCGCGGATGAGCACGACGCCGCGGGAGGCGCGGAGGGCGCCGAGGAGCATCGCGCGGCGCTCGTCGTGCGAGGCGGCGCGGAGCGCCGCGCCGTCCACCAGCGCGGGCTCGAATCCGGCTGCGCGGGGACGCACGCGCGCGAGGCGGGAGGCGCGCGAGGAGACGGCGCGGGAGGCGCTCGCGCGGGATCGGGCGGAGAAACGCCCGCGCTCCGCGCGCGGAAGCGCCGCGAGGGACGCGGCGGACGCCGCCATCCGGGCCGCGCGGGCGGAAGGCGCGCGCCCCGCGCGTATGACGCGTCCGGTGGGCCCGTCGGTGTCGTCGTCGCGAGTGCACGCGCTTGAGCAGAGCGCGTCCGTCTCGATCGCGGCGCTGCTGATTTGTACGACCGGGAGGCCATCGTCTCGGGGCGTTCGACCCGGTCGGCCGCGTGAACGATGCCCAGTCAGCAACGACAGACTGCAGCGGCCGTCGCCGAGATTTCTCCGCGGTGCAGAATCGCCCTCGGCGTGGAGAAACAGCCTCGCGAGTGCGTTTTGATATCGTCGCGCTTTCGGGGCGCCCCCAAACCCCCCCCCCGCGCAGCGCTCGGATGGGCAAGGGCGAGGGCAAGGGCGGGGAGGCGCCGCCTCCTGCGCGCTCGTCGCGCCAAAAGCCCGCGCGTTCCGCCCCCCCCCCGGGGGACGCGACGTCGCGCCCCGCCCCTCCCGATCTCGCCTCGGCGCGGGGCGATTCTTCGTCGTCGTCCGAGGAGCGCGACGCGGTCGCGTCCGATCGCCCCGCGTTCGACGGCCCCGAGCCCGTGCTTCCGTGCACGGCGCTCCACGCGTTCCACCACGCGTGCGTCGCCCTCGCGTGCGTCGCGATGTTCGCGCACGACGGCTTCTTCCTCCTCGCCCCGCGCCACGCCGCGCTCGCGGCGTTCATGGTGTGGTACTCCGACGCCTACACCGCGATCCTGCACTGCGCCCTCGACCGCGAGGAGTGCCTCGACTACAAGATCCTCGCGTCGGCGGCGCGCGGGTTCCAGGCGCACCACGAGTACCCCCTCGCGAGCACGCGCGGCCGCGGCCTGTACCGCATGCTCTGCGACACGCACAGGATCCAGGTCATCACCGTCCTCAGCGCGGCGGCGTTCTGTCGGTGGAACGCCGACGCGGCGAGGACGTGCCTCCTGAAGCTCCTCCTCGCGGCGTACGGGGGCGCCGCGGGGCACTTCTTCGCGCACGGCGGCGGCGCGAGGCGCGGAACCGTCGTCAGGGCGCTGCAGGACCTTCACCTGATGCTCCCGCCGAGGCACCACGTGGGTGGGCACCACGTCAAGCCGCACGATAAGAACTTCGGCATCGTCAACGGGCTGAGTAACTACGCGCTGAACCCGTGGTTGAAGGATACCCGACCGCGCGTCAAGACGCTCTTCGCCGCGTGGGCGTTCCTCAGCCTCTTCGACGTCGCCATCATCGAGAGGCTCGTCGAGCCGGTCGAAAGGGGGGTCGGGGGACTCTGGAGGGTCTGGGGGTGGTAGGCGCGTGGGGAGGAGTCAAGACTCGGCGAGGAGTCAAGACTCGGCGAGGAGGCAAGCCATTTTTTTTTGTTCTTTGCAAAACCAAAAGTTTTTTTGGGTTTTTTTTGGAAAAGCGCACCTTTAATAACCCGGCTCACCCCCCGCGGTCGTCGATATCGTCTCGTCCGACGCGCCGCTCGTCGTCGCGCTCGTCCCCCGCGCGCTCCCTCCGCGCCACACCCGCGCGCGCTTCGCCTCCGCTCGCGCCCGCGCGCGCTATTCGCCTCCGCGATGAAGCCTTCCGCGCCCCCGCTCGCGCGCCCCCCTCCCGAGGCGTACACGCCTGCTCCGGGCTATCCTATCGCGTACAACCCCTACGACGCGCGCGCCCCGCCGACCGCGACGTTCGTGACGGTGCTCCCCGCGCCGCCGACGGTCGTGGCCCACCGCCCCGGCGGGGATGACGACGACCCGCATCACCGCCCCTTCGCCGGGTACGCGCACGCCGCGTCGTTCGCGCCCGCGTTCGCGGAGGCGGCGGTGCGTCGCGTCTTCGTTCGCAAAGTCTTCACCCTCGTCTCCGCCATGCTCCTCTTCACGCTCGCCGTCTCCTCGGCGTTCCTGTTCGTCCCGAGCGTCAACCTGTGGGTCGTTCGCAACCCGTGGCTCACCTGGGTCGCCTTCCTCGGCATGTTCGGCGCGATGCTCGCGCTGACGTGCTCGCCGACGCTGCGCCTGCGAAGCCCGCACGACGCGGTCCTGCTCGCCGCCTTCACCGTCTTCGTCGCCTTCTTCGTCGGCGTCGTCTCCTCCTTCTACTCCGCCCGCGCCGTCGCGTTGGCCGTCGGCATCGTCTCCGTGCTGGTGTTCGCGCTCGCCCTCTTCGCCGCGCAGACGAGGGTCGACTTCACGACCATGCGCGCGATGCTGGTCGCGCTCCTGCTCGGCCTGATCCTGATGGGGGTGCTGAGCGTCTGGTTCACCTCCGAGTTTCTGATGGTTGTCTACGCCACGCTCGGCGCGGTCCTCTTCAGCGCCTACCTCGTGATGGACCTGCAGTCCATCATGGGCGGGAAGACGTACGCGTTGGGGCCGGAGGAGCACGTCCTGGCGGCGGTCGTCGTCTTCCTGGACGTCGTCAACCTGTTCCTCTTCATCCTCAGGCTCGTGGGGTTCGGAAGCAGAGACTGACGAGCGCAGATCAGATTTTTTTTTTCGCTCCGGGAGAGAAGAAGAGGTCTCGAGGTCGAGGTCGAGACGCGCGAAGCGCGCGCATCTCGAGCGCTCCCCACCCCCGCGAGAGACGACGAGCTGATCCCCTTCTTAATGAAACACTTTTACACAAACCCCCCACCCACCTCGCGGCGTGAACGACGTTTTCTCCGCTCCTCCTCGCTCATCGTTCGGTCTGCCCGACGTTTGGGAAGGTTTCCTCGAGGAGCCGGGCGACCCCCCTGGCGGTGGGCGCTAACCTCGGCACGTCGTCGGCGTACTCGGCGTACGCCTCCTTCCCGTGCATCTCCTCCAGGTACCCCTCCTCCTTCCCCGCCTTGGCGTTGAGAAGTACGGCCAGGAGCACGCCCAGGAGGATTCGAACCGGCGAGGCGGTGAGGAGCCCCAGCCCGAACGCGCCGAAGATGAGCCCCGCGTACATGGGATGCCTGACGACGGCGTACGCACCGGACGTGATCAGCGCGTTGTCTTTTCTGGGGCGGGGGAACGGGGTGAGGGAGTCGCCCAGGTCGGCGACGCCCCTGGTGACCAACACGCCCGCGACGAAGAGCAGGGGGGCGCCGAAGAGGCGGTCGAAGATGCCGTCGTCCAGGCCGAGGTCGGCCTTGGACGGGCCGCCGCCGACGAGGACGAAGAGGAGGATGAGCATCTGCGCGACGAAGTACGCCTCGTCGCGCGTGCCCATCTTGGACCAGTCCGTCACCTCCGCCACCAGGGCGCTCACGTCCAACGGGGCGGGCGACGGCGACGATGAGGACGACGAGGACGACGCGGGGGGCGGGGCGGGGGCGTCGCCGTCGTCGCCGCCGCCGTCGTCGCCCGCGGCGAAGACGCGAACGGCGCGGTGCGCGCGGGGGGGCGAGGGGAAGCGGGGGAGACCCCGGCGGGACGCGCCCGCCGGGGTGGAGGGCGAGGCGCGGGAGGGTAACAACGCCGAACGCGCGCGGGGCGCGGCGCGGCGCGGACGCGCGGGGGCGCGCGCGAGGCGCGGCGCGAGGCGCGCGATGGAAACGACCGTCGCGGACATCGGGGGCGCGTCGGAAACTGCGAGGGGGGGGCGCCTCTCGAGCACGCGCGAGGGGGGCGCGCGCGAGGCGCGCGGCGATGCGGTTGAAAAGCGGCGAGGGCGCGGCCGATATAATTTCTCGACGCGAGTGCCACGTAGACTCGCGTGCGCGTCGTGGCGCTTGCCGGACCGTGGTACGTCCGCCGTTTTCTCCGCGCGGCGCGCGCCGTACGCCGCACTCTCGCCATGTCGCGCCTCGTCCCCTCGCGCGTCGTCGCGCTCAGGCGCGCTCCCACCGCGCCCCCCCGCGGTCGGCGCGCGGTCACCGCGCGCGCCGCCTCCGCGCCCGTCACCGTCACCGCCCCCGTCTCGTCCGTGCTCGGGAGCATGACGATGGGCTGGACGTTCGCCTCCGAGCCGTGCGACGACGCGGTGAGCGAGCGCCTCATCCGCCGGTTCGTGGACGCGGGCCACTCCGAGATCGACACCGCGGTCGCGTACGCCGGCGGGGAGACGGAGCGGATCCTCGGCCGCGTCCTCGCCGCGCACCCCGACCTCGCGGACAAGGTGACCGTCGCGACCAAGGTGAATCCGTGGCCAGGCGGCAACATGACCAGCGGCGCCGGCGAGGGCGGCCTCGCCCCCGCCGAGCTCGAGGCCCAGGTCGATCGCTCCCTGGAGAGCCTCGGGGACGCCGACGTCGATCTGCTCTACCTCCACGCCCCGGACGCGGCGACGCCGATCGAGCGAACCCTCGAGGCGTTGGCGATCCAACACGAGCGCGGCGCGTTCCGCAGGCTCGGACTCAGCAACTTCGCCGCGTGGGAGTGCGTCAGGGTGCACGCGATGTGCGACGCGTTCGGGCTTCCCAGACCGGACACGTACCAGGGGATGTACAACTGCGTCACGCGCGCGGTCGAGCCCGAGCTGCTCCCGGCGCTCCGAGCCCTGGACATGCGGTTCCTGGCGTACAATCCGCTCGCGGGGGGGCTGTTGACCGGGAAGCACGAAGCCGGCGGCGGCGACGCCGACAAAAACGCGTCGTCGTCGCGGCGGGGTCGGTTCTCGGAGAATAAGATGTACCTGGATCGCTTCTGGCGTCCCGAGTACTTCGCCGCGGTGGACGCGATCGCGGCGGCGTGCGGGAAGCACGAGGGGTTGACCGTCGCGGACGCGAGCCTGCTTTGGTTGTACTCGCACTCGAGACTGGACGGGGCGAGGGGCGACGGCGTCGTCCTGGGCGCGAGTTCGGAGGCGCACCTCGAAGCCAACCTCGGGGCTGCCGCGCGAGCGGCGGCGGGGGAAACGCTGCCGGACGACGTCCTGGACGCCATCGAGGCGGGATTCGAGATGTGCGCGGGCGTGCAGCCGCCGTACTCCAGGGGACACTCGCGCCTGTAGCACGTGCTGCGCGACGGGAGCTTGAACCGTCGTATAGTATAAAGGACCTTCTGACGCTCCCAGGACTCTCTAATAACGTGTGCCGACGCGCTCAGCTCGCTCAGCTCCGCTCGGCTCGCTTCACCCCGCGAAGCTCTTCTTCCCCAGCGTCCCCGCCAGGCGATCCAACCGCCGCTCGCGCTCCGAGCGGTACGCGGCGTCCTCCGCGGATTCGCGAACCCCGCCGCGGTCTCTCGGGACGGGCCCCTCGACCGCCGCGCCCCCCCCGCCCGAGGGACCGGCGGACCTCCGAAGGTTCGCCCCCCAAAAGGTGAAATTCGCCCCCCGAAAGAACGACGCCCCCCGGCCGCCGCCGCCTTCCGAGACGACGGGCGCCTCCGCCGCCCGCGCCGCGCGCGCACCCACCCCCCCTCGCCCCCTTCCCTCCCTTCGCCCCGCCCCCGCGCGCGCGTCTTCGCCGCTCTCCTCTTCGCCTTCGCTGTCGTCGGAACTTAGGAGTTCGCGTCGGAACAACGATTCCGCCGCGGCGCGATGCGCGTCGGACGCGTCCAACGCTCGCGCCGACCGCATCACGCGCGTCCCGCTCGCCGCGACGCCCACCTGGTACGGGACGAGGTCCGGGGTCATCGCCCGCATGAGGCGCGCCTCGCGGCGGTCGCGCCGGATCTGCGCGCTGGACGGGCCGAGCGCGGCGCCGCGGCCGAACAAGGCGGCGACGGCGCCCGCGGCGACGACGGACGCGGAGGCGGCGAGGGCGACGTACCACCCGAGATGCTGCGTTCGGAGACGCACGAGCGAGCGCGCGTCGCGCTGCGCGGCGGCCATGGCGTCCGCGTAGACGAATCGCGCGCCCCAGCACCCGCCGACGATCGCGGCGAAGCCGACGAGGCGCCCGAGCGCGGAGACGGTGGTTCGCCCGAAGCGCGTGAGGGGTCCCGGGGACGCGTTGAGGTGGAGCGTCAGGAGGGCCGCCGCGGCGCCCACGAGAAACGCGGGGAGGAGCGGGACGAGGAGCGCGGGGGCGGCCCAGTCGGAGGTCCACGACGTCGCGCCCGCGGTCTGGCACGGCTCCTCGATCGCGAGGAGGTTCGGGTTGCACCCGCGGAACCTGCGCGCCGCGCGAGGGGGGGGACGCGGAGGACGGGGGCGTGGTGGTCAGGAGGGCCTCCTCGCGTCGTGGCTTTGAAACGACGGTGGTGCCGTGTCGCGAGACGCGCTCCGGGATGGGCGCGCACCACGGCGGCACGCACGCGGCGAGCGCGAGGAACGTCCCCAGGAAAGCGAGCAGGCGCGCGCGAGAGAACATCGCGAGGTCCCGCCGACCCGCCTCCAGGACCCGGCGCGCGCGAGGCGCGCGCGCGCGAGTGAGAGACGCCGCGCGAAGCTTCGAGGGACGGAGTCTCCGCGACGAGAAGCGTTGACGACGACGACGACGACCCGAGCACGACCGGCATTTTTTTATATTCTCGCTCGCGCTACGCCTCCTCCTCCGCCCCCCCCGCCTCCTCCTCCGCCTCCGCCTCCTCCCTCCCCCCCCCCATGGCGACCAGGAGCTTGACCACTTTCATCTTCCTCCGCATCTGCTCCTCCTCCCCCTCCGCGTCCCCGATCATCTCGGCGTACCGTTCCAACACCTCCCGCGCGCGTCTCAGCGCGTCGCCGCCGCCGCCGCCGCCGCCCTCCGCCCCGCGATCCCCCATCGCCAGGCGCAGCCGGTCGCGGATCCCCGCGTGCCCCGTCGCCCAGAGGTTCCCGAAGATGAGCGAGACGCGCTCGAGCGCGAACATCCCGCGGCCCAGGAGCTCGACGTACGCCTCGTCCGCGTCGAGCGCCTCCTCCGGTTCGCGAAGCGTCGTCGCGAGGACGTCTCGCTCGGCGCGGCGCGCGGCGCCGTCGAACGTCCCCCACAGCTCCGCGAGCCTGTCGCACTTGGCGTACTCGTCCTCCACGAACTTCGCGCACAGCCGGTTCCGGCGCTCGCCCGGCTCGAGGTTCTCGAAGAGGCTCGCGAGCACGCTCACCGATCGTTCCTCCTCCTCCTTGGCGGCCAAAGCGGCGCCCCGCCGCCCGCTTCTCGCCGCGCGCCCCATGAACGCGCCAAACGCGCTTCCCAAACCCGCCGCGTCGACGAAGCGCGCGCACGCCGCCGGGTTGCGGGTCAGCGCGTGGTCCACGCACTTCAACGCCGCGGCCCTGGACGTCTTCGCCCCCGAGCTCTTCGAGCGCATCATCAGGAGCATGAGCTCCAGGCCCTCGCACGCCACGAACGACGCCGCGCACTCCGGCGCGCTCGCGACGGCGCACAGCGCGTCGAAGAGATTCTCGAGCTTCTCCGATTCCTCCTCGTTCGCCGGGTCGACGCTCTTATACGGCGCCACCGCGCGGAGCAGAGCGTCCACGCCGCCCGCGTCGCGCCCGATCGCCAGCTTCGCCGCGTCCGAGGATTGCGCGAGGATCGCCAGGAGCTCCGCCGCGTACGTCCCGCACGGGTCCGGCTCGGGAGACGATTTAGATTCCGACGCCGCCTTGGGTTTCTTCCTTCGGACGCGTTTCAGGAGCCACCGCGGCAGCTGGCCGTCTTCGGCGGCGCAGAGCTCCTCCGCGGCGCGCTCCCCGCGGATCTCCACCGCGTTCTCGACGATCCCCAGGGCGTCGTTCACCGCCGCGGTCTCCTCGGGGCTCGCCTCCCCCCCGAACCGGTCGAGGGTTTGGACGAGGACGTGGACGAGGGACGCGGCGAACGCCTCGGCGACGAGCGCCTCGCCGCCCTCGGACTCGTCGTCGACCGAGTTTTCGGCGTCGGTGAGCTCCCTGACGAGCTCGATCGCGGCGGCGGCGACGTCGGGGTTCTCGTGCGCGAAGAGGCCGAGGACGCTGTGGATGGCCTTCAGGCGGCAGAACTCGGGGTAGAGCTCCGGGTACCCCGCCAACGCGCGAAGACGCCGGATGGAATCGTCGAGATCCACCTCGCTGTCCACGAACTTCTCGGGGCGATCGGGGTGCTTCAGACGCGCCTCCTGGTTCGCCGCGTACCGACGCTCGAAGACGAGGACGAGCTTGCGGAGCGTCTTCTCTTCCATCGGCTCCGAGGAGGACGCGTCGCCGGGCTCGTTCGCCGCCGCCGCCTCCGCGCGCGCCAGGAGCGTCGCCGCGTCCTCCTCGCGATCGACGACGAGCCGGGGAGGCGGCGGGGGCATCGATCGAGCGGCGGCGTCCGAGGCGGACGACGAGGCGGACGGACGCGACGGAGCGAGCGCGTCGACGTAGTAGCCCGGACCGGAGTCGCCCAGGCGGAAGAAGTATCCGTCCCGGGCGCCCGCGAACGCCGCGCTCGGCACGAACGCGGGGCGCGAGGAGGGGCCGGAGGGGGCACCGCCGGCGTCGAAATCGCGCGCTTTCCGCTTCCCGGACGACGACATCGCGGATCGCGCGCGCGGGCGAGGGCGGCGTCCGACGGGATCGACGACGTCGAAGAGCGTCGCGACGCGCGCCGACGCCGAGGATCCGCGCGTCGGGGTGTGAGACGCGCGGACGCCGGGGGGGGCGAACGAGCGCGGAGGGGGCGCGCGCGGGTCCTTCTAGGAGCAGCAGCTCAGTTTGCAAGCGGCGCCCGCCTGACAGACGGTCGCGCGTCTCAAATTTGCTGCGCCGGCGTCGCGCCTCGCAGGTCGCCTCGTTCCCCTTTCTCGGCACCTCCGCCGCTCCGCTTCCGACGCCTCCCACTCTCGCGCGCTCGCCCGCTCCGGCTTTTTCGCGCGATGGCGACCGCGACGCTCCAGGCCGAGGCGGCTCTGATGGCGCGGTACGACGCCGCGGCTTCCGTTCCCGACGCCGACGCCCGCGACGCGGCTCTGGACGTGGAGGGCAACGCGGTGAAGGAGGCGATGGCGGATCTGCAGCGTTTGTTGGCGCCGACGCCCCTCCTCGACGCGGAGGTGTCGAGCCGCGAGGCGGACGCGGCGGAGGTCCTCCGCGGCGCGCGCGCGTACAAGAGCCCATACCACGACGCGCACCACGCCACGCTCGTGGCCTCCTCCGCGACCCTTCGGCGCGCCCTGGGCGACGGCGGCCCGGGCACGGGCTTCGCGTACGGCGCGGAGGCGCTCGTTCGCGACGTCATGCACATGATCTCCGGCGCGGCGAAGGACGCCCTCGAGCGCGACCAGGGCGAGCTCCCGCGCCTGTTCGACATCGCGGTCAAGCTCAGGAAGGACCGCGACGAGGCTCGCGCGGCCGCGCGCCGGCTCGTGTTGGCGCAGAGCCGCGAGCGCCGCGGGCTGGGATTCGCGGAGCGCCAGCGCATGCGCGACCTGGTGACGCGCGCGCGCGACGAGGCGAGGCGCGAGGCCGAGGAGGACAAGGCGCGGCTCATGGACCAGTTCAACGCGCAGACGGAGGAGCTCGAGCTGCTGCACAAGCAGGTGGTGGACGCTCGGGAGGGACCCGCGCTCAGGCTCGAGCAGGTCACGAGCCAGCTCGACGCCGAGCGTGCGAACCGATGGCGCGACCAGCGGGACGCGGAGGCGCGCGACGCGACGCGCGAAGCCGAGGCGGACGCGTTCCGAGCGAAGGTCGCGACGCTCGAGAACGAACTCGCGAGCGCGAGGCGAGGCGTCTCCGAGGCCTCGAACCGAGGCGCCGAGGCGCTGGCGCTCGCCAAGGCGCGCGCGGTGCGTTGGGAGAAGGCGGCGGAGAGGGCGCGCCTCGGCGTCCCGAACGCGGCGCGGCGACACCTCCGCCGTCGCGCGTTCCAGCTGTGGCGCGTCGCCGCGGGGCGAGACGCCGAGATCCGAAGGACGAAGGCCGAGGCCGCCGTCACGCTCAGGGCGGTTCGGAAGGGGTACGAGGTGGAGATCGAAAAGACGCAGAGGGCGTGCGAGGAGAAGATCGCGCGAGCCGCCGAGGACAAGGATTCGGCGGAGCGGCGATCCTCCGCCGCCTCCGGACGATCGCGCGCGCTCGACGACGCCACCAACCAAACCCGGAAGGGAGGCGCCCGAAGAGGAGGCGACGACCGGGCGAACCGAGGGGGGGGGGACCGAGGGGGTGACCGAGGGGGGGGGTACCGCGTGCCCCCCGCGCCTCACCAGCCCGCGGTTCGCGACCCGTGGGCGTTCATGGCGAGCGTACGCCGCGAGGAGGAGAAGTACAGAGGCGCCGAGCGGGGCGGCGCTTTGCCGGTTCGCTCCTCCGCGGACCAGCGCGCGTTCGAAGCCGCCGCGCTGGAAGCCTCCGAGCGCCGCCTCGAACGCGTCGACGCGTACTACGCCCGAGCCGCGCGAGAGGGAACCGAGGAACGACCGTACGACGATCGGTGGTTCGAGGAAGACGGCGGCGAGTCGCGAAGAAAGGGGACGGCGGCGGTGGCGGTGGCGGCGAACGCGACCCTCGCGGGGAGGCGGGGACCCGTCGCCCCGGCGCCCGCGGCGAAGACCGCGGGGGACCCCGCGTTGGTCGCCGGAGGCCACGCGGAGGCGCGAGGAAGGCGAGTGACGAGCGCCGATGGAAGCGGCGGCGGGGGGAGGGGCAGCGGCGGCGAGGGCGGCGGCGGCGGGGGGAAGAACGCCGCCGCCCCTCGGCCTTTTTTGTCGCCGAGCAAGGCTCGGCCCGAGGAGCTCGCGGAGGCCTCGCCGGGCCCCCGACCGAGGGGCGCGGGGCTCGCGTCGCTTGCGAGGAGCCCCGGGGTGCAGGCGCGGGAGAGCCTCGACGCGGTGAGGACGTCGGCGGCGTCGCTCGGGGGGGCGTCGGCGTACAGCGCCGATTTCGACGACTGACGCGACGCGCGCCGAAAAGAGAGCGACCTACGGATGGGGCGACGACGCGGCGCCGGAATTTAGGTAACTTGATATGGTACTCTCATCTTAATAGGTGCTTCCCGCGCGCGTGCTTCGTGCTTCTTCCTTAATAGAATAAATGGATGTCTTCCTTCGCCGCGTTTCGATTGGCGGACGCCGACGACGTCTCGCGCGACCCGGGTCGGGTCGCGAACGAGGGCCGTAGGGCGCATTTATTAACAACACTCACTTGGTGACGATGTACCTCTGGCCGGCCATCTCGAGCACGGCGTCCGGCGCCAGGGGCGTCTTCATGTACTTGGGCAGGAGCTTGCCGTCGAGCTTGATCTTGGAGGCGTTGTCGGCGTCGACGTTGGTGACGAACAGCTGGTCGCCCTCGAGGTCGAACACGGCGTCGAAGATGGAGAAGGACCCCTCGTTCGCGGCGCACAGCGCGGGGAGGTCGAACGGGCGCACGGGGCAGTGCTGCACGACGTTGTTACTGACGTGGCGACTGAGGCGCTCCACGGTCGCGCCCTCCTTGCGTTCGTCCGCGCACCCGACGCCGTCGATCGTCCACCCCGCGCGAATCACCGCGGGGCGGCGGCGCGCCGAGCGCGCGGGCTTCTTCGCCGCGACGGGAAGACCCAGGGAGGAGGTGAGGGCGAACATGGTCGTGAGAATTGCGTGCGCTTTTCGGTTGGGGCTTTTTGCGTGCTTCTTGTCGCGATCGAGGGAGACGCGAAGGAGGCGGTTTCGGTCGACCGGTCGAGGACGACGAGGGAGACGGAGAGCGTTCGAGAGCGTGGGGTGCGGTGCGTGCGACGCGCGCGCGATCGTTTGGCGGCGGGCGGAGGCGCGCGTCGGGACGAGACGCCGTCTCGGTTCGATCATTACAACGCGTGGAAATATCTAGATTCTCGCGACGATTGCGCTTTTTCGGATCCCGTCTCGGAAAAGCGCAATCCGGTCGGTATCCCGATCTCCCCGCCCGATCCGACGTGGACCGGCGCGGGATCTCCTCCGGCTCGATGGCCGCCCGAGCAGCGATATCGGGAGCGATATCGGGAGCGTCCACCTCTTCGTCGCTCGCGTCTTCCCTCTCTCGCGTCTTCTCTCTCGTCTCGTTCGTCTCGCTCGCGGTCCTCAGGAACCGCGCGTTCGCCTCCGGGTTATCATATGGAAAAGAGCCCGTTCCCGTCGCTCACGCCGAGACGGGCGAGGTCGGCCACGAGCTCGGCGCGGGAAACTGCGTCCCGACGTCGGAGGCGCGGCGGCGGAAGCCCCGCGACGTCGCCGGGCGCGGCTTCAACGTCTGACGCGCGGCGGACCGATTCGGATTCGGCGAGAGCTCGAGCTCGCGGTCGCTCATCCTGCGACTCTTGGTCTTCCTCGCTTGCTTCGCCTCGTGCGCCCTGAGCTCGGCGCCGGCGAGCCTCGCCTCGAGGGCGGCGCGGCCGAGCTCCGAGACGCGTCGTTCGCGCACCTCGTTGGCGGCGCACGTCATCACGACGCGGCGCACGAAGCCGTGCGCGCGCCTCGCGACGTCGCGCACGAACCCCTCGCGGCGTTCTTTCGCGAGCTGCTGCTCGGTCTTGATCCGCGCGGCGCCGAGGACGGGGTCGATCGTCTCCGAGAGCCTCCGGCGCTCGAGGACGTGCGCGGCGCGCTCGTTGGCGAGCTGCGCCTTTTGGCGGCGAAGGCGGACGTCGACGCCGCGGAGGTACTCCGCCGCCGCCATCTTGCTGGCGAGCCGCGCGACGACCGCGCGCTGGTCGACCGCCTGGGAGAGACGAGCGGACGCGGCGTTGCGCTCGGCGCGGATGTTGAAGAAGGCAGCCTTGCCGGCGACGAGCTCGAGCTGGCGCTCGCGGCGATGCGACGCGACGAAGAGCTTGCGCGCGGCGCGCGCCGAAGCCGCCTCTGTCGCCGCCGCGCTCTTCGCGCGGAGGGACTTGGCGCGCGCGGAGGCGTCCGCGGCGCGGAACGCGATGGCGGAGAGCTTGCGGAGGCGGTTGTGTGTCGCCGCCTCGAGCTTACGCGCGGTCTGCTCCGCGAGCTGGGTCTGGCGGGGGAAGAGGGAGGGCGAGCGAGGTGAGCGGCGTTTCGAGCGACACGTTCGGTGAGCGGCGCAGTGTTGTGATGAGATGACTGACATCCGGACAAACGCCGGTGATGTCGTCCGGACGGACGCCCACGGGAGAAAAAACGGCTTTCGGCCGCTCGCGCGGCGCGGGCGTTCGCGGGGGCGCGCGGATCGTTCGCGGCGTACCTTGCGCTCCTCGTTCCTCTCCGAGACGGAGTCGACGCGCGCGACGAACTTCTTCGCCTTGTTCGCGCGCGCCTCGAGGCGCGCGGCGCGGAGCGCCTCGGCCTCCTGCGCGGGTGGGGTCGCGGGGTGGGCGCGCGGCCGGGGTGGGGGGGGGCGATCTGTGAGTCAACGCTGCGCGGGGAAAAAATTGAAACGGCGCGTGTCGGGGAAATCGCGGGATCTCACCTGGAGTCGGCGGTCGATGGTCGAGCGCTGGTACGTCTCGATCTGGCGCTTCATGAGCGTCGCGGTGTCGCGGACGTCCGTGACCTTGGCGTTGTGCGCGGCGGCGGTGGCGGACTTGCGCGCCTTCTGCGACGCGACGAGGAGTTCCTTGCGCGCTTGCTTCTGCGACGTGCGATGGCGGGGCCGGGGGTGTCAGCTCGGACGGTCAACGCGAGCGCGAGTCTCTCGGCGCCCGGAATCGCGCGTATCGGCGCGCGCGCGAGGCGAGAACGCCGGCGCGTGGCGTCTCGAGTCGCGCGAGAGACGCCGCGCCGTTCGAATCCGCGACGGGAGCGCGTCGGTGGCGGGCGCGTCGCCGCCGCGCGGCGCGCGAATCTCGCGCGGCGGTCAACGCGCGAATCGCGACGCACCTCGGGGGAGGACCCCGCGCGGGTCGGGAACCCGCGCGCCTGGAGGCGCGCGGCCACGGGCGGGGCGGCGCCGCGCGGCTTGTTGCCGTGCACGGGCACCTTGATGATGATGGGGCACGACGCCCGGGAGGCGGCGGCGGACATGACGGGCGGGTGGTGGGAGGGAACGCGTGCGCTGGCGCGAGCGAATGTGAGCGGCGTGACAAGACTCCTGCACTCGAGAGGTGCCACATGGCGATTTCGAAATTTCGAGATTCACTTTTCGCGCGCCTGATGGAGATCCGACAGATGCTCGGGCGTTTTACGGCATCCCTCCCTTCCCGCCTCTCCACGCGGACGACTCCTATGTTACGGGTACGATTTGCTCGCGTTCGCGTCCTCCTCCTCCTCCTCCCTCTCGCACATCTCCGCGTACTCGCGCTCCCCCATGACCGCCCCGCTTCGCATCGCCTCGCGGAGCGCCTCCGTCGTCACCTCCACCGCGGCGACCCACCCCTCCGCCCCCGCCGTCATCTTCGCGTACGGATCCCCCACCACCGCGTCGTTCGCCTCGACGACGTCGCTGGGAAAAGGCAACGCGAGCGGACGCGCGCCGCTCACGTTCGCCCACGAGGCGTGGTACAGCTCGTCGCTCGCGGTGCGGCGGAACCCCTCCCACTCGAGCGTCGCGAGGGGCGCGGAAGCCGCGACCGAAGCGCCGGCGGGGGCCAAGTCCGCGACCACGCGCACGTCGCCGATGAGGTCGAACGCGCGCTCCGTCAGGCCGACGGTGAGCACCACGGTGGAGGAGGTGGACGAGGTGGACGAGGAGGAGGAGGAGGTGGGGGAGGTGGCGGCGCGAGGGCGGAGGACCTCGTGCGACGTCGTGAACATCGCGGGGGGGAGGTCGACCGCGGATGCCGACGAGAGGCGCGGCGCCGGTGACGTCGACGTCGGCGCGGGGGGATGCGGCGCGGACGCGGGCGCGGAGGGTGAGACCGCGCGCGTGAGCGCGGTGGATCTCGCGCGCGCGAAAGCGGAGGCGAGCCTTCGCGCCGCGGACATCGCGGCGGCGGGGGAGGAGGCGCGGGCGGGAGTGCGGGGGGTTGGCGGGGGGGTGGACGGAACTCGTGGAGGGTGCCGTCCGTCGGATCATCGGATACGCTTATTATTAGTGAAACACCCGCGTGTAGGGGGACGGGGCCGAGCGACGGTCGACCCCCGCCTGGAACGCTCCCCGCCGCCGCTCGTACAAGTAGAGCCGCTCGCGGGCGCATTGCGGAGAGGCTCCGACGACGCGCGCGCGCGCGCTCTCTCTTCGTCCCGACCGATCGTCCCGGAAGCCGCGCGTCGTAGCCGGCGCGCGCGGCGGGGGACGCCGCAGGACTCGAGGGCGGAGCCGGTGAGGGGCTCGGGGGCGCCGGCGCCGGTCGTCTGAGGCACTTTTTCCGCGAGGGCAAACAACAAACCCCGCCGCCGACGCGCGTTTCCGGCCGCGCGCCCTCGCTCGCGATGTCGGCGCCCGCCGAGACCGCGGCGGCGGTCCCGAACCCCGCCGCGCTCGCGGCGGCCCCCGCGTCCGCGGCGAACCACGGCGGTTCCGGGAACCCCGAACCCTTGGAGTTCACCAAGGCGCCGTTCGTGGAGCTCAACGCCCCGCGAAAGATTCGCAGCGTTCGGTTCTCGCTCATGAGCCCGCAGGAGATCGGCAAGTGCGGCGTCTTCCACGTCTTCGAGCGCAACCTGTACCAGATGCCCCAGCGCGTGCCCTTACCCAACGGCATCTTGGACCCGCGCATGGGCACCACGGACAAGAAGGGCGCGGAGTGCGCGACGTGTAAGGGCAAGCTCATCGACTGCGCCGGGCATTTCGGGTACGTCAAGCTCGAGATGCCCGTGTTCCACATCGGCTACTTCAAAAACATCATCGCCATCCTGCAGCAGGTGTGCAAGACGTGCAGCCGCGTCATGCTCCCCCCCGAGGAGAAGGAGCAGTACCTGAAGCGGTTTCGGAACCCCCGGCTGGAGATCGTTCCGCGGCGCGCGCTGAGTAAGAAGATCGCGGAGCGGTGCAAGCGGTGTCGGCTGTGTTACTCGTGCGGCGCGGCCAACGGCGTGGTGAAGCGCGCGGGCGCGAGCCTGAAGATCGTCCACGAGAAGTACAGCAAGAACGCGGATCTGATGGAGCAGTACGTCGGCGAGTTCGAGGAGGCTGTGAAGCACAACGACCAGCTCAGGGCCAACCTCGGTCGGATTCAGGACGACCTCAACCCGATCCGGGTGCTGGGCATCCTGAAGAAGATCGCGCCGACGGATTGCGAGCTCCTGGACGTCGCCGACCGCCCCGAGCACCTCATCCTGACGCACCTCCCCGTCCCTCCCGTGTGCATCCGCCCGAGCGTGGAGATGGACGGCGTCGCTGGGAGCAACGAGGACGACATCACGATGAAGCTGATCCAGATCATCGAGGTGAACAACGTCCTGAGGCAGGGCCTGGAGAAGGGGCTGGCGATCACGAACCTGATGGAGAACTGGGACTTTCTCCAGATCCAGTGCGCCATGTACATCAACAGCGAGCTGCCCGGGCTGTCGCTGCAGTACCAGGGCCCCGGGAAACCCCTCCGCGGGTTCGTGCAGAGGCTGAAGGGGAAGCAGGGCCGGTTCCGCGGGAACCTGAGCGGCAAGCGCGTGGACTTCAGCGGGCGGACGGTGATCTCCCCGGACCCGAACCTCGGGATCGACGAGGTGGGGGTGCCGCTCCACGTCGCGAAGATGATGACGTACCCCGAGGTGGTCTCCCGGCATAACATCGAGTCCGTGCGCGAGCGCGTCCGAAACGGCATGAACCGCCACCCGGGAGCGAACTTCGTGCGGTTCAAGTCCGGCGGGACGCAGTACCTGAAGTACGGCGACCGGCGAAGGGTCGCGAGCGAACTCAAGTTCGGGGACGTCGTCGAGCGCCACCTCGAGGACGGCGACGTGCTGCTCTTCAACCGACAGCCGAGCCTGCACAAGATGAGCATCATGGCGCACCGGGCGAGGGTGATGCCGTGGCGCACGCTGCGGTTCAACGAGTGCGTGTGCACGCCGTACAACGCGGACTTCGACGGGGACGAGATGAACATCCACTGCCCGCAGACGGAGGAGGCGAGGGCGGAGGCGATGGAGCTCATGTCGGTGCACAACAACCTGTGCACGCCGAAAAACGGAGAGATTCTCGTCGCCGCGACGCAGGATTTCCTCACCGCGTCGTATCTGCTCACCAGCAAAGACCAGTTCCTCGACCGCGCCGAGGTCGGACAGCTCATCGCGATGATGGGAGACGCCCTTCTCAAGGTGGACCTCCCGACCCCAGCGATCGTCGCCCCCGTGGAGCTGTGGACCGGGAAGCAAATCTTCGGCGTCCTGATTCGACCGCGAGCCGCCGATCAGATTTTCGCCAACCTCGAGGTGGCGGAGAAACAATTCACGCGCCCCGCGGGCCCCGGCGCGTTACCTCACATGTGCCCCGCGGACGGGTACGTGTGCGTGCAGAACTCCGAGCTCCTGTGCGGGCAGCTCGGCAAGGCCACGCTCGGGAGCGGGAACAAGGCCGGGCTGTTCTACGTGCTGAACAGCGAGTACGGCGCGAAGACGGCGGCGGGCGCCATGAACCGGGTCGCCAAGCTCTCGGCGCGGTGGCTCGGGCAGCGAGGCTTCAGCGTCGGCATCAGCGACGTGACGCCCGGCGCGGATTTGGTTCGCGAGAAGGCGCGGGTGGTGAAGCGGGGGTACGATGACTGCGACGAGCGCATCGCGGCGTTCGAGAAGGGGTCGCTGGTGTGTCAGCCCGGGTGCGACGCGACGCAGACGCTCGAGGCGGAGGTTTTGGGGATTTTGAGCACCGTTCGGGAAACCGCGGGCGCAGTGTGCGTGAAGGCGCTGCCTCGTCAGAACGCGCCGCTGATCATGGCGCTGTGCGGCTCGAAGGGGAGCACGATCAACATCTCGCAGATGGTGGCGTGCGTCGGGCAGCAGGCGGTGGGTGGGTCTCGGCCCCCCGACGGGTTCGCGGGTCGATCGCTTCCGCACTTCCGGAGGGGCGAGAAGACGCCCGAGGCGAAGGGCTTCGTCGCCAACTCCTTCTTCTCGGGGATGCGGCCGACGGAATTTTTCTTCCACACCATGGCGGGGCGCGAGGGTCTGGTCGACACCGCCGTGAAGACCGCGGAGACGGGGTACATGAGCCGGAGGCTGATGAAGGCCCTCGAGGACCTCAGCCTGAGGTACGACGGCACGGTTCGAAACAGCACGGGCGGGATCGTCCAGCTCGCGTACGGCGACGACGGCTTGGAGCCGACGGAGATGGAGGGCAAGGACGCCGGCCCCGTCGAGTTCGCGAGGCTCGCGCAGCACGTCAGGGGCCTCGTGCCGCGGAACGGCGAGCCGCTCGTCGGCGCGGAGGAGGTGGCCGAGGCGCTCGAGCGCATCGACGTGGACGCGAGCGCGGACGGCGAGGACGACGCGGCGACGGCGGTGAAGAGCGACGTCGACGCCGTCGCCGGAGGGAGGGCGAAAGCCGCCGCCGACGCCGCCAAATTCGCCGAGGAGGAGCGAACCCGACGAGAAGCCGCCAAAAAGAGCAAAGCCCGAATCAAGCGCGAATCGAACCCGGCGGCGGCGGCGCCCGAATCGTCCCCGAACGGGGCGTCGTCGGAGTCGGAGGAGGAGGCGATGCCCGATCGGGGGCGGCGCGGCCGCGGCGCGAAGGCGGCGAGGACGAAGGCGAGAGGGGGGCCGCACCCTTCTTCGCGGAACGCCGCCGAGAAGAACGCCGACGCCGACGAGCCCGCCGCCGACTCGGCTTCGATCCGCCGCGCGAAAATCTCCGCTCGGAACCACGGCGACGTCGGGACGCGCGCGGGTTCGGGCTCGGGCTCGGACCCCGGGTTTTCCGATCTGTTCAAGCGCGACTTGGTTCGGTTCGCGCTTTCGGATTTGGCTCGGCGGGGCTCGAACCCGGACGGGGACGAGCTGCGGGGCGCGACGTCGGCGCAGCTGACGGAATTCCTCGACCGGTGCGTTCGGAAGTATCGGAGCAAGAGGATCGAGCCCGGGACGGCGGTGGGCGCGGTGGGCGCGCAGAGCATCGGCGAGCCCGGGACGCAGATGACGCTCAAGACGTTCCACTTCGCCGGCGTCGCGAGCATGAACGTCACCCTGGGCGTCCCGAGGATCAAGGAGATCATCAACGCCGCGAAGAACATCTCGACGCCCATCATCACCGCGGCGTTATCCGTGGACGACGACGTCAAGGCGGCGCGGCTGGTGAAGGGACGCGTCGAGAAGACGACGCTCGGCGAGGTGTGCGAGTACGTGCACGTCGTCCTGCACCCGCGCGCGTGCTACCTCGAGGTGAAGCTGGACGCCGACGTCATCCGAGCCCTGCAACTCGACGTCACGCCGCACACCGTGCGACACGCGCTGCTCTCGGCTGCGAAGCTCAAACTCAAGCCCAACCGCGTGCTCATCGCGGGGAACGGGAGGCTCCACGTGTTACCCCCGGACGACGCCGGGCCCGCGTCCTCCCGGTCCACGGGCGCGGCGCAGAGCGCGGTGGGCCCCGCCGCGCATCGGCGCGCGCTGTTTCACCTGCAGGCGCTCCGCGCGGCGGCGCCCGGGGTGGTCGTGCAGGGCATCCCGAGCGTCTCGCGCGCGGTGATCAACGAGCTCGGGTCGACGAGCTCGGGCGGCGAGTCGATCGCGGGTGGTTCGAAGAAGAAGACGCCTCGTTACAACTTGGTCGTGGAGGGCAACAATCTTCAGGCGGTGATGGCGACGGAGGGCGTCGAGGGGACCAGGACGACGACGAACCACGTGATGGAGGCGGAGCGGACGCTGGGCATCGAGGCGGCGCGGTCGTGCATCATCAAGGAGATCAACGACACGATGAAGGCGCACGGCATGAGCATCGACGCGCGGCACTCGATGCTGCTCGCCGATGTCATGACATACAAGGGCGAGGTCCTGGGCATCACGCGGTTCGGGATGGCGAAGATGAAGGACTCGGTGTTGATGCTCGCGAGCTTCGAGAAGACGACGGACCACCTCTTCGACGCGGCGCTTCACGGGCGAGAGGATACCATCGACGGCGTCTCGGAGTGCATCATCATGGGCATCCCCATGCCCGTCGGCACCGGGATGTTCCGCCTGCAGCACCGCTCGATGCGCCTGGAGGTGGGGGAGGAGGACGAGGCCGTGGCCGCGGGCGCGGAGAACGAGGGCGACGGCCAGGGCGGCGGGCACCACGAGGCGGACGGCGGGGGGAACGAAGCCGGGGGAGCGAACCGGGTCGCCGCGGGGCTCGCGGTGGACGCGGAGAGGCTCGTCCTGCCGACCAGGGAGCCGCTGCTGATGGAGAAGATCATGAAGAGGAAGGGGGGGGGGCAGCCGC
>MDSW01012172.1_pt1 | contig 25761 bp, 25 predicted proteins | sample 811171 | NCBI WGS metagenome assembly MDSW01 (sample SAMN05326641, study PRJNA326480) | marine metagenome | isolation source: seawater | place: Atlantic Ocean: North West | collected 2012 | reverse complement strand
GTAGAAAAAACGCAATTAATAAATTTAATGTTGAAAAAATGTGTTTTTCTACATATTCAGAATATAAAAAATTAATTAATGCTTAACATTACATTACCAGACGGAAAAAAATTAACTTTTGAAAATAAAGTCTCAGGCATAAGAATTGCAGAAAAAATAAGCAAATCTCTTGCCAAAGATGCTTTAGTCATGACTGTAGATGGTATCTTAAAAGACCTAAGCTTTGAAATTGACAAAGATTGTTCTGTGAAAATTTTAACCTCAAAAGACAAAGACGGTTTAGATACAATTAGACATGATACAGCACATATTTTAGCGATGGCAGTTCAAGAATTATTTCCTGGTACTCAAGTAACCATAGGACCAACTATTGAAAATGGATTTTATTATGATTTTTCAAGAAAAGATCCATTTACTGAAAATGATTTAAAAAAAATTGAAAAAAAAATGGCAGAAATAGTTGATAGAGATGAGCCTACTTATCGAGAAGTTTGGGACAGAGATAAAGCAATTTTACACTTTAAAAAAATTGGAGAAAACTATAAATCTGAAATTATTAAAGACATACCAAAGGGAGAGGAAGTTTCTATCTATTTTCATGGAAAATGGCATGACTTATGTAGAGGACCTCACCTAGCTTCTACTGGAAAGGTTGGAAAATATTTTAAATTAACAAAAGTAGCTGGAGCATACTGGAGGGGAAACTCTAATAATGAAATGCTTCAAAGAATTTATGGAACAAGTTGGCCAACACAAAAAGAGTTAGATGATTATTTAAAAAGAATTCAAGAGGCTGAAAAAAGAGACCATAGAAAATTAGGAAAAGAAATGGATTTATTCCATTTTAGAGAAGAAAGTCCAGGATCAGTATTTTGGCATGAAAAGGGTTGGAATTTGTTTCAGAAACTTATTTCATATATGAGATCAAAACAGGATGCAGCAGGATATAAAGAAATAAATACACCAGAAGTATTAGATAGGTCTTTATGGGAAAAATCTGGTCATTGGGAAAAATTTGGTGCAAACATGTATACCTCTACTACACCTGATGAAAAAATATTTGCAATAAAACCGATGAATTGCCCTGGATGTGTTCAAGTGTTTAATCAAGGTTTGAAAAGCTATAGAGATTTACCTTTAAAAATGTCTGAATTTGGAAAAGTGCATAGATATGAACCATCTGGGGCATTACATGGACTTTTAAGAGTAAGAGCTTTTACACAAGATGATGCACATATTTTTTGTACCGAAGATCAAATAACTGATGAATGTTTAAGTGTTACAAATTTAATATTAGAAATTTACAAAGATCTTGGATTTGAGAATGTAATTTTAAAATATTCTGATAGACCAGATTTAAGAGTTGGAGATGATAGCGTTTGGGATAAATCTGAAAAAGCTTTATTGGAGGCAATAAAAGCATCTAAACTAGAATACACAGTAAATAAAGGCGAAGGTGCGTTTTATGGACCAAAAATAGAATTTGTTTTAACAGATGCTATTGGCAGAGATTGGCAATGTGGAACTTTACAGGTTGACCTAAATTTACCTGGTAGACTTGGAGCATCTTATATCGCAAAGGATGGTACAAAAAAAATACCAGTAATGCTACATAGAGCTCTTTTTGGCTCATTAGAAAGATTTATTGGAATATTAATTGAAAATTATGCTGGAAAGCTTCCCTTTTGGATTTCACCTTTACAAACTGTAGTTATTCCAGTGTCAAATGATTTTGACTTATATGCCAAAAAAATTCATTCAAAAGTTAAAGAATCTGGAATTTCTTGTGATATAGACTTAAAGAATCACAATTTAAACTATAAAATAAGAGAACATTCTTTATTAAAGGTTCCAATTTTACTAATTTGTGGAAAAAAAGAAGTTGACAGTAATACCGTAACTATTAGAAGATTGGATTCTAATAAACAAGAAAATATGGAATTAAAAGAATTTATAAAAAAATTTTCCTCTTTAAATAAAGCATCCCCAAAATAAGTGCCAGATTTCAAACAGAATTATTTTCAAAGAAGAACAAGAGATAAAGGTCCGAGATTTAATAATAGAATTACATCTCCTGAAGTGCAAGTAATTTCAAGCGATGGACAAAACCTTGGAATACTAAATTTAAATGAAGCCATTAGTAAAGCAAAAAAAGAAGGTTTAGATTTAATTGAAATAGCCCCAAGTGTCAGACCTCCAGTTTGTAAAATTATGGATATGGGCAAATATAAATATGATGCACAAAAAAAAGCAAATAAAGCAAAAAAAAAACAAAAAAAAATTGAATTAAAAGAAATTAAGCTTCGGCCAGTTACTGAAGTTCATGACTATACTTTTAAAATAAAAAACGCACAAAAATTTTTATCCAAGGGAGATAAAGTTAAATTTACAATTAAGTTTAAAGGTAGAGAATTACAACATTCTCATTTGGGCAGTGAATTAATGGATAAAATCAAGCAAGATATGCAACAAATTGGTAAAGTTGAACTACAACCTAAATTTGATGGTAAACAAATGATTATGGTTATTCAGCCAATATAGTAAATAAATTTAGTTGTAAATTAATATTAATATTTGTATAAACCCATTCAATTATGCCTAAACTAAAAACAAAAAGCTCAGCAAAAAAAAGATTTAAAATTACATCAAGAGGAAAAGTGGTAATGGCTCAAGCTGGTAAGAGACATGGCATGATAAAAAGAACAAATTCACAAATTAGAAAACAGAGAGGCACAACTATAATGTCTAAACAAGATAGTAAGATTGTTAAATCTTATATGCCTTACAACCTGAGAGGATAAAATGGCAAGAGTTAAAAGAGGAGTAACAAGTCATGCCAAACATAAAAAAGTTCTTAAAGCAGTAAAAGGACAATGGGGAAGAAGAAAGAATACTATAAGAGTAGCTCGTCAGGCTATGGAAAAAGCGATGCAATATGCTTATAGAGATAGACGAAATAAAAAAAGAGATATCAAATCGTTATGGATACAAAGAATCAATGCTGGTGTTAGAGCTGAAGGACTTACATACTCAAAATTTATCAATGGATTAAATAAATCTGGAATTAAGATTGATAGAAAAATACTAGCTGAGATAGCATATGATAGCCCAGAAGCCTTTAAATCAATTGTAAAAAAAGCCCAATCAGCATTAAATTAATCTTCACTATTGTTTTATTTTTCTTAAGAAATAATCTGTAAAAATGTCAGATTTTGAAAAATTTAAAATTGAATTAAAAGATAAACTTCATAAATCTCAGACTTCTAAAGAGATAGAAATTGTGAGGCTAGAGATATTCGGTAAGAATGGTTTTATTAATTTACAATTTAAAAAGCTGGCCTCATTGTCAGTAGAGGAGAAAAAAAAGCTAGCTTCAGAAATAAATAATTTAAAACAAGAATTAATAAAGTTATTTAATGATAAAGTGATTAAGTTAGCTGATGCTGAAATTGATGAAAGAGTAAAAAAAGAAAAAGATGATGTAACCTTACCAGAAAAAGATTTTAAAATTGGAAAAATTCACCCAGTATCACAGGTGATTGATGAAATATCTTCCATATTTTCAGAAATTGGTTTTAATGTTGAAGAGGGTCCAGATATTGAAAGCGAATATTATAATTTTACTGCACTAAATACACCAGAAAACCACCCAGCAAAAGATATGCATGATACTTTTTATATTGAAGAAAATATGAAAACATTATTAAGAACACATACATCACCAGTTCAAGTAAGAACAATGATAAAAGGCAAACCACCGTTTAAAATTATTGCACCTGGAAGAACATATAGAAGCGATAGTGATCAGACACATACACCGATGTTTCATCAATTAGAAGGACTTCATATTGATAAAAATATAACAATGGGACATTTAAAGGGGTGTTTAAACTATTTTATAAGAGAGTTTTTTGAAGTAGAGAAAATTAAAATGAGGTTCCGTCCAAGTCATTTTCCATTCACTGAGCCTTCTGCTGAAGTTGATATTGGATATAGAATTGAAAATAATAAAATAATAATTGGAGAAGGCGATAAGTGGCTTGAAATACTTGGATGTGGAATGGTTCATCCAAATGTTCTTAAAAATTCAAAAGTTGATCCAAATAAATACCAAGGTTTTGCATTTGGAATAGGTATTGATCGATTAGCAATGCTTAAATATGGAATTAATGATTTAAGATCTTTTTTTGAATGTGATTATAGATGGTTAAATCATTATGGTTTCGATCCTCTTGATGTTCCAACAAACTATAGAGGTCTTAGCAAATGAAATTTACAAAAAATTGGCTCAAAGACCACCTTAAAACAAATAAAACAGAAGCACAGATAGTTGAGAAATTGAACAACATAGGTCTAGAGGTTGAAAAAATTGAGCCTGTAAAAAACGAATTTAGTGATTTTATTATTTCAAAAATTATAAAAGTAGAAAAGCATCCAAACGCGGATAGGTTAAAATTATGTCATGTCGATATTGGGCAAAAAGAATTAATAAAAGTTGTTTGTGGTGGGCCAAACGCAAGAGATAACTTGCTTACCATATATGCTCCACCTGGATCAATAATCCCGAAAAATAAAATGAAATTAGAAGTTTCAAAAATTCGAGGAGAAACATCATATGGAATGCTTTGTTCAGAATCAGAGCTTAATTTATCAAATGAAAGTGAAGGAATTATTGAATTAGATAAAAATTATATTAAGAAAATAGGAAAAAGTTATTTTAATAATAATTCAGAAAATGTAATTGAATTATCAATTACTCCAAATAGACCTGATTGTTTAGGTATTAGAGGCATAGCAAGGGATCTTTCTGCAAGTGGGTATGGAAAATTAATAATTAATAAAAATAAAAAAATAAAAAAAAATGAAAATCAATCTTTAAAAGTAAAAATAATAAAAAATAAAAAGCAGGCTTGTATCAAATTTGGAAGTTGTCTTATAAAGAATATTAAAAATCAAGAAAGTCCTGAATGGTTAAAACAAAGAATAATTTCATTAGGCTTAAGACCAATTTCTGCAGTTGTAGATATAACAAACTATGTGATGTTTGATTTAAATAGACCGTTACACGCTTATGACGCAGATAAAATAAGTAAAGGAATAATTGTAAGGAACTCAAAAAAAGGAGAAAACTTCAAAGCCTTAGACAATAAAGATTATAAACTAGATGATGGGATGTGTGTTATTTCAGATTATCAGGGTGTTTTGGGATTGGGTGGTATAATAGGTGGAACTAGATCTGGAACTGAATTAAATACAAAAAATATTTTATTAGAATCTGCTTATTTTGATCCTGAAATAACTAGGAAAACCGCTCAGAAATTAAATTTAAATAGTGATGCAAAATTTAGATTTGAGAGAGGGATTGATCCAAACTCTATTTCTATAGGCCTTGAAAAGGCCTCTGAAATGATAGTTAAAATTTGTGGTGGCCAAATATCAAAAATAGATATTCAATCCTTGAAGAAATTTGAAATTAAAAAGATATACTTTGATCCAAGCCTAGCAAGTAAAACTATAGGTATAAAAATTGGTACTAAAGAGATTGATAAAATTTTATTAGATTTGGGCTTTAAAATTAAAAAAAAAGGCAAACTTTTTATTGTAGAAGTTCCAAGTTGGAGGCCAGATATATATAGTCAAATTGATTTAGTTGAAGAGATAATAAGAATTAAAGGATTTGATAAAATTCAATCAATAGAACCCGAAAAAAAAAGATTAAAACCAACTTTAGATTTCTTTCAAAGACATTTTCATTTGGCTCAAAGAGCAGTTGCTTCAAAAGGATATTTTGAAGCAATAACTTGGTCATTTACTGATGATAAAATTAATAATAATTTTAGAGAAAATAACAAGGAAGTAAAAATTATTAATCCAATAAGTTCAGACTTAAATGTTTTAAGAAGTTCGCTTTATCCTAATTTAATTTATTTTTTGAAAAAAAATCTTGATAGAGGTTTTGAGAACCAATCATTATTTGAAATTGGACCTTCTTTTACTGGTAATAAGCCAGGGCAACAAATAACAATAGTTTGTGGCATAAAAAAAGAGGATTTGGCAGATGTTTATTTAATAAAAAAAGATGTTGTACAAACTTTAATTGAATTAGGAATAGATAAAAGTGAGACAATTATAGATATTAATACTCCAAGTTATTATCATCCTGGTAGATCAGGCACTATAATAACAAAAAATAGTAAAAAGTTGATAGCATATTTTGGACAAATTCACCCAAAAATAATTGATAATACTCATGGTTTTGAGATTTTTTTAGAAAATTTAGTTGAATATAAAACTCAAAATAAAAAAGTTAAAAAAAGAATAATTTTTTCAGACTATCAGAAATCAGAAAGAGACTTTGCTTTTGTAGTGCAAAAAGATTTAAAAGCACAAGATTTAATAGAGATTATTTCAGATGTTGACAATTCCTTAATAAAAAATGTAAAAATTTTTGATGTATACGAAGGTGAGAATATACCAAAAGAAAAAAAATCTATTGCTCTAAAAGTTACTATACAGTCAGATTTTAAAACATTGAATGAAAAAGATTTAAATGAAATTTCTCATAAAATTATTTCTAATGTTGAAGAAAAAGCTAGTGCCAAATTAAGATCTTAATGAGTGAAATCGATAACATTAGAAATTTTGCAATTATAGCACACATTGATCATGGAAAATCTACAATAGCTGACAGAATAATCCAAATGTGTGGAGGTTTATCTGATCGAGAAATGAAAGAACAAGTCCTAGACTCCATGGAAATCGAGAGAGAGAGAGGAATTACAATTAAAGCACAAACTGTAAAGCTTAATTATAAATCCAAAAATGGAAAAAATTATATATTAAATATTATTGATACTCCTGGGCATGTTGATTTTAGCTATGAAGTGAGTAGATCTTTATATGCATGTGAAGGGTCAATTTTAATTGTTGATAGTACACAAGGAGTAGAAGCTCAAACTTTAGCTAATGTTTATCAAGCCTTGGATACTAATCATGAAATAGTTCCTATTTTAAATAAAATTGATCTTCCAGCATCGGATATTGAGAAAACACAAAAGCAAATTGAAGATGTAATTGGAATTGATACTAGCAAAGCTATTGCATGTTCAGGCAAAACAGGACAAGGTATAGATGATATATTAGAACAAATTGTTGAGACTTTACCACCACCTAGAGGAATACAAAATAATGATCTTAAATGTTTACTAGTTGATAGTTGGTATGATTCATATTTGGGAGTTGTAATTTTAGTTAGGGTTATAGATGGAAAAATATTAAAAAATATGAAAATAAAGATGATGTCCACTGATGAAAACTATATTGTTGAAAAAGTGGGAGTTTTTACTCCTAAACCTAAAGATATTAATGAACTAAATTCTGGTGAAATTGGTTTTATTATCACTGGAATTAAAAATTTGTCTGAAACAAAGGTTGGAGACACAATTTGTGATGCAAATAAACCTTTAAAAGAAGCGCTTCCTGGTTTTAAACCAAGCAATCCTGTAGTATTTTGTGGTTTATTTCCAGTCGATAGCTCAGAATACCAAAAATTAAAAGATGGTCTTGCAAAGTTGAAACTTAATGACTCTAGTTTCTCTTATGAAGCTGAGTCCTCATCTGCACTAGGTTTAGGATTTAGATGCGGTTTTTTGGGTCTACTACATTTAGAAATAATTACAGAGAGACTGGAAAGAGAATTTGATATTAATTTATTAACAACTACACCAGGGGTTGTTTATAAAATTTATCTTAATAATGGAGATATAATTGAATTACAAAATCCTTCAAGTTTGCCTGATCCAACCTACATAAAATTCATTGAAGAACCGTGGATCAAATCAACTATAATTACGCCAGATGAGTATTTAGGTTCAATTATAAAAATTTGCCAAGATAAAAGAGGAATTCAAAAAAATTTATTATATTCTGGTAACAGGGCTGTTTTAAATTATGAATTACCTCTAAATGAAGTTGTATTTGATTTTAATGATAGATTAAAATCAATGACAAGTGGATACGCAAGTTTTGATTATGAAATTATAGAACATCGTGAAGGTGCATTAGTTAAGCTAGGAATTTTAGTAAACTCAGAGCAAGTCGATGCTTTATCTATGATGGTGCACAAAGATTTTGCCCAATCAATTGGAAGAGAAGTTTGCGAAAAATTAAAAGATTTAATTCCACGACATAATTTTATGATACCAGTTCAAGCAGCCATCGGAGGAAAAATTATTGCTAGAGAAACAATCAAAGGATTTAAAAAAGATGTTTTAACAAAAATACATGGAGGTGGTGCAAGAGATAGGAAAAGAAAATTGTTAGAAAAACAGAAAAAAGGTAAAATTAGATCAAAACAATTTGGAAGAGTTGAAATACCTCAGGAAGCTTTTATTGGAGTGCTAAAAATCAACAAGGATATTTAAATTTAATCTATTTAATAAATTTTATTATTTTATTTAACGCAGATTTTGGATTTATTTTTTTTGAATTAATATAATTTACACTTTTATTGATTGTTCTGCTTGATTGAGGAGTTGTAGATGGATTGTAAATGCTTAATACTTTCTTATTCAAAGATGCAGCAATACACACTGGACCAGACTCATTTCCAATAATATAATCACATTTATTAATTATTTTTAAAATATCTGTAAACTTTTTTTTATATGTAAATACAATATTAAATTTATTTTTGAATTTATTTATAACTATCTTAAATTTTTTTTTATTTTTTGGTGAAAAATTAATAAATATTTTATATTTTTTATATTGTAGTTTATCAATAAGATTTAAATAATTTTCTTCTCCCCAATTGTTTTGATTATGATTTGAGTCCACGCTTATAAAAATATTTTTTTTAATATTTTTTTTTTTATAAAAATTTGAATTTAATTTATAATTTCTATCAAATTTTGTTATGTTAAATTTTTTTTTTGTTTCTCTAAATATATACTTAGCCAAATCTATTTCCTTATTTTTAGAAAAATATATTTTATTGTTTGAATTTGAGAGCAATACTGATGCTTTTAACCTTTTACTTGGAGCTGTTAAAACTGCTAAATCAGATTTAAATTGATTTATTTTTTTTGTTAAATCAATTATTTTTATGATTTGTTGTTGTCTATTAAAGTTTGCATACGAAATTTTTGATATTGATCTTTCGTTATTTAATATTAGTTTTGCTTTAGTATTTGGGTTAACAATAAGATTTATTTTTGATTTAAATTTTTTATTTAAATATCTTATTAATGGTAGATGAAATATTAAATCGCCAATTCCTCGATATGGAGAGATAATCAAAATTTTCATAAATTATGATAACCATTCAGTATATTTATCTTTATTATTTTGAATATATCTTGGTAAATCAATTAGGTTAACAGATTTTAATTTTATATTGGTATCAAAAAAATTTTTTTTTTCATATATACATTTTTCAATAAATTTTTTATCTTTATAAAATTCGTTATTGTGCTCAGAATGACAATAGGATTCTAATTTACTTATAATACTATCTGCATTTCTCAGCCATCCAAAATGCCAACCACCATTTTCAATAATATTAAAATTTAAAACATACCTAGGAGATAATAATTTATCTATTCTTAAAATATTGTATTTTTTTTTAACTCTTAAACTTCTCAACCATTGTGGAGATTTAAGCTTTTTGTATTTGCAGAGTTTTGTACCAATCCATTTTTCTTCTAAAATTAAATTAAATTTATACATTGAGTGATTTTGGGAAAAAGCAATTATATTTTCTTTTATAGAGTCGAAATTTAAATTTTTTAAATTTGGAATTTCATCAATATCTGAGATGATTATTATGTCTTCATCTTTTGCATCATAGAGACCTTTTTGGGCATAATTTCTCTGAAATTGATCTCTACCGTGAGGATCATTAGAAATATTAAATTTATCAACAAAATAATATCTTAATTTATTTTTAAATTTTTCAATTAAATTCAAATCTATATTCTTACCTTTTGGATTTCCTTGATGGTTTTCCCCAAATTCTACAATAATAAAGTAATCTACATATTCATTTAATTCATTTAGCCTAATTTCTAACAAATGATTCTCATCATTAAAGGAAAAGCAATCATAAATTTTCATAATTTTATATATACATGTATATTTAATAAATACTAATTTAATTTAAAGTCGTGTTTTTGGAGAGATGGCCGAGTGGTTTAAGGCGCACGCTTGGAAAGCGTGTTAAGGGGCAACTCTTTCGTGGGTTCGAATCCCACTCTCTCCGCCATATTTCTAAAATTTGGTCAACAAAGCCTTATTTTTTTAAAAATCATAAAATTAGAAAAAAACATTTTTAATTGGTTAATAATTATTGTTTATCAACAGAAATTTGATGAGATGATTTATGTAGATTTTATTAATGAATAAAAAAGTGATATAGATCTATTTTCCTAAAACATTTTAAATATGAAAAATAAACAGAATTCTACCTACAAAGCTGACTCGATTAAAGTATTAAAAGGTCTAGAGGCGGTACGAAAAAGACCTGGAATGTATATTGGAGATACAGATGATGGTACGGGTTTGCACCATATGGTCTATGAAGTTGTAGACAACTCTATAGATGAAGCACTAGCTGGTTATTGTAAAAATATTATTCTTGATATTAATTCTGATGGAACAATAACTGTAAAAGATGATGGAAGAGGTATTCCTGTAGACTTGCATAAATCAGAGAAAAAATCTGCAGCAGAAGTTATTATGACTCAATTACATTCAGGTGGAAAATTCGATCATGACTCTTATAAAGTATCTGGAGGACTTCATGGAGTTGGCGTGTCTGTAGTTAATGCTCTATCAGAAAAGTTAGAGTTAACTATAGAGAGAGATGGAAATAAGTATTTTATTGAGTTTAAAGATGGTGATGCTTTAAAGCCATTAAAACTAATTGGAAAATCTAAAAATACAGGAACTGAAATAAAATTTTTACCTTCAAAGTCAATATTTTCTTCAACTAAATTTAGCTTCAATACAATTCAAAAAAGAATGCGTGAGCTTGCTTTTCTTAATAAAGGAATAAAAATTTTTATTAATGATTATTCACAAAAAAAAGTTAAAAAAGTTGAATTTAAATTTGAAGGTGGAATTTTAGAATATGTAGATTTTTTAGATTCTAACAATGAAAAACTTAAAAATAAAAATGATAATGATTTATTTAAAAAACCAATTTTTATAGGTGGAAAGAAAGACAAATTAGAAATTGAATGTTCATTAAAATGGAATGCAAATTATAGTGAAAATGTATTTGGCTATACTAATAATATTTATCAAAAAGATGGGGGCACACATCTTCTTGGATTTAGAAGTGCATTAACACGTGTAGTTAATAAATATGCCAGTGAACAGAACCTTTTAAAAAAAAATAAATTATCGATTTCTGGAGATGATATCAAGGAAGGACTAATATGCGTGCTATCAATAAAAATTCCAGATCCAAAATTTTCTTCACAAACAAAAGATAAACTAGTTTCCTCAGAAGTAAGAAATGTTGTTGAAACAATTATAAATGAAAAACTATCAGTTTGGTTTGATCAAAACCCATCTGTAACAAAAATTGTATTAGCAAAAATTGTACAGGCAGCACTTGCAAGAGATGTTGCTAGGAAAGCGAGAGAGAATGTTAGAAGAAAAGGTGCCTTGGAGTTGACTGGATTGCCAGGAAAATTAGCTGATTGTCAAAATTCTAAGCAAGAGGGTACAGAATTGTTTATAGTAGAGGGAGATTCAGCTGGAGGTTCAGCTAAACAAGGAAGAAATAGAGAATTTCAAGCAGTACTTCCTTTAAGAGGAAAAATTTTAAATACTTATACAAGCTCAAATGGTAATAAAAAAAATGGAAATGGAAATGAAGTCAGAACCAAAACCTTGGCTAAACTTATTTCATCAAATGAAATCGTAACATTAATAAATGCATTAGGTTTAGATCCCAAAGATGAAGAAATAGATTTAAAAGATTTAAGATATGGTAAAATTATTATCATGACAGATGCTGATGTAGATGGCTCTCATATTAGGGCATTACTACTTACATTTTTTAATAATAAACCATTCAATAAATTAATAGAAAATGGACATATATATTTAGCTCAGCCTCCACTATTTAAAATTAATAAAGGATCCAAAGGTATTTATATAAAAGATGAGAAGGAGCTTGAAAAATATATTTTAGAAAATTCTAATGTATTAAAAAAAATAAAAAAAGGATCTAAAGAATTTGAAAAAAGATTTCAGGAGGAAAAGTCATTAGTAAGCATTCAAAGGTTTAAAGGTTTAGGCGAAATGAATCCAGAAGAACTTTGGAATACAACACTTGATCCCAGCTCAAGAAGTTTGCTTAAAGTTCAGTACTCGAAGGATATAAAAAAAGATAATGATTTAATTCATACATTGATGGGAAATGATGTCTCTTTAAGGAAAGATTTTATTGTTGAAAACGCAATAAATGTATTAAATTTAGATATTTAGTAATGGAGTTTTTTAAAACTTCAAAAGACTATTATCTTGTAAGATCTACTTATATTAATCTTAGGTGGATAGCCATAATCGGACAACTTGTTACTATCAACTCAGTTAAATTTATTCTTGAATTTGAATTTAACTATTTATTTGCTAATTTAATAATTTTATTAGGAATTATTAGCAATTTATATTTAATTTATTTCGATAATAATTCTCAAATTAATAACAAATCGTCTTTTTCTTATCTAATGATTGATATTTTTCAACTAAGTTCTTTGTTATATCTTACAGGAGGAGTACTTAATCCTTTTTCAATATTTTTAATTATTCCAAGTGTTTTTTCATCTTCTAATTTAGATATAAGAACAAACTTAACTATAATTATTATAACCATTATAATCATAGTTTTACTTACATTCTTTTCATATGAGTTACCCTACCCAATAAATGAAAAAATAAGCCTTGATAAACACTATTATTATTCAATTCCTTTATCATTAATTATTGCTTTAGTATTTTTAAACTATTTTGCAATAACTTTTGGAAAAGAATCTCGATTAAGAAAACAAGCACTTGATAAAATACAAGAAGTTATTGCTAAAGAGCACGAACTAGTTTCATTAGGTGGGCAAGCCGCAGCCGCAGCACATTCTTTAGGAACACCTTTATCAACAATTAAGATTATTTCCCAAGAACTTTTTGATGAATTTAAAAATAATAGTAAAATAAACAAAGATATTGAGCTTTTAGTTAGTCAAGTAGAAAGGTGTAACCAAATTTTAAGAAAACTTACTTTAAATCCAATTTTTGAAGATGAATTTATAGATAAAGATGTATCACTCTTGGAATATATCAATGAAACAACCAAATCTTTTGAGGAAATATCTAATAAAACCTTCGTGATCAACGATGAACAAAATACAAATTCATTTCCAATAAGAAAATCTGTTGAACTTGTTTATGGCTTTAGAAATTTTATAGGAAATGCAAATAAGTTTGCTAAAAATAAAGTTTATATAACATTAAAAAGTGATAGTGAGTTTTCTGAAATAACTATTGAAGATGACGGGGAAGGATATCCAAAAGATATTCTAAACAAGATTGGAGAACCTTATTTAAAATCTCTAAGAACAGATGAGAATATAAAATCAGGATTAGGTCTTGGAATTTTTATTGGAAAAACTTTATTAGAAAAAAATGGAGCACAATTAACTTGTAGAAATTCCAAAACAAGAGGTGGAGCTGAGGTAAATATAATTTGGAAAAATAAAGATTTAGTTTTGTTTTAATTTATTATTCTTTTCTTATCAAATAATCCGCTTAATTCTCCAATCATAACATCACCTAATTCTTGAACATCTGTGATCTTAATTGCCTTCTTATAATACCTTGAAACATCATGACCAATTCCAATTGCAAGTATTTCCACATTGCTATTTTCTTCAATAAATTTAACAATTTTTTTTAGATGTTTTTCTAAAAAATCTCCAGAATTTACTGATAGAGTTGAATCATCAACTGGCGCTCCATCAGAAATTACCATCAATATTTTTCTTTCTTCTTTTCTTTTTTTTAATCTATTAAATGCCCACAAAATAGCTTCTCCATCAATATTTTCTTTTAGCAATCCTTCTTTGAGCATTAGTCCCAAATTTTTTTTAGCTTGCCTCCATTGAGTGTCTGCTCCCTTATAAATAATATGACGCAAGTCATTCAGACGCCCAGGATTTTTGGGTTTATTTTTTTTATTCCAGTCTTCCCTGCTTTTTCCTCCTTTCCAATTTTTAGTGGTAAAACCTAAAATTTCAACTTTAACTGAACATCTTTCTAATGTTCTTGATAATATATCTGCACAAATTGCTGCAATGGTAATTGGTCTTCCTCTCATACTTCCAGAGTTATCTATTAAAAGAGTTACTACTGTATCCTTAAAATCTAAATCTTTTTCTTTTTTAAAAGACAAAGAGTTAAATGGATCTATTATTATTCTCGGTAATTTTGAACTATCTAATAATCCTTCTTCAATATCAAATTCCCATGCCCTATTTTGTTTGGCTAACAATTGTCTTTGAAGCTTATTTGCAAGTTTAGTAATTAGATCTTGAAAACTAATTAATTGTTGATCTAAACTTTTTCTAAGTTTAGAAATTTCTTCGTTTGTTTCTAAAGAATCTGCTTTTGCCACCTCATCAAACTCTGTCGTAAAAATATTATAATCTTTTAAACTTAAATCTTTGTTCATCTTTTGGATTACATTTTCTGAACTTTGTTTTTCAGAATCAGTATCTACTAACTTTTCATCTAATTCTATTTCACTTAAATCATATTGTGTATCAATGCCATTTTGGTCTTCAGTTATATCTTTATTATTTTGATCTTCATCAGAATCGTTATTAGCGTCATTATTTGAATTGTTATCTTCTTGGTTTTCGCTCTGTTTTTCTTGATCTTTATCATCTTGGTTTTCTGAGTCGAAAATCTCCATCTTTTGTAATAACTCTGAAAATTTAGAATTATATACCTCCTGATTTTCAAGATTTTTATTAAGAAATTCAATGTATTTATCAAAAGAATCTTTAAAATCTTTTTCCCAAAAACTTAAAATTTTTTGTGATAATTGATTTAGTTTTATTCCAAAAAAATTTTTAAGCATATAAAGTTCGAAAGCTTCTGAAATAGGTACATCTTTTCGATTTTTTAATTGATCTTTTTTTTTAATTGATAATAAGTAATTATAATTTTCCTTTAGATTTCTAGAAATACCTTTAAGCATTTTTGTGCCAAGCATTTCATATCTTATTTTTTCTGTTATTTCATAAAGACTTTTATAAGAAGAATTTTTAGGAAGATTTTTCTGATAGATTTTTTTATTAGAAAATTTTCTTTTTAGTGCCTCTGAGTCTGCTCCAGCTCTTATTTTAATATAATCTTGTTTATTTTTAAGATCATTTAAATCTATGAAATTGTAATTTTTAGTAGTTAAATTTTTATTTAAATTTAAATCTAATTTATATTCATCTGATATAACCTTAACAGTAGAAATTAAAGCTTGTTTGAATTGTTCCTTATAGTTGTCTTCTTTTTTCATCTAAATCTGTATATTTATCATAGACTCTGGCAAATCTTCACCAAAGCACCTTTGATAATATTCAGAAATTATACTTTTTTCTGCTTCATCGCATTTATTTAAGAAAGTAACTCTAAAAGCATATCCAGTATCAGAAAAAATTTCACTATTTGATGCCCAATTTAAAACTGTTCGTGGGCTCATAACAGTTGAAATATCTCCAGCAACAAAACCTCTCCTAGTAAGTGAGGCAACCTTAATCATATTTGATACCTTTTCTTTACCTTTTGAATTATTTAAATTTTTATTTTTTGCCAATACTACTTCCATTTCTTTCTCTAAACTTAAATAGTTTAATGTAGTTACTATTTCCCATCTATCCATTTGAGCTTGATTTATTTGATTTGTACCTGAATAAAGTCCAGTTGTATCTCCTAATCCAATAGTATTAGCAGTAGCAAATAATCTAAAAAATTTATTTTGTTTTACTACCTTGTTTTTATCTAAAAGAGTAAAAAATCCGTCACTCTCCAAAATTCTTTGCAAAACAAACATAACATCACTTCTTCCGGCATCATATTCATCAAAAACTAAAGCAATTGGATTCTGAAATGACCAAGGAAGAATCCCTTCTTTAAATTCTGTTATTTGCTTTCCATCTTTTATAACTATGGCATCTTTTCCAATTAAATCTATTCTGCTAATATGTGAATCTAGATTTATTCTTACGCAGGGCCAATTTAATCTTGCTGCAACCTGGGTTATATGAGTGCTTTTTCCTGTTCCATGATATCCATGAACAATAACTTTTTTGTTATGCAAAAAACCACTTAAAATTGCAAGGGTAGTATCGCGATCAAATTTGTAATCTTTATCTATTTCAGGAACAAATTCATTTCTTTTTGAAAAAGCATCAACTTGCATTTCACTATCAAAACCAAAAGTTTGTTTTACTGAAACTTTAATATCAGGTTGTATATTTAAATTAGTTGTCAATTTTAATCCTATATGTATTCTTTAACTGAGTATAAGCCAAAGTTATTACTTTTAATTTGTCTTCATATTTCTTATTACCTGCATTCATATCAGGGTGGAATTTTTTAACAAGTTTTTTGAACTTTTCTTGGATTTTTTCCCATTTCATACCAACTGACAATCCTAGAATTGTAAAGGCTTTCACATCATTACTATTAAATTTAAATTGACGCATGCCATTAAATTGATTCTTAAATTTAATATTCATCATCTCATCTTTTAAAGCATTGTTCCACAAAATTTTAAAAAAATTATCTGAAGAGCTAAAACTTTGTGTTGGCTTATGCCAAGTCATATCAGATTTAATGAATTCACATATTTGATTGTCACTCATACCCTCAAAATAATTCCAATTTTTGTTAAATTCCCTAACATGTTCTAAGCAAAGCATTCTGTATTTTTTACTATTATCCTTTTCAACTGGCGCTTTATAGGCTCCTTCACGATTACAATTATTCCAATCACAAATATTTTTCATGATATATATATTATTTAGAATATGAAAATAAATCAACTGATAGAAACTGTTAAAAAAAAAATTAAAAGTGAAATAGTCTGTGAAGAAATAAAAGTAGAAGATAAAACTTTTTTGCACAAGAATCATGCTTCACATGAAAAAAATAAATTTCATATAAAATTAATTATTCATTCAAAAAGTCTCAAAAGTTTAAAAAGAATAGAATCGTCAAAAAAAATATATAAAATTTTAGATTTGGAGTTAAAAGAGTATATTCACTCAATCCAGATTTCAATTAATTAATTCAGAATAGAAAAATTTTTTAATATAACTTTGATCAAAATTTAAATTTAAAATTATTTTTCCAAAGTTTTTGATTAAAATTAAGTTAATTTTTTTTGATGTATTTTTTTTATCAGATCTCATAAATTTTAAAATTGAACTAATCTTATTTTTACCAAAAAATTTATTAAGATTATTAGGTAAATTTAAATCTTTGATATGTTTGATTACATCGTCATAAATTTTTTTTTCTAAATAATTATTTTTTAAACTAAATTTTAAAGAAGAAATAATACCTAATATTACTGCTTCCCCGTGATTTAATTTTTTAGAATAGCCTAAAGAAGCTTCATAAGAATGAGCAAATGTATGTCCCAAGTTTAGTATTTTTCTAAAATTTTTTTCTTTTTCATCTATTTCAACTACTTTTTTTTTAATTTTGCAGCTATCAAAAATAATTTTTTCAATAAAGGGTGTTTCAAGACTTAAAATTTTATATTTATTTTTATTTAAGTAATTAAATATTTTTTTACCTGAAATTATTGAATGTTTCAAAATCTCTCCATAACCACAAATAATTTCTCTTTTGGGCAAAGATTTTAATATTTTTACATCTGAAATTACTAAGTCTGGATGATAAAATGATCCAATTAAATTTTTACCATAAAGATTATTTATCCCAGTTTTTCCTCCTATTGATGAGTCAACTTGTGCCAACAAAGTTGAAGGTATATTTATAAATTTAATCCCTCTTTTGTAAATACTTGCAGCAAAACCAACTATATCTCCAGTAATTCCACCTCCTAAAGCTATTATATAATCATCCCTATTAAAATTACTTTTGAATAATTTGTTTAAAATCAAATCTACACTTTTGAAACTTTTGTTTTTTTCATTTGAACTAAATTTATGAATTATAATATCTTTAGATTTAATTTGTTTTTTTAAAATTAATAAATTTTTTTTTGGAACTTTACTATCAACTACTATTAAGCATTTTTTAATTTTCATATTATTACTTTTAAAAATACTTGAACAGTTTTTTAATATATTATAACCAATAAAAATTGGATATTTCTTCGTTTTGGTATTAACAATAATTTTATTTTTTTTCATATATTTTTATAATTTTTTTAATTATCATATTTTTTGTCAATTTTTCACAATTTATCTTAAAGTTTGCTTGAGAATAAATTTTAGATCTAGTTGTAATTAAATCATTAATTTGACTACTAGTTAAATTAAATGCTAGTGGTCTTTTTTTACTATTATAAATTCTTTTTGTTATTGTTGAATTATTCCAAAATAACCAGAATGATAGATTTCTTGACAAAACTTCCTTTCGTATATTTTCATTAATAAATCCTCCCCCACCTAATGCAATTATATTTTTTTCTGTTTTTAAAAGTTTAAGAGTAACTTTTTCTTCTAATTTACGAAAATAGCTTTCGCCCTTTATTAAAAAAATTTGTGATATTTTATTTTTATCTTCTTTTTCGATAATTTTATCAACATCCTTAAAATTCAAATCTAATTTTTTTGATAAAAGGTAGCCAATGGTAGATTTTCCAGATCCCATCATACCTAATAAAACTATATTTTTATTTAATTGCATAATTCTTTATTGAAAAAACATAAATATGTCTTAATTTGAAATTATTTAACACTATATGGAATTTGGAAAAAAAACAAGAACTGGAAGTCTTAGTAGCATCACTAAAATATTAATTAAATTAATTTTAGTTATCTTTGTAATGATTGTTGCAATAGTATTAGTTGATAGGATTGATTTTCCTACCCCTATTAAAAAAATTGAAAAAATTATCCCAAATGAAAACTTTAAAATCATTAAATAAGATTTCGTCCAAATTTATTATTTTTTTTTTTCTAATATCATTAAATAATTTGTATGCTGAAAATGATCCTGTAGATATATGGAAAATTGAAAAAACTAATCAAGAAGTCACATCTGAAATAATTTCTGAAGAAAATGATTTAGAAGATGATTCTTCAATAGAAATAAAAAAAACTAATATTCAAGATATAGAAATAATAAATGATAATGAAAATAATAAAAACAATACTATTGTTGGTTTATATGATCCTGAGAAGCATGGACTAAAAATTGACATGTGGGTTGCATCAGACGGCAATGAAATTAAAGAAATATTTAAACGTTTTGAAAAAATAAAACTATCAGATGATGCAAATGAAATTTTAGAAATAGCTCTGTTAACTAATTCAATATATCCAAATAAAAATATATCAGAAGAGGAATTCATTAATTATAAAATTGATTTTTTAATAAAAAAAAATGACAAAGAATTAATAAAGAATTATTTGATTAAAAATAATGGAAATAAATACAATTCTCGACTTATTAAATATTATATAGATGAGTATTTAATGGATTCTGACCTAGAAAATTCATGCGAAATATTTAATAAAATAAATATATCTGATGATTTTTATTTAAATAAATTTAAAATTTATTGTTTAGTAAATGAAAATAGAAGAGAAGAGGCACAATTACTTTATGATCTATTAAAAGAAGCAAATTTTAACGATAAATTTTATGAAGATAAGTTTAATTATTTCATGGAATATACGGAAGAAAATAAGGAGATTATGTCTGAAAAGAGTATTTTAGACTTCCATTTGTCTCATAGATCTAATTTTAATTTCAGCTACCAACCTTCAAAGAAAACTCCAAAGTTTATTTGGCGATATCTTTCCTCATCAAATTTACTTGAAAATGTAAATACAATTAATTTAGAAGATTATGAAAAAATTTTTTTAATTGAGCAAGCAACTCATGATAATAATTATAGTGAAAAAGAACTATTTGAATTATATAAAAGATTTCAATTTAGTATAAACCAGTTTTTAAATGTCAGAGAGTCTTATAAACTATTACCAAATTCAGAAGGCAGAGCACTTATTTATCAAAGATTACTTTTAGCCGATGAGCCTGAAAATATTTTAGACTTATCATTTAGATTAAAAGAATCTTTTATTAATGAAAATATTGGGAATGCTTTTAAAAAAGAACTTAAAAAATTTTTAAACCAAATTAATTATGAGGAAGTTCCATCAAATTATTCAACATTTTACTCCAGCAATTTGGATAATGAAAAAGAAAAAAAATTAAGCATTAAGATTAATAATAAAATAATACATCAATCAAAATTGTTAAATTATTTCGAAGAAAAAAAAGAAATCTCTAAAGTTGAGAAGGATACTAATAATTTACTAAAATCGATAAAAAAAAATAAAAAGTATATAGTTTCAAAAAATGATTTAATTTTGTTAGATTCTTTAATTTCTGATGGAGTAAAAATATCAAAAAAGTACCAGAGTTTATTTGAGCCAGAAAAATCCAATGTTCCAACTGATATTCAGTTGTTAATGGCTAATGGGGAAATAGGGCTAGTTTTACTTAGAATTGTAGAGATTATTGGTCAAGATGATATCAATTTATTAGACACTGACACTTTATATTTTATGATTACAGCTCTAAATAAACTAGATATTGACCCAATAAGAGATGATATTATTTTAAAAGTTCTTCCTTTAAAAGTTTAAAAATTATATTAAAATTAGATTATGGCTATTAAAAGAATTTTAACAGAACCAAACAAAATTTTGAGACAGATTTCCTCACCTATAGAAAAAGTTGGAAAAGATGAACAAATTTTAATGGATGACATGCTTGAAACCATGTACGATGCTAATGGCATAGGTCTAGCAGCAATTCAAGTAGGTGTTCCAAAAAGAATTATAGTTATGGATATTTCAAAAAAAGAAAATAGTAAAAATCCTATGTATTTTGTGAATCCAATAATTAAAAATAAAAATTCAAATCTATCAACTTATGAAGAGGGATGTTTATCAGTGCCTGAGCAATTTGCAGAAATAAATCGTCCAAGTTCATGTGAAGTAGAATATCTTGATTATAACGGCAATAAAAAAATCCTCAAGGCCGAAGGTCTACTTGCTACTTGTATTCAACATGAAATGGATCATTTGCAAGGTATTCTTTTTATTGATTATTTATCAAAATTAAAAAAAACAATGATTATTAAAAAACTTTCAAAGCAAAAAAATAAAGTCGATAGAATTATTGTTTGATTAATGAGCAAAAAAATTGTTTTTATGGGCACGCCAATTTTTGCAGTGCCAATTTTAAAGTCAATTTACCAAAATGGTTATGAAATATCAGCTGTATATACCCAGCCTCCTCAAAGGTCTAACAGAGGTCAAAAAGTTAATAAGTCTCCAATCCAAAATATGGCTGAGACATTAAACTTAGATGTAAGGATACCAAACTCGATAAGAAATAATAAAGAAGAATATGATTACATAAAAAAATTAGATTCAGATATTTGCATCGTCGTTGCTTATGGACAAATTTTACCAAAAGAAATATTAAACCTTACTAAAAAAGGATTTATAAATATTCATGCTAGTCTATTACCTTTATGGCGAGGTTCAGCTCCAATTCAAAGATCTTTAATGAATTTAGATCTAGAGACCGGAATAACTATTATGCAGATTATAGAAAAACTTGATTCTGGACCAATATGTAACTCTTATCCGCTGAAAATTTTAGAAAATGAAAATGCAGAAAATTTATCAAGCAGACTATCTTTATTAGCATCAGAAAAAATTACAGACAATATAGAGTCAATTTTTGATAACAAAGCAGTTTTTGTTAACCAAGATGAATCCAAAGCAACCTATGCAGATAAAATTCTTAAATCTGAAGGTAAAATAAATTGGAAAAATTCTGCTAATAAAGTACTTGGACAAATAAATGGTTTATATCCTAGTCCAGGAGCATGGTTTATTTTTAATGGTGAAAGATATAAAATTTTAGAGGCGAATATTAGTGATAAGATGGGTGATTCAGGTTTTATACTAAGTGATAAATTGGAAATTGGATGTAATGATAAGTCAGTAAAAGTTAATACTATTCAAAGAGAAGGCAAGAGACCTCAAAAAACAAATGAATTTATGCTTGGATCTAAATTAAAAAAAGGATCAAATTTAAATAATGTATAGATATCAAATGTTAATTGAATATGAAGGTACAAAATTTATAGGTTGGCAAATTCAATCTAAAGGAAAAACAATACAAAAATTAATTCAAGATAAATTGTCAAAACTTTTGAAACAAAAAATAAATTTAGTAGGTGCTGGAAGAACTGACTCAGGTGTACATGCATTAGAACAATCAGCACACTTTGATGTTAAAAAAAAAATTATAGATATTGAAAAATTTTTGAATTCTTTAAATTTTTTTCTTAATAAAAAATTAATATCTATTATAAATATAAAAATAAAAAATAAAAAATTTCATGCAAGATTTTCTGCAAAAAAAAGAATTTATAAATATATTATTTTTAATAGAAAAAGCGTTCCTTCTATTCAAAATAATAGAGGTTGGCATATAAAAAATAAACTAGATATAAATTTGATGAAAAAAGGGTGCAGTAAAATGGAAGGAGTACATGATTTTTCAACATATAGATCATCCAGTTGTTCAGCCAAAAGTCCAATCAGAAAAATAGATTTTATAAAAATTAAAAAGATTAAAGATAAAATTGAAATAAGATTAAAGTCCCAATCATATCTGCAACAACAAGTAAGATCAATGGTTGGATGTTTAAAATATTTAGGAGCAAAAAAATGGAATTTAAAAAAATTTAAAGAAGTTCATAATTCAAAACTTAGAAAAAATTGTGCCCCACCTGCACCAGCTTTAGGACTTTATCTAGAAAAAATTATTTATTAATTATTTGATTTTTTTTAAATTTTTTATTAATTCTCCAACGAGATTCTTCACGAACTATGTATCCACAACAATTATTTGACCCGCACTTGCAAATAAAATTTTTTAAATCATCTTTAGAATATGAAAAACCATAATCATATGATAGCTCCTCATTTTTTTTTATATCTTTAATTGATGTTATCCAAACTTTAAGTCCTTTTCCTTCAACTTCGCAATTAGGATTACATGAGTGATTTATTAATCTAGCTGTATTCCAAGTATAGTCTCCATCTAGATCATATTTATTGTTTATATTAAAAAGATAAATATCTTTTTCATTATCAAATTTAGGGTTTGTTTCTGTTTCTTTTTTAGAAATTAGTTTTCCAATATACTCTATGATTTTTGTTCCTGCTTTTATATTTTTGGTTGCATAAAGACCTTTTTTATCTATATTTGATTTTTTGACTTTATATAAACTCATAAAATTTTATTTATTACAATAATTTTATTTTTCAATTGAATTCTAAAAGTGCGTTAACATGCATTTCAGTACTTTCTTTCAGCGCATTTATATCATAACCACCTTCTAAAATTGAGACAACCTTGCCTTTGCATTGATTTTTTGCAAAAATTAGAGTCCTTCTGGTTATTTCGTAGAAATCTTTTGATGTTAATTTTAATTGTGCAAGAGGGTCATCTTGATGAGCATCAAAGCCTGCAGAAAATAGAATAAATTCTGGCGAAAATTCTTTTAGCTTACTTAAAACATGTTCATAGGCACTTAAATACTCATCTGAATTAGTGCCTGCTGGCAAAGGAATATTAAATATATTGTTATATTTTCCTTTTTCATTTTCACTACCACTTCCAGGATAATAAGGATATTGATGAGTAGAAATATATAGTACTTTTTCATTCTCGTAAAAAATATCTTGTGTCCCATTTCCATGATGAACATCAAAATCAATTATTGCTATTTTTTTATATTTATAATTATTAATTAAATAATTAGCTCCAACAGCTACATTGTTATAGATGCAAAAACCCATTGCCTTCTCTCTTTCTGCATGGTGCCCAGGTGGTCTGACAGCACAAAATGCATTATTAAAATCATTATTTTCAACTCCATTAATCGCGGTTATAATTGATCCTACAGCATCAAAACTTGCATATTTACTTCCTGGAGAAACAATCGTATCTCCATCTAAAAATTTTAATCCTTTTTTAGGAAAAGAATTTTTAATTTGTTTTATATAATCTGATGTATGTGTAAAATTTAATATATTTTGGTCATAAGCATCATTCTTCTTCCAAATTAATTTTTTATTTTTTTTTAAATTTTTAATTATTGCTGCAACTCTATCTGGTTTTTCAGGGTGCCCTAACCCTGTATCATGCGATAAAGAAGTATCAGATGTAATTATAGCTGTTTTCATTTAAAATAATTATCTAAAATATTATAGTAAATTTTAGTAAGTTTTTTTATGTCCGATATTGAAGTTCTTTCATTAATCATGTGAATTGTATTATTTCTTAATCCTAATTCAAGTCTTGGAATAGAGCCCAGGAACCTTGAGTCGCTTGTACCACCTCTACAATTTAATTTTGCGGATTTACCGGTAATTTTTTTTACAATTCTTTTGACCATATATATTTGTCTATTAGGTTTAGTATAAAAAGCCTCACCACTAACTTTATATTCTATTTTTGTTTTACATTTTTCTTTTTTAGCAATTGAATAAATTATTTTATTTAATTTTTTTTTTAAAAAAGAAGATTTATATTTTGAATTAAACCTAACATTGAATTTTGCACTTGCAGTTTGTGGAATAACATTTTCAGACAAATTATTTACATCCATTTTAGTAAACTCCAAGTTAGATGGAGGCATAAATTTTGTTCCATTATCTAAAGATGTATTTTTCAATCTTGTTATAATATTAGCTAAAGCTGTACATGGATTTATATATGACCCATAGAATGCTGAATGGCCACTTTTACCATATACTGTAATTGTTCCATTCATTGAACCACGTCTACCAATTCTTATTTCATCTCCAATTGATTTATTTGACGATGGTTCTCCTACAACAGAAAAATCTATTTTTTCACTAATTTTTTTTAAATATCTCATAACAGCTGGCGTCCCCAGGCCTGTAGTTTCTTCATCTGCTGAAATAATAATTGATATAGACCCTTTAAACTTTTTATTTTTAATAAATTTACTAACTGCACTTATAAAGCAAGCTATTCCACCTTTCATATCTTGAGATCCTCTGCCGTTTAAATATCCATTGCTTACAACTGCTTTAAATGGTGGAATTTTCCAATTTTTTAAGTTCGCAACTACATCAGTATGTCCTAAAAAGTTTATATGAGGTTTTGATTTACCAAATCTCGCATATAAATTTAAAGCAGGCTTCGGACCTGTTCCTTTTGACTTAATAACCATACATTTAAAACCAATTGAAGATAGTTTTTTAGACAAAAACTTTATTATACCTTTGTCTTCAGTTTTAACTGTTGGAAATTTTATTAGCTCTTGAGCTAACTTTAATTCATTATAAGTTTTCATTAATCTATTCTCTTAAAAGATCGTTGATAGAAGTTTTAGATCTAGTTTTTTCATCAACTTGCTTAATTATT
>MDSW01114876.1_pt1 | contig 25765 bp, 36 predicted proteins | sample 811171 | NCBI WGS metagenome assembly MDSW01 (sample SAMN05326641, study PRJNA326480) | marine metagenome | isolation source: seawater | place: Atlantic Ocean: North West | collected 2012 | reverse complement strand
TTGATTGCAAATGTCGGACGAGTCTTGCCAACAGGAATCTTGAACGGGTTGCTTGGCATTGTTACCTCTTGTGAGGCGAACTCAGCTGCAACTGCTGACTCAAGATAAAGTCTCTCCTGCAATACAGCAGAAAGGTCAGTTGGTGTTAACTCAGCACCAGCACCAGTAGTGCTTGATGTTAGGTCTTTGCGACCTGATCTCACGGCAGCAACTCTGCGGTCACCGTTTGATTTAGCGTCTGCAAGAACACTTTCTGGAATATCAGCATCCTGATGTTTTCCAGTCATGATGTTCAAGAGCTGCTTCTGATGAACAGGCATATTGCCTTTTCTCTCAGTAGTTGGGACAGATACTTGCGCATCTTTAGCTTCATGTTTCATTTTGGATTCTCCTTTGAATGATTTAATTGTGTTTTCGATTAAGCTTTTTACAGCCTCTTCTGTTAGTTCCTCACGATCTCCGAGTGCCTCTGTAACGATATCTTTAACATCGTCTCCAGTGATAGCCTTAGAGTGGCTCTCAACAACTTTGTCGATTGCTTCTTTAATCTCTGTGTTGGCTTCTTTCACTGACTCAGTTACGAGTGCTTTGGCCTCTTCTTCCGTGAGAGCTTCTTCTTCTTCGCTTGAAATTTCTTCAGCCTCTGGCTCTTCAGGAGTTTCTTCATCCACTACTGGAGCGTCTACATCCTTGGAATCAGTATGAAGAGCTTCAAGCTCTTTAAGTTCTTGCATCTCTGCGTCGCTAAGTTCTTTAGCGCTTTGCAGATCCTCAAGTCTTTTTAACTGTTCTTCGTTCATCACAAATATTTCTAATTGTTATGGATTAATATTATATATAGAACTACTCCCAAGGTTTCGCCCTTACAGGGCATAATTTAGACCATCTTTACAATTAATGTAAAGCAAAAAAAACCTGATTTGTGGTTTATTAAACTGCTTCGAACCTAGCGTCAGGGTTCATTGGTATAGCCACAAGTGAAACTTCAAAGAGATCTACTTCACTAATAGCTTTACCGTCATCTTCATAATAGAACATTCCGCCTATGCTTAATGTCTGAAGATGTCCCTCGGCAACTAGCATTCTAACTGTCGCTAATTCTGGAGCATTTGAAATTTTACCCTCTAGGTATAGTCCATTTTCATCCTCCTCAACTCGCGTATAACTGCCTGCAATATTATTGACCGAGTTTTCGTGATCAATAAGCATAACTGGGTTCTTTTTGAATTCAGATATAGTCTTGCGGAATGCGCCCTTCCTCAAATAATCACCAATTCTATCACCTTTAGTTATTGTCTCATTAGTTGATCCATATCCTTTGAATACTACATTTTTATAATCAACTATCCTGTCTCCGTCATAAATAGGTTCTGCGATTTCGCTTTCGATTGGCAACGAAGCTTTGAATCTTTTTGTATGCTCACACTCATCATCTGCAACTATTGTGCAGCTTTTTATAAAAGACCTTCTATAAGGCTTTGGTTTGTCATCGTCCTTATCTTCTTCTTCTTCATCATCATGATGATATGGCTTCTCATCCATGTCTGATTTGCCAAACTCAATTATGATTGAGTCTTCAGTCTCTCTGATTTCCCTGATATGCTTGATATCATGATCAGGTAAAGACTTTTCATTAGAGACTGATTCTGTTAAAGTTTCAGCGCTATCTAGTGTAACCGTGTTGTTTAAATCTATTTCTTCAACAACAGAAGAGCAATCTACGCTCTTACTTGATTGAGGATGACCTTTAGGTAAAAGATCAGTGTCGTGCTTTCCACTTCTAAATTTTCCGTTTCTAAGAGCATACAAGAACGAGTTTACTCTTGCGTAAGCCCATTGTTCAGCGGAAGTGACATTAGGTCTTACTGATTGTGGATTTGTCTCATAGGCTCCAATGCCTCTTTCAAATACAGCAATTAATGTTCTTAAAGTTGTTCTCTTTGTTTTATCATCTCCAACTTTTTCATTATGCTCATCAGCTTTTCTCTGAAGTCCTTTTTCAACAGCTCCAGATACTTGCTTCTCGTCATCCTTGCCTTGGCGCTCTGCCCATTTCATAGCCCTCATTCTATTGCTTTTACCTAAGTCACCGCCCCATAGTAGCCACGCAACTTGACCTCTGGTCGGCCTGTCACTGTCACCTCTAAGGTATTCATCAGCTTTTGGTGAGTCTAAATCACTCTTATGTCTGGCAAACCAAGCGGCCATCCTTTTTGCTTTATCGTCACTGATTTCTCCGCGAGCCATTGACCTAGCCTCTCTCTTTGTCTTATCTGTAAGGCCATCACCACCAAACTGCAAAAGGTCTAACCCTCTTCTTGCATTTGTTTTTATGTATTCTGGAACGCTAGCAACCTTATTGACTGCGTGACGCTTCAATTTGAGAAACTTTTTTGACCTGTGCATGATGCATAATGAAATGCATAGCTGTTTATTTGTCAATCTTCTGAATGTATTTCCAGCAAATGCTTGATAGGTGAAAAAAATTTATGAGCAGCTTCTTTGTCCCAAGATAATAACGATTGACCATTAGCAGTATTAGATTGAACGACGCTTAGTTTAGCTAATGCTACTCTTACTTTTATCTTGTCTATGTCCTTTTCGATTATTTCTTTGTGAGCCTCATCAGAGGCAAATGATTTTCTGCATTCAAGCTCACCAAGTTCTCTCATTCCCATTGATAGGTCTACGATTGCTTCTGCTAAATTTTTCATTTCTGGTTTTCTCATTTATATAAAATTAAAGGTCGCCATCTGACGACCTTGTTTGGTTAGGGGTTACTTTTCTAATCTTTCTCTCAAGGCAAACACTGGTTTTAGTTGTTCATCAAAACCTATTTTAATAACGTTTGATGAAACTAGATCAGAGAGATTTTTAATCAAATTGACCTCTTCTAAACCTGATTGCTTGTGTAAGAAATTATATGTATTCCAAAGATTTTTCTTTTTTGAACAAGCTAAAATAATTGCTTTTTGATCTCGATCAAACTCATCACCTCTTCTAATCCATTGAAGCTTTTGGTCATAAGTATCATTAAAGTTTGTCATTGGAGCTATAGATTATAGCTCCAAATCTTCGGTCTTCAAAATGGTGAGTTCATTTAAATCTTCGTCATCATAGAAGTCATTGACTCCGAAGTTCATTGGTGTCCTGACATCATCTTCTAGATCGTCTATATAGCTTCTTCCTTTTGATCTATTGGAAGCATGATAATCTTTGAACAAAACCTCTTGAGAGTGAGCAGCAGGCTTGACTTTCTTTTTAGAATACTTTGGCGCTAGGCTATTTTTCCATTTGCTGACCCTTGGCATATAACTGTCATTGCTGAACCAGCACCCCTCATCCCAATGACCTTTTTGCTCATTGAAAATAACAGCCTCTCCAGATCCGTCAATAACCGCCACCTTGCTTTGTCCTATAGCAAGATTGATCATCTTTTTGCCTGCCTTGGAATAAATGAAACTAGGGTTCTCTTTAATTATTGGAGCAAGAATTCTATGAGCAAAATTAGAACTATCACTTCCGTTGTTTTTGCAAAGAACTCTATCAATAGTCCCATTGTGAACCATTGCATGCTTTTGATTTAGCTTAAATGGATGGCAATTCTCCTTGGTTTTTCCACCCTTGGTTGCCCACCTGAAGTGAATGAGCATCGCGTGTTTTTCTCCTATAGATTTATAAGCTTTGTAAAATTCACTAAAAGAGAAAAAACCTTTTTTGATGAAGACTTTACCGTTCTTTGAATAAGCGATACCAGAACCGTGAGGGTTTCTGTTGAAACCGTTTCTAAGACGGTCAGTATTAACTTTTTTGTGTTTTGGTTTATATATTGCTAGGCACATATTAGTAAGTAGTTAGTTGTTAGTATTAATAATAATTACATAATAATGCATATACTATTAATGTCAATACATTAAATGTATTTTTTTTTACAAATGCCGAACTAATCCCTCTGAACTATTTTCGAAGGTATCCAAAGTCCCGTGTGATTTATATGAAATTCAACAATATCAACATCCTCAGTAGGTACGTCTTTGATGTTGCATGTTGGTATGCCGTTATAGGTAGGAATCCTTGGCTCAATAGCCATACATCCAACAACACTGCAATGCGTTACTATTTCAGACTTATCAAACGCTTCTTTGATCCCTTCATCAACCGCCCTTCCTCCATCAGTTCTAGCTATTGTGGTCAACCTAGAATTAGAAGCAACTCTTTCTGTTATTGACTTAGTGACAGCTGTTACTGCGTCTGCCCAACTTGTATTAATATTTAAAAGGTTTGTTCTTAATATTTCCCTTGTGATTCTAAATTCAGCCATTGCAAAACTGGCTTGATTTATAAGTGCAGTTGTTCTCAGTAAGTTTTCGTTTCTTGATGCTAAAGCTGGATTTCTTAGCCCATCACCTTCACCAAGCACAAACCTTGCTCTAGTGTACCCTCTATCAATTAAGCTCTGGTATTTAGATCTAGCCATTTGAACTAGAAGAGTGTCTCTTAAAAATGCGTTTCTTGCTGCTTCAACTAATATGGCTATAACTAAAGCAATTTCTTCATCGCTCCAAGTTTCATCAGGTTGAGCCTTGTTAGCTAATCTAGTCCTAGCTCCTAGGAGTAATGCTTCATCTTTGAATTTGTTTATTTGGTTTTGAAAAATGACCCTAAACTCCCTTGGAAGGCTTCCCATCGCCTCTGCTCTTAGTTGCTTCTGAACGTTAAGGAAATCGTTAATAGTTCTTTTTTTTTGTTCAGCCGTAGCCTTTCTTCGCCAAGTTGCAGGTGGTTTTTTTGACGTAAGGCTTCTTAGGAAGTTTTTTTTACTAGCCTTTAAAGTTGTGCTTTCAGAACTAGTTAGCATTACTGCCTCTTGGTTTTCTAAGTCTCAACAGCTCCTCGTCTATAGATGAGGTTGCTTCTGTAGCTATGTCATCAGCCAATCTGTTTGGATCACCTCCAGCCGCTTCAACTTGATTCTCAAGCAACTCACTAGGAACTTCTCCAAAAGCATTTGCCAAGCCTACCATTTCCATTGGTATAAGTTGTGTATTTATATAGAAAGAATCTAATAAAGGATTGTCCATTTTGGGTAGTCCTGCCATGTCTCTTATCTCATTAGGAGTTATTGCTCCTTGAGCAAGAAGTGGCAAGTATTCCCTAACTACAGCCTCGCCATCGACTAGTCCATTAACAACAAAATCAATCTTATAGTCATCGTTGTAAAAATTCACTAATTCCTTATTTAGTTTTCTGAAGAATGCCAACGCCAAAGGATAGCATGTAAATCTTTTGAAATTGATGTAATCTTGTCTAGATGTTGCGTAGTTCGCAGCCTTGTCAATTCCTGCAATAGAAAGAGGAACGCCATGATTTAAGAATATCTGATGAACGTTTTGTCTGTCTCTTTCGATTTGTTGCATCTGCTCGGATGTCATTCCGAGTTTAATAAAGTTCCATTTTCCAGTCAGCCAAGCTATCTTGCCAAGGTTCTTCTTTCCTGCATATTGATTTGACCAAATAGACTTGACCCTCTCCCATTCACCCTCTTCTCCGTCGAATTCTTCGTTAACTAAGACTCCAGAAGGAAGCCCTCCATTCTTTTGAAAGTGTTCATTCAATAGATCTCTATTTATATAATCTTTATACAATCCCTTGCCAGCCTGCACATCACCTAACCCCCAATACTCGTTGGTTGGATTAGGTCTTTTAAAGTGTATTACTTCTTCAGGAGAGAATTCAGTTATCTCCCCGTTGACTGTATATTGATAAAGTAAAACTCGACCATCATTTTTATCATCTGGGATGATTTTAACTCTACTAGGTATCAATGGGTAAATCTCCTCTGGTTGTTTTGTGATCTGATTTATCTTATCTTTTAATAAGAAAAAATTACCAGTCAACTTGATGTGGTGTACATACAAATACATTAAATCCTCAAAGGTATCTACAGGGTTGGGAGATTTGATTAGGTCAGATATTCCTGTTCTGTCATTTTCTATAAAAGATCCAGTTCTTTCATTAATAAGATTAAATCCAGTTTGCATCACTGCATTTGCAACAATGTCACACGCTCTGAAGCTCGCCCAAACATTACCTGCACCTGCATCTAAAAAGGACTTGTAATCATTAAATCTATCCTCCTGTCCAAAGTGATAAGATTTACCTACACTTAAAAAAGAGCTTTTATTTTTACTCTTTATTCCAAGTGCTTTTTTGATTTTTGATGTTATGCCAGCCATTTTAAGCTATTAATAAAGGTTTGTTTTTGTATGTCATTTCCCATGCTAAACTCACTGCGTCAACCTGATCATCATGTCTTCCATCAGGAAAAACTGACAATTCATCTACAAAGTCTGCATTCCACAGTCCTTTAGCTAGATATACTTTACCAGTGTCTATACGAGAAATCCACCCATTAGCTCTTATCATCTTGTTTTCGCGTGGCACGGAATACTTAACAGACGTTTTCCCAAGCAGGGCATGCTTAATTTCTTCATAAGCTGTTTTGAAGCCACTCACCGCTTCAACTCCAATCCTGTTGCCTTCTTGTTCTGCGTATTGTATTACTGTGTTCTTGATTCCGAACCAGTTCATTTTCTTTTTTGCCATGTGAGCTATATAAAAGTTTCCCGTTTTTTTATCATATCCTGCAAGGCATCCTGCCGTGAAGTCGCTTTTTTGCTTGTCAGTGATTGCTAAATCCCAAGCTCTCACCAATTCAACACTCTTTGGTATATCGTTGATGTCGATATATTTTAATCCTTCTATGTTGGCAATATTACCTCCTTTGATACGGGGATTGCATCTGTATAGAGAAGTATAGTCGTAAGCCCCAATGTTTGCCTCAATTGCCTTTATAGAGTCAACATCCCACCTTTCAGACCATAGAGCTTCTCCAACTTTTCTTCCCAAGGCATCGTCTTCTTTTTCAGCTATTGCAGGCAACTCAATGAGTTCCCATTCTTCTTCTTGTTTACCCGTTTCTTTGAGCTTTGAAATGTATTCATCCGAGGTGAGCCTGCCGACTAAATCATCCGTATGCCACCTAGTCATAATCAGAATTACCGCTCCATCTCTAGATAATCTAGTAAATGCAGTAGAAGTAAACCAATCCCATATCCTATCTCTTACTAATTTACTTTCAGCTTCTTGTCTGTTTTTATGAGGATCATCAATGATCAGAAGATCAGCACCAAGTCCAGTCATCCCTCCCCCGACTGTTGTTGCCGAAAAGCTCCCCCCCTCCATGAACCCCCAAGTGTTCTTAGCTTGTAATCTTGGGTTCGGTTGTGATGTTGGAAAAGTCCTCGTATAAGGAACACTTTTACATCTATCCCTGCACTCTCTACTATGCTTCAAAGAAAGTTGATCACCATAAGATGACATAATTACTTGTCTTGTCGGATCTTTCCCCAAAAACCAAGCAGGAAACTCAATTGCTGCCATTCTGCTTTTACCGTGACGAGGAGGCATGGTGATTATCAATCTTTTACATTTACCTTCTTCAACTTGTTGTAGCTTATCGGCAAGAAGTCTATGAACAGCTGATGGCTCGTAATCAGCGTCCATATAGCACAAAAAAGCTAAAAAGTTTTTATTCGCCAGCTGTGGAAGAACTGCTCTTTTCTGTTTTGTCTTTAGCTGTGCTGACATCATTTCCTGTTATTTTTTCTAGCATCTGATCCACCTCTTCGTCACTCAAACGCTTTTCCTCTTCGTCTACAGCAACTATTTCCTGCTGGTCTTTTTGTCCTAGTATTTGTTTTCCTAGCCAAATGAGCATAGCAGCTGAGCCATTTTGCGCTGATTTAAACTGCATGTTTCTTAGTCGCATTCTTCCTTCAGCCCTGCCTTTGTCCAATTCATCCTTGAATCTCCGATAGAGAGTATCTCTTCCGCAACCTAATATATCGCCTATCTCGCTCACTGAACAATGAAGCCCTGCAAGTTTTCTAACTTGTTCACCATCTATATTTGTCTTAGGTCTTCCCATGTTTATTAAGATAACCCAAGTATTTTTGTAGGCAAGCTTACTATATAGGTCTAATCAAACATCATAATCTGACCGCTATCGGCATCTTTAGAGTTTTCTTCATTTCTATCATGCCAGAGATATGAAATTAAATCGAATGTTTGACCTTTGATAACCTTGGATTTTATCCCCTTTGCAGTCACGAAACCCCTGTTTAATTGAGAAAAAGGTACACACATTATTTCTTTTTCTTGTGTATGTTCATCTATATAAACAAATCTTATCCCCTTGCCTCTAGCCTTGATAACTTCGAGCATATAGCTACGTATTTCAGCATAGCCATTGTGCCTTTTTTTTATAAAAACGTCCTGAAATGTATCCATTTTTATTCCCAATCACTTTGATTAAGCTCCATGATGCTACCGCCTATCTCTTCTAACTCCACCGCTCTATCGTAATTTTTTTCGTCATGAGCCATTCTTGTTACTGAGTTTGCTATGCCCCATGTGGTATAATCTCCGCCTTCACATAAATGCTGTAGCATGGATTTTCCTTCATCTGCTGTAAGGTTGTATAGCGAGCTTGTTATTTCTACAGCTTTTGTTGGTTCCGCCACCTCAATCTTTGCTTTCTCTGCATACTGTTCGAGAACCTGTTTGAATTTGGCTTCTTCTACCGTTGCTTTGACAACATCTTTAACCTGAGACCAAAAAGCTTTATCAGTCTTCTTTTTCGTTTCATCTGACATCAACTCGTAAGCCAACTCACCGCTCGCTAAGTTTTTACCTACATGATATTTCCTGACTCCAGCGTCTGGAACAATTAATCCATTCATGCATTTCAATCTTTCTATCCACATTTGAACTTTTAAAGCACCAAGCCCAACTTCGGAGTTTCTTATCATGCATCCTGTTCTCACGATGTCGCCTTCGCTTATTTCGAATTCAGTATCAGGAAAGCATGCATGTAGATATAAGTTTGTTTCCGTAACGTTGCATGATTTAACCTCTGCTCCTTTTTCTGTGATCAAAGGCAAAACTGAATTTATTAGATCAACATTGTCTAATGGTCTGTACTTTTTCCCAAGGAATGCTCTAACTCTATTTGTATCTTCTATTCCTTGTGACTCGAAATCAAAAGTCCTAATCATCTGCTTTGTTGGTTCTGAATGCAGCCACCAATTCACATTCTGAGCAAGAAGTGATGGAGATTTCTCTTTGAGTTTATCGTAGTAAGTGGCTGGTATGCCAGTTTCTCTTCCTATCTGCCTGTGGGCTGTCTTAGTCAATTTAAATGAAAGGTCATCAACTTCTCCACCGTTTATTACCATTGTCTCACCATCTGCCTTTATCCTTACACATTCAGTGTCGGCTATAAAGTCTCTTTTAGCTTTGGCTTGATTTTGTATTTTTGAGGCTAGTTCATTTAGGTGTATTCCTTTTTGCATTTTATTGATGATTTTAATTAATGTTGGGCTGTGAGCCTGTATAAGCGAATATGTTCAGCAGGTGAATTATGTCAATACTTTTTTAGTATTCTTTTAATCTTCAACTCGTCAAGGGAAAGTGGGGGTACCCCCATAAGTATCTTAGGTACCCCTATAAAAAAGGGTAGAAAAGTTTTTTATTTTTATACTACCCCTTTTTTAATCTCTCTAAAACTTGAGATGCTTTTATTACTGAGGATGGTGCAACTTTGTCGGTTTTGTAAGAAATCATGTCTGAAAACCCTATTATTTCAGATATTTTTTCTTTTTCTTCAATTGTGTCACATACAATTACGAAGCAAGATTTTGCCTCATCCATTACAGGAACTACCTCGTACTCAGGCTCATCTAGGTGGATTAAATCGACAGAATTTATGAGTATGTCTTTCCGATCATAACCAGTAATCGACAAATCAAAATCCTCATCGTATTCCGCCAATAGGGAGCTGATTAAATTTTGATCAGTTTTTGAAAACTCAGAAAGCTTGTTGTCTGCTAATAAATCAGCATTTTCCTCTTCTTTGCTTTTATAATCCTGATACTCCACTGGGACTTTATCAAAACCAGCTTTTTTTGCGGCAATAAGTCTTCCATGTCCTTTTACTATGTATCCAGAATTTTTAGAAACTACTATACTTTGCCTCCACCCGTTTTGTTTTAAAATTTTAGCTAGAAGCTTTATCTGTTTTGGTGGATGCGTGTTTGGATTTTTAGGATTGGGTTTTACTTCCAAAACGTTAACTAGCTCATCGTATTTACAGTGAATTTTCATAATACTTTATTTAAAATGTCATTTTCACAAGATTCCTTTTTTTTAAATAAGTTTTTACCAAAGGCATCGTGAAGCTTTTCCCATTCTGATTCAGGTGTTCTAGATATAGTTCCTCGCAGCTTTCTAAATGCATATCTATTATCTATGTAAAATTTACGATATTTAAATGCATTTATGCCCGTCATCCAATGACCTTGTAAATGATCCCCTTTGAATTGAAACTCCATATCTTTGTGAATGCCAAACGCTTTGGTTGATACAAATCCAAATGTGGACACAGGATTAAAGACATCGTAATGATTATGCGTTGTGGATTCTGAGAAGCCAAATAAATACGCCCCGTAGCTACTTGTTGCCTCGATAGTTCTTTCAATAATTCCAGTCACAATTGAAGAGGACTCTATGTTTCTCTCTCTAGTGTTTTTTTGTGGGTACATCCTCATCATGACATCTACATTATCATCAACCATAAAAATCCATTCCTCAGTGAAATGCGACCTAATCCAATTTCTTACTTCATACAAATGTGTGCAACCTTCAGGGTAACAGTATACTGACTTGCTTCCGTATTCAGTTTTATAATCAGAGTATTGATCCTTCGGAACCACTAACGTTGATTTGTCGAAAAGATCGTAAGATAAAACAGTCTTGCTGTTATTAATTGATGGTATTACTACCCTATAATTCGATTTATTAGAGCTAGGCATTTATTTGAATCTAAAACTTCTTGGTCGGCTGAGATTTTTGAAACCCTCGTTTGTATCGCTTTAATTTGTCGATCAGTTTGATTGCTTCCTCTATTTTTTCTCCCATCTTTCCCAGAATCTAATATCTTGATAATAAATGGGTCGCATTTCTTGATGAAGGTTTTATTCATAAACCTGTCACCTTCAAACAAGGTTATTTTATTACGTGACCTTATGTACTCAATCATGTGATCTAAATCTGTCATAACGGACATTGACAACCTGTCACTCCCATCGAAAACGTGTCCTGCGTATTTCCCTACAATAATACATTTATCATTCTCATGAAAAACAAACTTTCCTAGTTTTTTATGACCCCTCCCGTCACCTTTAACTTGCCTCATCACCCAAGTTTTACCTGATCCACAGTTGCCAATCACCAGAATAATTTTTGTATCAATCAACTCGATTGCCCCTTTCTGCTTTTTTTTGCTCTGTATATGTTCTCTTTTGCCGTAAATACTCCACCTCACCTTTATATGGCTCACAATTCCACATGTCTTTCAATGAATAATAAACAACGGTGTACCTATACGAGCTTTTGCTTTTTTTGACCACAGGAGTAACTCCATGAAGATAAAGCTGACCATTAAATAATGTTAAACTTCTATCAGACGTTTCTAGCATTATGTCCAATTCTGGTATCGCCAAATATCCACCCTCTACATCTTTTTTAAATGCAAACATAGCAGACCAAACCCCAGTGTAGTTGCCTTTATCATAATGATATAGCAAAGGGTTATCTTTGTTGATCACCCCACTAGTAAACATGCTTTCACCTAATTTATACTCCGAATCAAGATAGTTGTCGGTCATTGACTGATGTCGTTTTGCAACTTTATGAGCATACCTATTATAGTAAAACGATGCCCTGTCTGCGCATTTTACAATTGAATTATGTTCTTCTGGCGAATCAATATTTAAACTGCTATTTCTGCATCCTAGATTCCTTACTAAATTTCTAGGAGCATAACCAAAAGTTCTTGATGTAGTCACTAGCCCTCTGCCTCTGACGTTGGTAGGTATGTAGATTTTCGAACATGCATCCAGTAAGCCATCTACTTCTACGTCTTTGATATAAATGAGACATGGATCATTTTGATCCTGTAAAGTTATTGTAGTGCTTTCATTTATAAAAATAGAACAATCTGATTGTTCAGCCCTTCTGTGCTTAAAACTATCAGGGTTGATATAATTAAATTTAAGGCTCTTGTACTTCATATCCTTCTTGTTCTAACAAATCAGTAACAGCCTCAGTGTTGCTACCTAGTCCTTTCTCTCTGCAATATTTTGCAAGCGCTTCAACAATTAACTTATACTGATATTCTCCATAAACTAAAATTATTTGTCTAATGTTACTAGCTTCATAATCTTCAATTGAGTGCTTGCTTGTATTAACTTTATCAGAAACTATCTCTTCGATCTCTGGAAACAATTCGTCGTAATCCTCTTGATCAAAACCCAGTAAATCATAATCAACTCCAATTTCCTCAAGCTCTTTTAATTCATATTTTAGAACATCATAATCCCATTCACTGTTCTCTGAAATTTTATTGTCAGCTATCACATAAGCTCTCTTTTGAGCATCTGTTAATCCTGTCATTATAATACAAGGCACTTCCTTCAGATTTAATAACTTTGCTGCCTCGATTCTCCCATGTCCTGCAATAATTGTTAAATCGTCATCCACTAAAATTGGATTAGTGAAACCAAACTCAGTTATGCTTTTTGCGATCTGTTTGATTTGAGAGTCACTATGCTTTCTGCTGTTGTAATCATAAGGCTTCATCTGATCTACATTCACATAAGTAATTTTAGTTTTCTTTTTTGGCATAATTCAAAGTGTCATTTTTAGATTACTAATCAAATAATTAATAAAAATTCATTCCGAATAAAATAGTTATATTGTCATTACTGAAAAATCACATGAATTCAAAAGATTTGTTTTTTGTGATAATTATAGGATATTTCATTAGCACTATGAATACTCCAACATGGGATATAGATAAAACTGCTAAAAATGCTTTTGTTATCAATATCAACTTTCCTGAACCTTCAATATCCAACGACTTTAGTTTTAAATTTCTTCTGAGCTTTGATCGACATTGGGATAATCCAAAAAGCAGTCATGAGATGCAAATACAGCATTTAGATGAAGTCAAAAGGTTGAAAACTTTTTGCCTTGATGGAGGTGATTTATTTTGCGCAATGCAAGGAAAGTATGACAGAAGAGCCAGCAAGTCAGATGTTAGACCAGAACATCAAAATGGAGAATATCTTGATTCATTAGTTAATACAGCTTCAGAGTTTTTTGAGCCGTATGCCGATTGTATGCCAGTTTTAGGTTTAGGAAATCATGAGACAGCTATTTTAAAAGCGCATGAAACGAATCTGACAGACAGGTTGGTGCATTCCTTAAAAGAAAGAACTGGTCAAAAAATATATATGGGGGGTTACAGCACTTGGGTAAGATTTAGATTTAGATTTGGGAAGGATAGAAGAATTAGAGCCTCTAAGGTCTTGTGGATGTTTCATGGCTCTGGAGGTGACGCTCCAATGTCATTTGGAACTTTAAATGTTAAAAGGCAAGGTTCGATCATACCTGACGCAGATCTAGTAGCTACAGGTCACAGCCACAATGAATTTGTCGTCCCTCTGACTAGAGCGAGATTGACAAAGGGAGGTACACCTTATCTTGACGAGCAACTACATGTAAAGGTTCCCACTTATAAAGAAGAATATGGCAAAGGCATTAAAGGTTGGCATGTTGAGAGAGGTGCGCCACCAAAACCTATTGGAGCAACTTGGATAGTTTTTAAGCCTTTAGCTCATAGTGTGAAAACTGGTCTGCTCACTCATGACAAGCAACTGTACATAGATACTGAAAGGGCTAAATAAGTAACCCTCTAGCCCACATGATAAGAGGCTAGAGGGCTAATACTTACTCACTATTACCTACATTATATTATGCCAATGTATGCAAGGATAACTTCCCCTCAGAAGTTGATCCTAATGATAATTTTAACGTATTTACAAGATTATCAACTAAAATTTTATCAACACTCTTGTCATCGCAGATTTTATCAGTTTCCCCCTGTTTTTTGAATATTTCTAAGTTTATTTCTCCCAGTAGAAATTCAGCTTGCGTTTCTTTTCTTTCAAGAAGCTCTTTGACTGCGTTCATCTCATAGCCAGAATCCTTCAAGTTGTCCCAATGTTTCTTGCACTCTTGCATGTAGTTGACTAAAAAGTCAGCTGCTCCATTCAATTCTGCGTAAGTTAGATTTTTCATTTTCCTAATGATTAAAATTTAAGTTTGTATTAGCAGTTCTCCTTCTATTCCACATCCTCGTATGGATCTTCATCGTCATCATCTTCACAGATTTTCTCTGGGTCATTGTAAAGCAGTTCCATGTGCTGCATCATCTCAAGATCTTCCTTCTCCTTGGCCTCGTTAATCTTCGCATCAAGGTCTAGAATTTGCTGTGGGGTGAAGCTCTTCAGAATTTTGAGTCCTATTTCAATCGCCTCGCCCTTGTCTTCCGCTTTAATGTATCCCAACTCCATTCCATAAGAAACCATGTAGCTAGCCCTCCTCATGTTTTCTTCCATTTCTTTTTCTTCCATTTCTTTCTCCCAAGCATCTATAGCTTCTTCATATCGATCCTCAATAGCTCTTGCGATGTTTGAGGCTTTATTTCCAGTGAATTCAGTAAGTTCTTCGATCATTTTTAATAGTGGTTAAGTTGTTAGTATGTAACCATCTTAATGCATGCTGTCCGTTTGTAAAGAGCTAAATGTAATTTTTTTTATTTTATTTTCAATTACCACTCTGGGCAGTTGTTTTTATAGTCACACCACCTACAATTAGGGTTTTTTTGAGCTTCTGGATACAGCTCATCTGGATGACTCATGATCTCTTTGCCGATTTCAAGAAGATACTCTTTTGTCTTCATCGCATCTTCTAAAGTCTTTGTCACTGATTGAATTTCATGTCTTAAAACCCAAAACTCTACCCTGATTGGGCCTTTGATTGTTGGGTAATTCATTCTTGTAGCTAAATTATAAATATCTGCCTGAAGGTTGTTTTTAAGCTCATCTGCTGAAAACTTTTTTGATTGCGTCTTAATGTCTAAAATGGTTGCGCTATCACCTTTAATGTCGAGCCTATCTATGAATCCCTTAACGTTTATACCTTCACCTATGTCTATTAAGAATTCATATTCAGGTATACAATGATCCAGTTCATCAATATCATCCCACCAGCCCCAGTCTTCGCAAGTTTTACATAGCTCAGTAGATAACCCGACAAGATCTTCATCCAATCCCTGATTGTTACACGCTTCCGATAAGTGAGCGACAAAATCCTTGTCTTCTACAGATCGCTCAAAAGCTTCATGCACCGCAATCCCCATTTTGGTTAATGGATGCAATGGGCTTCTTTCAACTTTTAGTATTTTTTCGGCATAAAACTGCAACTTACAATTTTTCCATGTTTTCACGCTGGATGCTGATATGTGAGGAACTTTCATTTTGCATTTAGAAACTTACAGAGTCTGACTGCTAGTTTTTCTCTTTGTTTGACGTTATCAAACGGCAATTCTTCAAGAACAACTGCTCCATTTAGGCTCTTGTCGTTATTTTTAAATAAGATTGGGAAAACTTTTATTTTATTTGGATATATCAGATCGTTTTCAACAATTGCTTGAACAATAAATGGCATCCCATTTGGAAGAATTTCCCTTACTACTCTCATTATTTTGTAATTAGTGATTAATTTAAGTATATACATATATACACACTCACTGCCCTTCCGTAAAGCAAAACTTATGCACCTGCTTTGTGTTCGTTAATCTTCATAGGCATCAGAAATGTTTTTCAAGAAATCCATGTAATTCATCCCATTTTTAGCGATTTTAGAAGCTTCATCCCATCTAATACTTTTACGGGGTTGGTTGCCTCTCTTTAGCTTTAACGTACTATGAACTAGGTCTATGCTTACAAATTTCCACTCTAACTCATGCTCCCAGACAATTCCTACCGCTGCGCCTGCATGATGCCAATGAGTTAAATGGTTCACTTGATCTATGGTAACTCCTCCTGATTTGCACATTATTGGCAACCTTGGATGCTGAGTTGATTTTGCCTCTATTAGCAAAGCTCTTCCACCTTTCTCTGTCCATGTGCCAACAAAATCAGGAAAGGGATTTCTCAATAAAGTAGTAAATGTTTTGCCCTTTACGTTAAAAGTCCTAGAAGGAGGATCGCATTTGTGAATTAAAGCTTTGTTGTTCGCTTCATATATTTTTGCTATTTGAGTGATCCTTTTTTCTAAATCCTTGCCAGTATTTTTATTCTTTAATTTACGCATACTCTAACAGCTAATATCGCTCCTTCTTCCACAAACCCTTCATCCATCAAATAGTTTACAACTTGATAAGGATCTTGGGTAAGCTCTCCTTGTATTAATAAAGTTCCCGACACATCAACTCCGTTTACGATACGTTTACGCATGCATAAAGCGCACTTCATTCCATATATTGTCACCCTTAGAGTAGCCATCCTCTCTTCCTCGATTCTTTTGGGTTCCTGTGAATAAAGTCGTGGCATATTCGGCAAACTGCCATGAAAGTATTTTTGTTCGTGAGGTTGAATTCCATCTCTCCAAATTCGTTTGGGCTTTTTCCTGTTCTGCCAGCTTTGTGGTGTAAGTCTCTTCTTCCAGTATTTCCACAAATTTCGCATTTCGGATTCTGCTTTAAGTATTCTTTTCTGTTTTTTTCATACACTCTTCTCTTCTCCACTTTTTTTGGAGAATTTGAGTATGGCCTTAATTTACCAGATCGTTTAAGTGGTGTCTTTCTTTTTAGTGGGGTTTTTCTTCTTAGGGGGGTTTTCTTCATACTGGCGCAATTTCTCTATAGTAGAATCTATAACTTTTTGCCCCAATATAAACTTAGAAAGTAATATATGTTTACATTGACTTCCTGTCTCATGTGGTGCAACAGAGCCACTTAGAATCTTTGGTTCGATACGAAATCTAAACTGTTCACAATAACAAGCACCGCTTCCACCGTATGCTGAAAGGTCTACTAAATAGTATGAATCAGGATCTTGTTTCGATTGATACTTAAACTCTAAAGCACTTTCGATAATTATCCTGCCGTCTTCAATTTTTTGTCTAGTTAGTCTATCCATTTATATTTACTACTATGTTTCCTCCATTGGCTTTTGCTATTGCATTAAAAATGCTTTCAAGCGCCAACTTGTATTCTTCTCCAAGGCAAGGATTGGATCTTTTATATTTCACAGTGTAGGTAAAGATAGGAGGAGTGGTATCTTTGAACCTTTCGTAAGAAACAATACCACCGCTTGATGCTTCAACTATATCTGAAACGACCTCAAGAAATAAATCAGCATCAAAATTTTCTTCAGGAACATCTGGTTGCCTTCCTTTGCTATAGCCTGAACTCGGCTCCTTGAGGCTCACTCTAACTTGTTTCTTGAGATGCCTACACATGCAAACTTCCCAAATGTACTTGATGGATCTTATCATCTTACCCTTTGCTCCACATACCTTTCCATACTCACTCCTATTTACGTGTATTGAATAAATATAAAGATTTTGATTTTCAAAATCAGTTTGAGTATATCTACGCAATTCAAAATCCCCTTCAATAAGGAGAGCGATCACTTCTTCAAGAATATTTCCAGTTAACTCAGACATTGCTATTTATAATATTTGATTGGAACACATGCTCCGTTGTTATAATATTGCCTACTTCCCTTGCCATACCAAAGTTTAATTGAAGGCTCATCTCCATTACCGTTCCTTTGTTTTACAACAGACATCAATGCATCATATTTTGTCACAGAAATGTCTTCAGCCATAGCTCTACTTTCAATATCTCCAGCTTGCATGAGTTCATAAACCTCCTGCTCCTTCTGTTTGTTCCTCCAACAAGTGATACAATTATGAGCTTCATCAGTAATTTCTGAAACTCCTTTTACGTCGTGTTTGTCTACCATCTGCCTCTCTGATTCTTTCTTTCTAGCATGAGCAACTAAAAACACATGAACATCAAACTCATTTACAAATGCAGTTATTTTATCCATGAATTCTTTGTGAGCATTGTATTCATCGACCCCAAAACCTAATTTCATAAATGAATCAATAATAAAAAGTGTAACTCCATACCTTTTGTAAGCATATTCAAATGTGCTGAGAACATCATCTGGATTTACTTGTCCTACGTGATCGTAAAACCAAAAGTGTTCTCCAAGCCACTGCATACCTTTACTAAACTCTTGTTTTGAAGGTTTCTCCTTACCAATAGATTGCCTTACCAAATAAGAAAGATTCATTTTTACAGGAACTTCTAGAGACGCAATGCAGACCCTGTGACCCAAGCTAGCAAACCATACGCACAAATAATTTAATAGCATTGTTTTACCCGAACCATTGAAGCCTGTAACAACAGACAATTCATTCATTCGTATGTGAAATGGTATGTCACCCCAAGGTAAAGGTAGCCCTTTTGCTACATCGGAATATAAAATATCATGCACATCATCAGTGTACTTTGAAACTCCGTGAAGGCTTTCTGGGTCAACAAAAACAGCTTTCTCATAACAAGCTTTGATAAGTGTTTCACCGTAATCGATGAGTATCTGATTTGCGTCTTTGTCGGGTAACTCTATTAATCTGCATCGACTCGCTCCTAGTCTTTTTATGATTGAAGCAGTCGCTCTTCTGCCAGCCTCATCCATATCCATAGATATAGCGATAGTGTCAAATCTTTCGAGAAACTCGTAATCGTTTTGAATCCATTCCATATTGGGATCACTGCCATTGTCGTTTTCCCACTTTGCTCCAAATGGAACACTTACAGCAGGGATACCTGCACAGGCATAGCTCATAGCGTCTAACTCTCCTTCAGTTATTACAATCGTACTTACATCGTCATCGATTGCATGCTTGCCGAATAATGTTTTTTTAGCATTCTTGCTTGTATATATCTTTTTCTTGCCATGCTCCCGTTCAAGTCCAAGATATTTCACCATATCCAGTTCTGATTTCTCTGCATCAGCCCAATAAGGAAAGCATATTTCACCGCCTCCACATCTAACGTCATACTTTCTAAGCACTTCCTTTTTAATTGTCCTGTCTTCATGGAGATAAGTCTCACATTTGGTAGTCTTTCCTTCTATTCCGACAACCTCATCTGGCAGTCTGACTTTTTCTTTAGGTTTGGGTGCTACAAATGCAGACTTAATCTGGTGATTATGATGGGCTACTCCAAGGTATTCTCTTGCTTGATCTAGAGCTTCTTTGAATGTTACCTGTTTTGTTGCTCTCCATAACTCAAGGAGGTTACTACCTCTATGATCACTAGAAAAATCTGCCCAAATTCCAGCTTTGTTTCCTTCTAGATGAATTCGCATTGAACTCCCTGCTTCACCATCCAAACTCCCTATATGCCACTCGTTAGCTTTTCTCTTGCCGTTAGGGAATAACAGCCTGCACACATTCTCTGCGTTGCTAGCGAGACTTTTTTTTACTTCGTCCGCGTCCATATTATATCATTGGGTTATCAAAGTCCTCAGAAGTGATAATTAACATTCTTGGATCATGGATACATAAAACTTCGTGACATAATTTGACGGCTATAAACTCACTAGCTAGATAATTGCCACTCATTTTATCATCATCATCTTTATCTCTTTCTTTTTTACTTTTGAAGTAATCCTTTAAAAGTTCACAGTTTTCTTTATGATGATCAGTATTTAACTGTCTTTTATTTTCGACCGTAGTGTTGACTCCTAGTTCAGCTTTATCGATCCATTTCTCTAGCTGATCTTCCAAATCATCAAGTACACTTTTAAACCATTGAATTGTTTTTTGAACATCCTCTTTGGAAGTGAAGCTATTAATTTCTTTAAATAAAGCAGCTTCCTCAGGATCGTAAACATACTCAGGTTCATCTGGGTCAATCGGAATCATGTCAATCGCTGAACCATCACAACCTTCATGCTCACAGAGGATATAAGTAATGTTTTCCCCTTTTTCTGTTCGATAATTTTTGTATAAGCCTCTACGCCCACAATGGATGCACTCGTAAGTTCCTTCCCATAATTTATCAAAGTCGGCATAAAAAGGCCAATTATCGATAAAAATTTTTTTCCTATCATTTTCTTTTTCGTCTTGTTTCATTTTTTTGTTTCGTCTTGTGTTAATATATATTTTGGCAAACCAGTTACGTCGCATTCACCTATTTGTTTTCCGTGTTCTGGGTTAATCCTAGTTCTTCCTATTCCAACTACCACCGCATCTATCATTTCTGGCTTTTTATCCAAAGCCCAGCTCATCCTTTCATTGTCATACTTGCCATCAAGAATGTCTTCTGCTTTGTCGATTATCCAAGTTAAAGAAAGTTTACCTCGAAAGCTGTGACCATTCCTAGAATTTAGAAAATCGCTTGCACTAGCCATCTTGAAAAGCTCTTCAAATACAAATATTGATTTGCCATTAGCTCTCCACAGCCTTGCAATTTTCCTGTTTCGTTTTTGGGTTGTAGTCCTAAAATTAAAGTCAGGAAACTCTTTTTTAGCTATAGCATAAATCTGACCATAAGGAGGAGCTGTAGACTTTTTTTTAGTTTTCTCTTGCACTTCCTCACCAAATAGATTCTTAGTTATGTCATCTAAGGGGGGTAAGGGGGGTTCCCCTTTCTTTCTTTTTCTCTCTGGAGGGGGGTTTTTAAGGGGGGAACCTCTCTCTTTTTCTTTCTTTTTAATCTGAGCTTCTAACAAGCCTTTGATGTACTCAGCTTGTGTTGGCTCTAAATATAAAGAATGAAAAACCTTATCATCTAAACTTACTAAGAATCGCATGTTGGTAATTTCATTATAGCGTTCTCTAAAGCCTTAGCTTTTGTGATTTTGTTTCCTTGAGCTTCCATTAGAAGAATATGTTCATCTAGTCTGCTCAACGCGCTTGGAGAGATTCTAAAAGATATCATTTTTTTTCTCTCGTCTTTAGGAAGAGGCGATCTGCCTCTGGTTTCTGGAATAATTTCTGGCATCGTTTCGTTTTGTAATTTTAAAGTTATTGGGAAGGGGATCACTCCACTGAACCCCTCCCCGTTTCCAAGCCTGTTATATAGGCATTGGTGCATCGCCAGTTTCAGCAGGCAGGATAACCTCCAATCCCTGCACACTGACGAAATATCTTGTCACTCCATCTTTCTCCCATTCCCTCCCGTTAACACGGCATTTAACCTCAATGTCATTGCCTTCATCAAGTGACTTAGAGACATCAATCATGTCCCTTGTAAATTCAATAGGTATGTAAGAAGGATATTTTTCATACCCACTTTCTATAACTACCTCATGTTTCTTAAATCCGTTAGATCCGAATTCTTTAACTTCACCAACTTTATGGACTTTGCCCTTTATTGTTACTTCGTTCATTTATTTATATATATTTATTTGTTTTAGGAGCAAATGGAGTTCATTTTTATCCATCATTTCCTTTGCTATTCCCAGAGGAACACCTCTTACAGTCCTCCTCTTAGATCTTTTATCTCTCAACGCGCATTCTATATCATGCTTTAGCTTTAGAGTTGGGTCTTTCTCCCATTTCTTTTTCCTGCGTCGTAAATCCCTTACAATGCGTTGCTCCTGCTCTTCAGGTGAATGTCTTCTTTGAGCATTGCGACGACGAGATTTTGATCTTTGCTCTGAGTTTGACCAATATTGAGCGGTAGCCCAGCTGATTCCTCCGATTTTTTCTGAAATCAACTTATAGGTCATTCCTTGTGAGCGCAGGCTTTGAATCTTTTTGATATCTTGTTCTGTAACCTTATATCTTTCGTCTTTCATTTTGTGTGGTTATCTTGAATTAAAATTTGAACTGTTCAAGGAAACAATTAGAACCAAGTAGGCTTTTTAGAATGATTCCAAACAGCAAAACTTTTTTTATCAGCCCTGTAATACCTTCGATAAGCTTCAACAGCTGACTTATGCTTGTATTCATCTGGCATGGCTTGAGCAAAAGTTGTTAAGCCTTTTGTAGAAAACTCTAAAGAATTTTTATTAAGCTCACACCATTTAATAACAGTTTGTGATTTATGTACTTTCCCGTATCTGCGTGTGTACTCATAGCACATTTCCAAGCCATGAGTTATAAGCCAATTGTAATTATCCAATGACTTTCTAGTCCATACTGAGCAAGGATGATTGTAGTGTGTTCGCTTGTATGGAGCTTCTCCTTGAGGAAATGCAGAGCAAAGCATCTGTGCTGTCTCTAGTATCATTTTCACAACGTGCTTATCGCAAAGCTCTTGCGCTGCAATTTCTGGATCTTCATTTAAGATAAATATATTCATTATTCGTTTTCGTTTAAGTTTACTGGGTAAGGATCAATAATGACAGTTTTGTACTTTGTTCTGCCTTTACCGTACCATTGACCTCTAATATGTCCTTGTCTCCAATGGTATCTTAGAGTGCGCCCTTCCCTTTCTGCACCATAGCCTTTTTCTGTCAATACGCTACCATAATTCTTGCCAATGAAATTAGCTCCCCATATAGCTTCATTCATAAGCTTCCCTCTTCTATATCTTGCTTCCTTGATCTTGTTGCCTTGAGTGACATATTCAGTCTTTTTAGACTGCATGAACAATAGAATCTTCATAGCGAGTTCAGCTATAAATTGTGTGGTAGTTTTTTCTAATGCCATGTCTCTACCTGTATCTATGATCTTTTGGTACTCAGCGCCAGTAGTTGTAAGTGTCTTAGCGTAAACGCTCAATAGATCTCCAAAAGTTTTATCTCCAATTGGTAATCTGATTACTGTTTGCTCCATGTCTGAATGAACTGCAACAACGTTCAACGCAGGTATTATTTCACCACTTTCACTACTACGATTGATTTTATCGTAGGCTGTTTTTTTCAACTCAGACCAACTCTCTGTGCTTTTGTATAATCCTCCCTGTGATCCAAGGTTTTCAGCGCTTTCATGAACGCTATTTGGTTCCCACTCATAGGTCTTTGTTATAGATAGAATTGCCAACTCACTTCCATTGGGAACCTCGCAACTTCCTTTCGGTAAAGATATAATCATTGATGGCAGAGGAAAGTCTATTTCGTCTACAGGTATATCATGAGAAACCTTGGAGTTGTTCAACATGCTCAATGTTTGATCGTCTAAAAAGTAAGTAGGGTAATTGGTTCTACTTAATTGGGTATGAGCCACCTCAATGGCTTCATGGTTAAAATGCTCGTCAATAAAAACCCCATCACTATTGAATGACTCAGTGTAAGCCGTAGATCCTCTTGTTCCTGACACTTTGAGGATTTCACCATTTTTGGTAGCTATTGGCTTACCACTGTCGATGTGGTTTAAAAGCTCAACATAACTGTAAACTCTTGGGTCATGATGGCTGGCAGGAACTTGAAATCTTTTTCTGAAAAACTCCTGAAATAAAACATCAGCTAAGTTGCCCCTTATCTCTTTTGAGATCTTTCCAATTTTATTAATGCTGTCCTCTCTGGGAAGAGGAACAACTTTAGTGCGAATTTGACTTTTTTGTGGAAATTGTATGTTCATTTTATCTTATTTAAAGTTTACCCTTCAGAACTCCACGCTGGGTTTCTGTCACCCATCTCGTCATATACCTCGCAAAGCCATTCATCTTCTAGCTTCCGCTCCATGAGCTTGACTTTATCAGCACCATAGATCTTACCCCAACTATCAAGAGAGATGTCAGGTCTAAGGTTTCTGTTGGTCTTGTAATTTACGTATAGAAGGCGATCTATCGCATCGGCAGTGGTCGTAGTTGTTGTAAGCATGTCATCATTATAATGGCAAAACTTATTACGTCAATACAAAAAAGAAGGTCAACATGTATTTTTTTTAAGATTTAGCAAAATATAGGGTTTTAAGCTATCCTAATTCTGCTTCTGATCTTAGAAACATGCCTCTCCTTGCGTAAAACAGCCCCTCCTTCGCGCCTACCTGCTGCGTCCGTGTTCCCTTCTATAGTCGGCACAATGCCTCTAGAATCGGGTTTTCCAACGGCTAAACCAATATGTGAAAATGTAAACACTACAATGTCCCCAGCTTTGATGTCAGCCTTGCCACCTGACTTGGCAACAGGCTTCTTTAAGCTTACACCTTCCTTCTGTTTCTTAGCCCAATTCTCAAAGTCCCAAGCTCCAGCAGTTTGTGGTCTTTTGAAGTCTACTTCTTCACCCTCTATAGCTTCTCTTACCAACCAACAAATGAAAGCTGCACACCAAGGCCATCCCTTGTCAGGATCTAACCATGTAGCAGCCTTATACTCATCTACACGAGGGCCACAATTTGTTCCGTTAACTTCCGCGGTTCCTATTTCTTCTTCTGCGAGGTAAACCATCTCTTGAGCAATAGATGATACTTTTTCTTTTTTATCCTCTAAAGCTTTCTGAATTGCGCTCCAAGTAACAGGGCCGTCCTGACCGTCCCTTGTTACACCTAGTAAGCCTTGAACGGTTTTTATTTGTTGTGATCTACCTTTAAATCTCATCACTCGTAATCACTAACAATTGCATCTAATTCAACGCCATCTAAAATCTTAGCTTTAACACTCTCCAGCACATAAACAACATTTGCGTCTGGTAGTTCATAGTTCTCAACTTGAAACTTTGCTACAAGGTTCCAGATCTTATCTTCAAAAACGTCCTGTTGCTCTTCAATGCTCATGCGCAAATAACTCACACAAATGCGCAGTAGTCAATGAATCATGTATTGCATCAAAAGTGTCACCCAGAAGCTCCTGCGATTCGCGCCACTGCTAGCTTAGTGTAAGCAAAGAATGAAACAAATAAACTCACACTCAGGTTTCCCCGAAGGGGAAATCGAAAATTTTTTTTCTAGCGGTAAGGAACCGCCCAATATAGGTGAGGTCATACTTGTAATCATTTCTTTTGTCGTGCTTATATGCATTGTTTGACCATGCTTCAGTCGTGCTTCTTGTTTCACTTGTTGTCCTTCTTTATCTTTTGTTAGGAAAAATTTGTGCGGTCGCTTATTAATAGTCTCAGCGCACCCCCATGCTCGGATTTTTTGGCCCCCCTACCCCCCCGATAGCGCTCAAATGGCTTGCGATAAAATTATCCTTTTGCCCTTTAAAGGCGCATAAATAGCCCTTAAACGCGTTCAAATATAAAATTGGTTTCCATATCTCATTTATATAGCCAAAGGCTTTTAAAAGGCAATATCGACCAAACTCCACCCACCGCCAGCGTATGAAATCAAAAGCTTAATATTTCTTAATTAATACCGTCGCAAACCGTCCACCAATAACAACAGCAACAGAAAACAAAAGCGCCCGATTGAATGCCAGCGCAACCAATAACCAAGGCAAAAAAAACGCGCCCAATAAAGAACGCGTTTTAATTACTTATTATTATTTCTATTATGTCTTAAATGGTTAATTTATTTTTCTTTTTCCTTAATGATATCAGCGCCTTATGTGTTTTCTCTAAATTATTATCATAATGCGCTAAGATTCGTTTATATGCTGGCCATTGGTCGATCTCCAAATCCATTAACTTGAAAATATAAAGGCGATTTCTTTTTGATATTTCACTCATTGAACTAATCACTTAACTGTTGCAAATGCCTCGAATTTTTTTGAAAGTGTAAAAATTTGAATCGCTAAGAATCCAAACCAATTAGAAGCGAATTCCATTAGTTGCGAATTGCTGGCATTCTTAGAGATTAAGCCGCCATTAATTGCAGTTTCTTT
>MDSW01097615.1_pt1 | contig 25775 bp, 28 predicted proteins | sample 811171 | NCBI WGS metagenome assembly MDSW01 (sample SAMN05326641, study PRJNA326480) | marine metagenome | isolation source: seawater | place: Atlantic Ocean: North West | collected 2012 | reverse complement strand
GGCACGGGTTTTTGGTACCTGCATCCTAGGTTCGAATCCTAGCGCCCCAGCCAACTATGAATAATTTTTTAAAAAAATATTTTTTTAGATCTGAAAATCTTGATTATATTGGTTTTGAATTCAAAAAATTATCTAAAGATAGTGACATTAAAAAAATATTCGACACAATAAATTTTTATTCTGAAATTAGCGAAATTAGATATGTGGGAGGATGTGTTAGAAAAATTATTAATCAAGAATATGTTGATGATATAGATTTAGCTACAAACTTAAAACCAGAAGAAGTAATTGATGCTCTGAAAAAAGAAAACATCAATTTTTTTAAAAGTGGGATTGATCATGGCACCGTTACAGCTCTGATTGATGAAAAAAAATTTGAAATTACTTCTCTAAGAAAAGATATCTTTACTGATGGTAGACATGCTAAAGTAGAATTTAGCTTGAATTGGAAAGAAGATGCTTTGAGAAGAGATTTTACAATTAATGCTATTTATGCAGATAAAAATGGAAATTTATTTGATCCTTTTAATGGAAAAAAGGATCTGATTAATGGAGAAATTAATTTTATTGGCAATGCGGAAAAAAGAATAAAAGAGGATTATTTAAGAATATTGAGATACATACGTTTTTATATCAATTACTCCAAAAAAAAACACAAAGCTCAAACACTAAAAGATATTAAAAAAAATTTGAATGGAATAGCAATAATATCTTCCGAAAGGCTTTTAGATGAATTCAAAAAATTAATAAGATCCAAAAAATTTTTAAAGTTAACAAAGGATAAAGATTGTTTAGAAATTATTAGTTTAATTTTTCCTCAATTTAAAAGCTTTCAAGTTTTAAAGAATTTAAACTCCTATGCTGAAAAAAATTTTTTTAAATTTGATTTTATATTTTTATTATCTTTATTGGTCATAGATGGCAGTGACAACGTTGATTATTTTATCTATAAATTTAAACTATCTAAAAAAGATCAAACAAGAATTAAATTTATAAACAATTTTTTCAAAGCTAAAATCAATTCAAAAACCTTTTTGGAAAAAAATTTGAATTTTATTTTCTATTTTAATGGCAAAGAAGCATTAAATGATATTTTAAACTTTAGATTATTTAAATTAAATAAACCAGATCCAAATTTAATCGAAATGATCAAAAAATTTGAGAATAAAAAAATTCCCTTAATGCCATTTGGCGCAAATGTTTTAATGAATAAATATAAGCTAACTGCTGGAAAACAATTAGGAAATAAACTAGATGAAATTGAAAAGTCTTGGGTTAACAACAATTTTTATATTTCTGAAAAAGATGTGGAAAAAATTATTAATAATTAAATGTATTTTACATCTTTAATTTCAAAATTTTTAATACCAGCAGGTGTTGTTACTTCTACTAACTCACTTTTATTTTTCCCAATCAAACCTTTTCCTATTGGAGATTTGAAATAAATTAATCTTTGTTTTAAATCTGCCTCATCTTTACCAACAATTTTATAATTTATTTTTTCTCCTGTATCTAAATTTTCTAAAAAAACTGTTGATCCAAAAATAACTTTTCCATCATTATTGATTTTTGAAACATCAATTACATTAGCTCTAGCTATAATGTCATTAATTTCAGTTATTCTTCCCTCATTGTGAGACTGCTCTTCTTTAGCTGCATGATATTCAGCATTTTCTTTTAAATCTCCATGAGATCGTGCTTCAGAAATTGCAGCCACAATTTGTGGACGTTTTTTTTCTTTTAAAAAAATTAATTCTTCTTTGAGTTTATTCAATCCATTTAAAGTTATAGGTTCTTTATCCATATTTAATTCCATTTGGCTATTGGAGGAAGTGACATTAAAATTCCCTCAACATTACCACCTGTTTGTAATCCAAATTTAGTACCTCGATCATAAATCAAGTTAAATTCCGTATATCTTCCTCTTTTAACGTATTGTAATTCTTTATCTTTACCAGTCCATTTTTTTTTAATTTTTTTTTTTAATTATTAAGTTTGAAATTACTTGAAAAGTAATACCAACATCTCTTATAAATTTAAAATCTTTAACCCAATTTTTATTTTTGTAATCAAAAAAAATACCACCAATTCCTCTTTTTTCTTTTCTGTGGGGTAAGTAAAAATATTTATCACACCATTTTTTATACTTCATATAATAATTTTTGTTGTGCCTATCGCACATTTTTTTTAATTCTCTATGAAATATTTTTTTTTCATAATCATCCTTAATACAAGGAGTTATGTCTATACCGCCACCAAACCACCCATGTGTTGTGACTATGTATCTAGTATTGAAATGCATTGCAGGGATATGTGGATTTTTCATGTGCATAACTACAGATATACCAGACGCCCAAAATTTTGGATTTTTTGATGCTCCTGGAATTTTTTTTTTCATCTCATTTGATAATTTTCCACTTACTCTTGAGAAATTTACCCCTACTTTATCAAAAATTTTGCCACCTTTTAAAATTCTAAATTCTCCACCCCCTTCATTTTTATTTTTACTTCTACGCCAAGTTTTTGATTTAAATTTATTTTTTTTTTCAAAAGCTTCAATGTCTTTACAAATTGAATTTTGTAATAATTTAAACCACATACTTACGACTTTTTTCTTTAATTCTATATTCATTTAAATAATTTTAAGTTGTTTAAGACTTTCAGCCAAAGTTATTGCAACTGAGGAGGCAATATTCAAAGATCTTTTGTTGTTCACCATTGGTATTTTTAATTTATGTTTTACTAATTTATGTACAGTCACGGGAACCCCAGCACTTTCTCGTCCAAAAAGTATTGTATCATTTTTTTTAAATTTAAAATTTGTATAGTTCATTTTAGCTTTTGTTGTCATTAAGACTATTCTTTGATTTTCTTTAAATTTAAAAAATTCATCAGAATTTTTATAAAATTTTATCATTTTTTCCTCAAAATAGTCCATAGCCACTCTTTTAAATCTTTTGTCGCTTAACAGAAAACCACACGGTTCAATTATTTCCAATACAGAACCAAGGCAAGCACATGTTCTCATTATTGCTGCTGTATTTTGGGGTATATCTGGTTCATACAACGCTATTTTAGGTCCAAATTCCATTGTTAATGTGTCATTGTTTCAGTAGAAAAAAAACTTTTTTCTTATATGAAATCATATATTAGATAAAGTATACAAAATTTTTTAAATAAATGTCAGAAAAGAAAGAAAAAAGAAGAGATTTTCTATTCACTGCCTCATATGCTATGGGTGCCGTTGGAGTAGGAGCTATAGCTTGGCCATTGATTGATCAGATGAATCCAGATGCTTCTGTCAAAGCACTTGCAAGTACAGAAGTTGATATAAGTTCTGTAGAGCCCGGAAAAACCATTACAGTCTTGTGGCGAGGTAAACCTGTTTTTATTAAAAGAAGAACCCCAGAAGAAATTGATGAAGCTCGGGCTGTTAAAATGGAAGAATTGAAACACCCAGAGAAAGATGAGGATAGGGCAAAAAATCCTGAGTGGCTAGTTATGCTCGGAGTGTGTACTCACTTAGGCTGTGTGCCACTTAATGATAAAGGAGATTATAACGGTTGGTTTTGTCCATGTCATGGATCTCATTATGATATTTCAGGAAGAATTAGGAAAGGTCCTGCACCAACGAACATGGAAGTTCCAAAATATGAATTTGTAAACGCTAATACTATTAAAATTGGGTAACAAATAATGAGTGAACACAACTACACACCTGATTCTAAATTTGGCAAATGGTTTAATGATAGATTGCCACTTCTTACTCTTGCTAATCATTTAACAGAATATCCAACACCGAAAAATTTGAATTATTGGTGGACATTTGGAGGAATATTAACTTTTTGTTTAATAACTCAAATAGTAACTGGGTTAGTTTTAGCAATGCATTATATAGCTCATGCTGATTTAGCATTTGAAAGTGTTGAGCACATCATGAGAGATGTAAATTATGGTTGGTTGATTAGATACATTCACTCAAACGGAGCTTCAATGTTTTTTTTAGCAGTTTACATTCATATTTTTAGATCATTATTTTATGGATCTTATAAATCACCCAGAGAGATTATTTGGATAATTGGAATTATTATATATCTTTTAATGATGGCAGCAGCTTTCATGGGATATGTTTTGCCATGGGGCCAAATGAGTTTTTGGGGAGCGACAGTTATTACAAATTTGTTTAGCGCCATTCCTTTAGTAGGCGAAGGAATTGTTACATGGTTATGGGGCGGTTACTCTGTAGATAATCCGACTCTTACAAGATTTTTTACTTTACATTATTTAATTCCATTTTTAATTTTAGGTTTAGTTGTTCTCCATATTTGGGCATTACACGTTCCTGGTAATAACAATCCTGTAGGTATAGATATTAAAAAACCGTCGAAGGATACAGTGCCTTTTCATCCATACATTGTTATTAAAGATGGTTTTGCTTTATTAATGTTTATGATCGTTTTTGCTTTCTTTGTTTTTTATACACCAAACATTTTAGGTCATGCAGATAATTATATTGAAGCTAATCCCATGGTTACTCCTGCTCATATCGTTCCTGAGTGGTATTTGTTACCTTTTTATGCAATTTTAAGATCAGTCCCAGATAAATTATTAGGAGTCATAGCAATGTTATCTGCGATTTTTATTTTGGCCGCTTTACCTTGGCTAGATACATCAAAAGTAAGATCCGCAGTTTTCAGACCCTTGTATAAACAATTTTATTGGATATTAGTATTAGATGTTTTGATATTAGGTTATGTTGGCGCAATGCCCGCAGAAGGATTATATTTATTAATAGCTAGAGTGGCTACAGCTTATTACTTTTTACATTTTTTAATTATATTGCCAGTTTTAGGATTTAAGGAGAAAACATCACCTGTTCCGTTAAGTATTACCGAGCCTGTTTTAGGTGGTACGCCAAATCTAGCGACAGTAAAAAGTAAAGAAAGTTTAAATAAGTAAGTGAAATTTTTTTTAAAAATATTATCGTTAACGATTGTTCTTATAGGGACATCAATTAGTTCTAATGCCGCTGAAAAAGTTGAGTATTTGAAAACTGACTGGAGTTTTAAAGGTATTTTTGGAAAATTTGACCGTGGAGCTTTGCAAAGAGGTTATCAGGTTTATACAGAAGTATGTTCATCATGTCATTCTATGAAATATGTAAGTTATAGAAATTTGATGGAAAAAGGTGGACCAGAATTTACTGAAGAACAAGTAAAAGCAATAGCAGCATCTTTCGAAGTTATAGATGGACCAAACGCAGATGGTGAAATGTTTACTAGACCGGGAAAATTATCTGATAAATTTGTTATGCCTTATGAAAATGTAAAGGCTGCACAGGCTGCTAATGGTGGCGCTTATCCTCCAGATATGTCTGTTTTAGTTAAAGCTAGAGGTGGTGGGGCAAATTATATTTATTCTCTTCTCCAGGGATATGAAGATCCTCCCATGGGAATCACTTTAGATGAGGGTGTTTATTATAATAAGTATATGTATGGAAATAAAATTAAAATGGCCAATCAACTTTCAGATGGATTAGTAGAGTACGCAGATGGAACCGAAGCTACAATTGAGCAAATGTCTAAAGATGTTACTACATTTTTAATGTGGACTGCAGAACCACATCTAGAGGCAAGACATCAAATGGGATTTAAAGCTATTGTGTATTTAATTATTCTAACAATTTTAGTTTATTTTAGTATGAAAAAGATTTGGTCACGTATTGAAACGGAAGTTTAATACATCTCCATCTTTTACTATATAATCTTTTCCTTCTAATCTCATTTTTCCATTTGTTTTTGAATTTACCCAACCGTCATTAGTAATAAAATCCTCATAAGAAATTGTTTCAGCTCGAATAAACCCTTTTTCAAAATCTGTATGAATTTCGCCTGCTGCTTTTGGAGCCGTACAGTTTTTTTGAATAGTCCACGCTCTGGTTTCCTCAGGTCCTGAGGTAAAATAAGTATCTAATTCAAGAATTTTATAACCTTTTTGAATTAGCAAATTTAACCCAGTTTCTTTTAGATTTATCATTTCCATATAATTTTTTTTTTCATTTATTTCCAATTGATTTATTTGATTTTCTATATCAGCAGAAATGATCAAGGTATTTTCTTGCCCAAACTTATCAATAAATGCTTTTGTATAACCATTACCATTTTGAACACTTTGTTCATCGACATTGCAAACAAATATTTTAGGTTTTAGAGACAAAAGTCCACTTTGATTTAGCTGTTTTTTATCAAATTCATTTTTAAGCAAAGCTATGTCTTTATTGCTATTTATATAACTTAAAGTTGTTTCTAGTATTTTTATTTGTTCTTCGTCTATATTTTTTTTGTTATTTTTTTCCAATCTTTTTTGAATAGACTCTAGGTCAGAGAGCATCATTTCTGTTTCAATAATTTCAAGATCTCTGACAGGGTCTACAGTAGAATTTACATTTTGAATATCACTAGAGTCAAAACATCTAATCATATGTATAATCGCATCTACTTCTCTTATATGTGATAAAAATTTATTTCCTAAACCTTCACCTTTAGATGCACCTTTTACTAAGCCAGCAATATCTACAAATGAAATAGTAGTATTGATTATTTTTTTTGAATTAGAAATTTTTGCTAAATTTTTTAGTCTTTCATCTGGAACTGGCACAATACCAATATTCGGGTCAATAGTGCAGAATGGAAAATTTGCTGCTTGAGCCTTACTTGAATTTGTTAAGGCATTAAATAAAGTTGATTTACCAACATTAGGTAAACCAACTATGCCACATTTAAAACCCATTATTTGCTATTAACTGTACTAGAAAATAAATCAATTTTTTTATCAATTAAAATTGAAATTGAGTCAATAATATTTTTAATAATTTTATCAAGCTCAATTTTTTCATCTTCATCAAAATCTTTTAAGACAAAATCTGATACTGAAATTTTATTCTTAGGCTTACCAATTCCAATTCTTACTCTTGAATAATCTTTTCCAATAAATTTATCTATTGACTCAATGCCATTGTGGCCTGCACTTGAACCACCAAACTTTGCTTTTATTTTTCCAAATTCAATATCTAAGTCATCATGAAAAACAATAATATTTTCAGCATCAATTTTAAAATATTCTATTAATTCTCTAATACATATTCCAGAATTGTTCATAAATGTTAAAGGTTTTATTGCGTAGATTTTTTTATCTTTGATATTTCCTGTAGTTAAAAGACCTTTAAACTTTGGTTTTTGTTTAGATAGATTAAATTTTTGATTTAAAGCATCTATAATCTTAAAACCTATATTATGTCTATTATTTTCACTATCAGGAGTTGGATTGCCTAAACCTACTAATAGAATCATATCAATTTCTTATTTACTGAAAATTTTCACTATTTATTGATTATTTTTTTTCTGGAGCTTTTTTAGCTTCACCTTCTTTTTTAACTTCACCATCTTTTTTAACTTCACCATCTTTTTTAGCTTCACCATCTTTTTTAGCTTCACCGTCTTTAGCAGCAACTTCTCCCTCAGCACCTTCTGCTGGTGCTCCTTCTTCCCCTTCAGCTGTTGCTTCTTCAGGTTTTTCAGGTTCTTTCATCACCGTTGGTGCCGCAAGAGTTGCTATGACAAAATCTCTTCCTTGAATTGTAGGATTAACATCTTTATCTAATTTAACAGCAGATATTTTAAAACTTTCACCAATATCTATTCCATCAAGATCTAATGTTATTGTCTCAGGAATTTTTTCACTTGGACATTTTAATTCAATTTTTCTTCTGACAATATTAAGTACACCTCCTCTTTTTAAACCAGGTGACTTTTCGTGATTTATAAAATTGACTGGAACTTCTATTTTTATTTTTGAACCAGGGATAACCCTTAAAAAATCTACATGGGTAGGTTCGTCTGTAATTACGTCGTATTTAACTTCTCTTGGTAATACGTTTTGTGATTTTCCTGATATATCGAGTGAAATTATATTAGATAAGAAATTTTCTTTTTCTAATAAAAACTGTAATATTTTTTTTGATATATAAATTTTTTGATTTTGATCTTTACCACCATAAACTATTGCTGGTACACTACCATTCAGTCTTAAAGAACTTAATTGTCCTTTTGATTTTGTATCTCTAATGCTTGCTTCTAGTGAATTCATAAGAAAGAGGTTTTTAGCCCATGTTAACTAATAAAACAAGTGATTTATTTAAACAGATCGGAAACTGAAGTTGAATTGGATATTCTTTTTATTGCTTCACCCATAAGTCCTGAAATAGGTAAAACTTCGATATTTTTAGCTTTCTTTAATTTATCATTATTATCAATGGTATCCGTAATAACTAAATTTTTAATTACTGATTTTTTAATTTTGTTAACTGCTTCTCCGCTTAAAACTCCATGGGTGATATAAACGTAAACTTCCTTTGCACCTCTATCTTTTAAAGCCTTCGCAGCGTTAACAATAGTTCCACCTGAATCAATTATATCGTCTACAATTACACAAGTTTTATCTTTTACATTACCAATAACGTTCATTACCTGTGATTGTCCTGGCTTAGGTCTTCGTTTATCAACAATTGCCAGCCCAACATTTAAAATTTTTCCTAAAGCTCTTGCTCTTTCCGTTCCTCCTACATCTGGAGCAACACAAATAATATCTTTACTTTTAATTTTTTTTCTTACATGTCTTGCAAATATGGGAGTAGAAAATAAGTTATCCACAGGTATATCAAAAAAACCTTGAATTTGTCCAGCGTGCAAATCAACAGTTACAACTCTGTCTGCCCCAGCTTTAGTAATTAAGTTTGAAACAAGTTTTGCAGAAATCGAAGTTCTTGGAACGACCTTTCTATCTTGTCTTGCGTAGCCAAAGTATGGAATTACAGCAGTGATATTTTTTGCAGAAGATCTTTTTAGGGCATCAATACATAGCAATAATTCCATTAAGTTATCATTTGCAGGGGATGAGATTGATTGAATGATAAATATGCTATTACCTCTTATGTTTTCGTTAATCTCAATATAAATTTCTCCATCTGAGAATTTTCTTATACTGGAATTTACAAGTTTAGATTTCAAATATTTTGCAATATTTTTGCTAAGAGGTTTATTGCTATTTCCAGTTAATAACTTCATTTAAAAAATCTTAATTAATCATAATTACAGAGATATTTCTACCATAATCATTCTCTTTATTTTTAATTGATCTTCTGGCACTAAAAAAATTATTTTTTATATTAAATGTGTCCTTATTAATTATATCTATATTACTAACTCCAACTTTTTTAAATTCAGAATAAATATATTTATTTAAATTAAAATACAATTTACCTTTTCTTTTTTTAAAAAATATTGTGTTTTTTTTATCTTTTTTAATGAATTTTTTTTTAAAATCTTTTTTTACCTCATAATTCTTAACTGAAATACATGGCCCAATTGCGGCAATTATTTCTTTAGGATTAGAACCATTTTTGAGGAAAAATCTTACTACTTTTTTAATTATATCTTTGTAAGCTCCTTTCCACCCAGCATGAATTGCTGCTATCATTTTTATATTTCGATCACACAATAAAATTGGCACACAGTCAGCCGTGAGAATACCTAGAGGAAAATTTTTTTTATTTGTTATTAAAGCATCACCCTTAAGTTTTTTATTATAGTGCGAATACTTGTCTATAAAATAAAATTTATTACTATGTATTTGATAGGCAAGAAAAATTTTTTTGGAATTTATATTTAATTTTTTTTTTACTATTTCTATGTTTTTTTTGACATTCTTTTTATCATCAAGCGAACCAATGCCACAATTCAAACTCTTATATATATTTTTAGAAACACCACCAGACTTATTAAAAAATCCATGACTTATATTTCCTATTTTAGAAATTTTTTTTGATCTAATCAGCTTAAAAACCTAATTTAAAGTTATTTTTTTTCGAAGTAATTAACATTACTTTAAATATTTCTCCCATTTCTTTTTTATCTATCAATTTTTTAATTCTATAAAAAATATCAGCTTTTTTACTAAAAGGTAGTTTTTTTGCTAATAACTCACCTCTTTTTAATATACCCATGTTAATTAAAAAATTTCTTTGATTTGTGATAGAGATGTTAAATAATCCAAATCTTTTAACCATCTTTTTTAAAAAATAAAAACTTAAATCGAAAGTAATGTCAGCTTCACCTACATTTTTTAAAATATTAGTAAATTTATGTTTTGAAATTGCCTTTAGGGTATTTTTTCCTTTTTTTTCAAGGTATCCATAGTCTACAATCAAAATTCCACCATTATTAGATTTAATTTTTTTTAAGATAATTTTAAGATATTTTACCATTAATGGTGAGTATTCCAAAAATGTTTGATTATTAGAAATATTTAATTTTATTTTTTTTTCAAATTTTTTCATTTTAAATAAAATATCTTTAAATTTAAGATTATTTATATCACTAGTATAAACAGACCTTTCATACCAGTTTCCTTCTTTTTTAATAAATTGTTTAATAGGCAAAGCATCAAAAAATTCGTTTGAAATGAATATTACAGGAAGTTTGTTGAGCTGATCTAAACTGCTAAGCCATTTTACATTTTTATTATTAATTTCTTTTTTTTGTTTTTTTTTCAGAATACAGCTTTTTTCCAATATATTAATTTTACATGCTGATTTAAATTTGGGAAATCGATTAAAGGTAGAAATTAATATTTTCATCATTTCGCCATTTCCACTTCCTAGTTCTACTAAATTAAATTTTTTAGGACTTTTTAAATTTTCCCAGAAGGCAATGATCCAAATTGCTATCATTTCAGAATATAGTATTGAAATATTTGGCGCAGTAATAAAATCTCCTTTTTCTCCAAAGGGATTTTTTTTCATGTAATAACCAAACTTTTTATCATATAGGGCTTCATCAATAAATTTATCAAGAGTCAACAATCTATTCTTTTTTAATTTCATTTTTTTTTATAAAATAACGTTAAGCCTATAAAAAAGAAAATTATACTAATCAACTGACCGAGAGTTAGATCAAACATTAGATATCCAATATGTGGGTCTGGGCTTCTAAAAAATTCAGATAAAAACCTAAACAGTGAATAAAAAATTAAAAATAGAGCTGAAATTAAACCTGGTTTGAGAAATAGATTTTTTTTTACAAAATACTGAATTATTAAGAATAAGACCAAACCTTCCAGTATTGCTTCGTAGAGTTGAGATGGATGTCTATTAAGGTCATCAACTAAAATAAATTTTACCGACCAGGGAACGTTGGTTTCTGTTCCGTAAAGTTCTGAATTTATAAAATTTGCTATCCTTCCAAAAAATATTCCAATTGGAGCAACAACTGAAACAAGATCTAAAAAAGTATAAAAATTTTTATCAACTTTTCTAGCATATATGATGCTAGATATAATAATACCTATCAATCCTCCATGAAAAGACATTCCACCATTCCAGATCATTAAGATTTCTAAAGGGTTATTTAAGAAATAAGTTAAATCATAAAAAAGAACATATCCTAGCCTTCCTCCAACTATGATACCTGCAATTAAATAAGTAACGAAATCATCAAATAAATTTAATAATTCATTATTTTTGATAAGTATTTTTTTACAATAGATCCAGCCCAATAATATCCCTAAAATATAGGCTAATGAGTACCATCTAATTTCAAATGATAAAATCTGCAAAGCTACTGGGTCAAAATTATTAGTAAACATTTTTATTAAAAAATATAAAGTATATTAAATTTATAAATGAATATATGTCAAAATCAAAATTTGTAATTGATAAATTAACCAAGTTATTTGAACAAGGATTGATTTCTTATAAGGATCTATCCAATGAAATTTTAAATATTTTGAGATCGAAAAGGGATGAGTTAGTTTTTAAACTCAAATTAGCTAGTAAAGAAGAAATAGAGGTTTTAAATAATAGGATAGAAAATTTGGAAAAAAGATTAAAGAAGATAGAAAAAAAAATCTACAAAGGTAAAGAAATCTTAACTCTTAATCCATTAATCGGCGCTTTATCTAAAATTATATTTCCCCCATGTGACTTTATTATATCTGAAGTAATAGACAATCCAAGACCGACACTTGATTTTGTCTCTGTTCTTCCCTTGTCAATTTTATAGAATGGTTTAATGACATTTTCGTATTCATTTTTGGGTATTCCTGGTCCATCATCATCAATAACTATAAGGATATTATTCTTATTTTTTAATAATTGTATATTAATTACATTTGCGTATTTAATAGAATTGTCGATTAAATTATTTATACATCTTTTAATTAAATTTTTTCTTCCATTTATGAATGAATCATTTGATAATTCTAAACTAATATTTCCATTTTCATATTTTTTAACCGTTTCTCTTATTAGATCTGAAATATCAAATTTTTCATTTTTTTCAGAGAAATTAGAGCTTGCAAATTGAAGATATTCGTTAAGCATCTTTTCCATTTCATTGATATCTTCTGACATTTTAGTTGCAAGATCTTGATCTTTTATAAAAGCTAATTGCAATTTCATTCTGGTAAGCGGAGTTCTTAGATCATGACTTATGCCTGACAACATTTCAGACCTTTGATTTAAATGCCTAACAATTCTTTTTCTCATTTTATCAAATTCATACCCCGCTTGTCTAATTTCTAATGATCCAGATGGTCTAAATTCTCCAATATCTTCTCCTTTACCAAATCTTTCGGCTGCTCTAGCTAAATTTGTAATCGGTCTTGTCTGATTTTTTAAAAATATCATTGCAATTGTAATTAAAAGTATAGCTGGTACTGTAATCCATAACGCAAACATTCTTGCAGAAGAGCTTGTAACTCTATCTTTAGGTACTAAAAATTCAAAAAAACCATCTTTATATTTTATTCTTAAATTAATTAATTCTTTATATTCTGTAGTATCAAACCAGTAATTATCGTTGCCTATTTTTGATTTTAACTCTCTTCTTAAAGTTCTATCAATTGGACTAAACCATCGCTCATTATATTTTGAAATAAATTTTTCATTTTCAACAAACTTTACGTTTAAATCTAGGTATATTGAAAATAGACTTGTAACATTATCTTTATTATCTTTTTCATTATCGTATGCCTCTATAAAAGTTTTAATTTCATTTACCATAGCATTTGTCATACCTTTGTTAGTTTTAATCCAAAGACTATCAAAAAAAACAATAGTAATTACAAGCTGTAAAATTATTATTGGAAGAGCTACAATTAAAAGAGCTCTATAAAAAAGTCTTTTAGGAAGTATATTTTTTACAAATTTATTCAATCCAAAGGACATAACCTGCACCTCTTAAAGTTTGAAGAAATTTTGGATTTTTCGGGTCAATTTCTAATTTTTTTCTTAGTCTTGTGATTATTACATCTACAGATCTTTCTTTATCGATATTTATTAATTTACCAATATCTTGTCTCGAGAAAGTTTTACCAGGATCATTTATCATTTTTTCTAGAATAATTTTTTCAGTTAAATTTATTTTATATTCTTTATTATCTTTAATTATTAATGACTTATTTAAATTTATCTTGATATTGTTAAATTCTATCATTTTTTTATGATCAAGTTTTTTTGTTTTATTCAGAATATTCTTAATTCTAAGTATTAATTCTTTAGGCTCAAAAGGCTTGGGTAAATAATCATCTGCACCTAATTCTAGACCTTCTACTCTTTCATTAGCCTCACCTTTAGCGGTTAGAAGGATTATTGGAGTTTGAATATTATTTTTTTGTTCTTTAATAAATTCTAAGCCACTTTTTCCAGGCATCATTACATCTAGTACTATCAAATCAAACTTTATAATATTTATTTTTTCTATAGCATCTTCAGCACTAGCTGCTGTAGTAACAATAAAGTTATTTTCTGTTAAATATTGCCGAACTAAAGACCTAATACCATCATCGTCATCAACAACTAGAATATGTGCTAAAAATTTACTCATTAATTATTTTTTTTAAAACTTTTTCAAAATTTAAAACTTCTTGTGAGTTAGAATTTAGTAGAGCATTGTATATTCTTTTTTTCTGTATATCAAAAATCTCATTAAATATTTTTTCACCTTTATTAGTTAAAAAAATGTGCTTTATTCTTGTATCTTTATCTCCTTTTTTAAACATTAATATTTCAAGTTTTATTAAATCTTTAAGAACTCTGTTAAGACTTTGTTTTGTTATTTTCAATTTTTTCAATAATTGAGAAATAGAAATGCCTTTATACATCGATATTAAATGGACAACTTTATGATGAGCTATACCAATTGAATACTTATCTAGTATTTTCTTAGAATCTGCAAAAGTTTCCCTATAAGAAACGAATATTTTCTCAATCATCTCTTTTAATTGATCATCTTTTAAATATAAAAGTTCTTTCATAATGGTAAGTTATATTGACATATTATAGATACAAAGATATTTTTTAAAAAAAATTAAATCATCATGATACCTTACGATAAAAGATCTGGTCAAATTTGGTACAATAACGAGCTGGTTGAGTGGGCCGATGTAAAAGTACATGTTTTAAGTCACGGATTACATTATGCCAGCTGTGTTTTCGAGGGGGAAAGAGTTTACGATGGCACTATATTCAAACTTGAAGAGCATACTTCTAGGTTTTTTTATTCTGCAAAAAGAATGGGTTTTAAAATCCCTTATTCCGAAAAAGATATTAATGATGCGTGCAAAAAAATTATATCAGTTCAGAACGTACAAAATGGATACGTAAGACCAGTTGCTTGGAGAGGAACTGAGATGATGGCTATATCTGCTCAAAAAACTAAAATTCACGTAGCAATTGCCACCTGGGAATGGGGATCATATTTTGATCCCAAACTAAAAACAAATGGAATAAAATTAAACATTTCTAGCTGGAGAAGACCAGCTCCTAACACGATCCCTTGGGACACTAAAGCTTCAGGTCTTTATATGATTTGTACTCTTTCTAAACATGAAGCAGAACAACAAGGGTATTCAGACTCACTAATGTTAGATCATGAAGGAAATATAGCCGAAGCAACAGGAGCAAATATTTTTTTTAAAGACAAGAATGGTGAACTTCACACACCCATTCCAGACTCTTTTCTTGATGGCATTACAAGAAGAACGGTAATTGAAATAGCAAAATCTAAAAATATAAAAGTTAATGAGAGAAAGATAGATCCTTCCGAATTACCTAATTTCGTAGGATGTTTTTTAACTGGTACTGCAGCAGAAGTTACTCCAGTATCGTGTATTGCTGAAAATAAATTTAAAGTTTGTGAACTTATAATTGATCTTAATGAAAGTTATCAAATTCTAGTGAGAAAGAAAAAAGCAGCTTAGTTTTTATTGTCTTCAGAAATTGCGTGATCAATCCCTTTTCTTAAATATTCGTAACCAGTATATAGTGTTAAAAAAGCTGACAGCCATAGTAAAATGATACCAATTGTTTGCGCATTATAATCTTGGAAGTTTAAAATTTTATTACCAGTTTCTCCTGACAATAATAATGCAATAGCAGTCATTTGTAATGCTGTTTTAAGTTTTGCTAAGTTTGAAACAGGTAATTTAATTTGACCTTTTGCTAAAAATTCTCTTAATCCTGAAATTAATATTTCTCTTGTTAAGATTATTATTGCAGCGATCACTTCATAACTTTTAATAGTTCCATCCATTACTAAAAGAATTAGTGCTGCAGCAACTATTATTTTATCTGCTATTGGATCTAATAATTCTCCAAGCTTTGACTCTTCACCCATCATTCTAGCCAACATTCCATCAAGGAAATCTGTGAATGAAGCTGTAACAAATAAAATTAAAGCTGTAAGATCACCATAAAAACCCGGAAGGTAAAAAGCTAAAACAAAAAAAGGTACAATGATAATTCTACCTATTGTTAAAATGTTTGGAATTTTTTTAAGCATAATTAATCATGAAAAAAGTTATATATCTTTTTTGCAACTTTTACCTCAACTCCCTCTACAGATTTTATTTCATCTAAGCTAGCAGATTCAACCGCTCTTGCAGAGCCAAAATGATTTAATAGAGCTCTCTTTCTTATAGAACCAATTCCTTCAATTTGGTCAAGTAAAGATCTGTTTATACCTTTTTTTCTTTTAGCCCTATGAGCGCTAATTGCAAACCGGTGTGATTCATCTCTGATTCTTTGTAGAAAAAAAAGCACTGGGTCGTTTTTAGCAAATTTGAATTCTTTTTTATTGTGAAAAAAAGTTTCATTTCCACTATTTCTCATTTTCCCTTTGGCTATTGCAACAATAGGTATATCATGAAGCCCTAATTCGTTTAAAGTTTCTCTCGCAACAGAATACTGACCCTTTCCACCATCAACTATTACTAAGTCGGGGAAAGCAAGATAATTGCCTTTTTCTTGAACAGCTCTCTTAAATCTTCTATTTAAGACTTCACGCATCATTCCATAATCATCTTGTTCATTTTTTTGGTTTTTTATATTAAATTTTCTGTATCTTTTCTTAATGAAACCTTCTTCACCATAAGCAATGAGAGCGCCAACACTGTTTGTTCCTTGAATGTGACTGTTGTCATAAACTTCTATTAAATTTATATTTGTCTCAAGATTAAACTTGTTCGCTATCGCATCGAATAGTTCTCTATTATTTTGGCTTTCATAAAGTTTTCTATTTAAGCTTTCTTTCGCATTTTTAATTGCTTGATTTATAACTTTTAGTTTTGATCCTTTTTTTGCTACAGAAATATTAACTTGCTTATTTTCTTTTTGAGAAAGTGTTTTCTCAATTAAAATTTTTTCTTTAATCTCTTCAGATAATATTATCGACGAAGGTACACTTTTATTTTCATAGAATTGAGAAATAAATGAATTTAATATATCTCCTAATTTTTCATCAGGATCATGCTTTGGAAAAAAAGCTTGATTACCCCAATTTTGTTTTGATCTATAAAAAAAAATTTGAATACAAGTTTTGCCAGATTCTTTGTATCCTGCAATTACATCTGCTTCAATTAAATTTGCCTCATTAATTTTTTGTGATGATTGAATAATATTTAATGATTTAATTCTGTCTCTTAAGATTACGGCTTTTTCAAAATCTAATTCCTCACTAGCCTTTTCCATTTGATCAGAAAGATTTTTTTGTATTTTTCTTGATTTACCTGACACAAATTCAATTGCATCATCAACTGTTTTTTCATACTCATTTTTTTCAATATAACCCACACATGGCCCGGAACATCTTTTGATTTGATACAGGATACAAGGCCGCTCTCTATTTTTAAAAACAGTATCGTCACAAACTCTTAAATGAAAAATTTTTTGTATCATCTTGATCGTCCAATTAGCTGAACCAGCTGATGCAAAAGGTCCAAAATAAAATCCTTCTTTTGTTTTTTTTCCACGGTGTCTTTTTATCTGAGGCCATTTATCTTTATTGCTAATAAAAATGAATGGAAAAGATTTATCATCTCTCAAAAGGATATTAAATTTTGGTTTATATTTTTTGATAAGATTAGCTTCAAGAAGTAACGCTTCACTTTCGTTTGAAGTTGTAGTTATCTCCAGTCTTTTTGTTTGGGACAACATTCTTTCTGTTCTTATAATATGATTTTTTTCTGTTACGTAACTTTTAAGTCTGTTTGGCAAGTTCTTTGCTTTCCCAACATATAAAATATCTCCTTTGTCATTCAACATTCGGTAAACCCCTGGCATTTTTGGAATCAAAGGGAGTTCTTTTTTTATTACTATTTTTCCAATTTCAGAACTTATCATGGCTTCTTTTTTTGGTAATTTGAATACCAACTGACGAACAATCTTTTAAAATTTCTAATTTTTCAATTTTGAGCATTATTTTTCCAATTCTTTTATCTTTAAAAAGTTCATGGAACACAGCTTCAGCAAGAGTTTCCAAAAAGTTATAATGTTTTTTTTTAACAAGTTTCGTTATAAGTTTTACAACTGTTCCATAATTAACAATTGATTTTATATCTTTATCATTAGTTGGTTTTTTATCTTCGTAATCAATTTCAAGACTAAATTTTACCTTTTGTGATTTTTCTTTCTCAAAATCATAATACCCAAGCTTTAAGTTTAAGATAAGTTCATTGATGAGAATTTTTTTTTCATAATTGAACAAGTTTTTTGACTTATCAATTTTAACAATTTTAAAATTATTTTTTTTCATTCATTTCCACCCATGATATCTGGTGTTTGCCAGTTTAAGCTCTGGCCACTATCAATAGCCAAAATTTGACCTGTAATAGATCTATTTTTGATGAAAAAGTCAACAGCGTTACAAATTTCTCTAACATTAACTTGTTTTTTTAAAGGTGTTGCTAAATATTGTTTTTTAAAGTGTTGTTCAGATTGTCTTTTGTTTTTGATTGTGGGACCAGGAGCTATCCCATTAACTCGGATATTTGGAGATAGACTCATTGCACTTGTTTTGGTTAAAGTATAAAGGCCAGTTTTACTGATCGTGTATGAAAAAAAATATGGAGTTAGTTTAAACACTCTTTGATCAATTATATTGATAATATTGTTGTTCCCTTTTTTTATATTTTTTGAAAATTCTTTAGATAAATAGGCAGGAGCTCTTAAATTGATAGACATGTGCTTTTCCCAACTATCTGTTTTAAAATTCTCTAATTTATCATTTTCAAATAGAGATGCGTTATTTATTAAACAGTCAAAGTACTTAAGTTTGGATTTTGCAAATTTTAAAATCTTATTGATATCTTTTTCTTTACTTAGATCACCCTTAACTAAATAAACTTTAGTTCCATAAATCTGTAGTTTTTTTTTCAAACTTTCAGCTTTTGATTTTGATTTATTATAATGGATAATAATTTCTTTATTTGGACCAGATAATTTTTCTGCAATTGCAGCTCCAATTCTGGTAGCTCCACCAGTAATAATTATTTTCTTTGCTTCCATTTTTTATCTCTTTTTTTTGTTACTTTTGTTCCTGGCATACCCATAGTAGATCTGCCTTTGGGGTAAAGTTTATTTTTTACATCATATTGTCTTATTTTGGGATTTAATGTAATTTCTAATTCTGTACTCTCTAATTTTCTTATTTCATCTCTCATTTTAGCCGCTTCTTCAAATTCCAGGTTAGAGGCTGCAGCTTTCATTTTTTTATTAAGAGCTTTTAGGTGTTTTTTTAAATTTCCACCTACATTGGAACCTTCACTAATTTTTACATAATCTTTTTCATAAACACTTTCCAGAATATCGTTAATTTCTTTTTTTACAGACTTAGCATCTATTTTATTTTTTTTATTGTAGTTAAGCTGAATCTTTCTTCTACGGTCGGTTTCTTGAATTGCTTTCTTTATACTTTTAGTCTCTTTGTCAGCATATAAAATTACTTTTCCATCTACATTTCTTGCAGCTCTTCCTATAGTTTGAATTAAAGAAGTTTCTGACCTCAAAAATCCTTCTTTATCTGCATCTAAGATTCCAACCAAAGCACATTCAGGTATGTCTAAACCCTCTCTTAATAAGTTAATTCCTACCAGAACATCAAACACTCCCATTCTTAAATCTCTCATGATTTCTATTCTTTCTAATGTGTCAATATCAGAATGAAGATATCTAACTTTAATTCCATTTTCATGAAGATATTCAGTTAAATCTTCTGCCATTTTTTTTGTCAAGGTTGTTACTAAAACTCTATGATTATTTTCAATTACTTTTTTGCATTCATGCATTAGATCATCTACTTGATTCTTTGCTGGCCTTATTTCAACTGGGGGATCAATTAGACCAGTAGGCCTAATTACTTGGTCAATAAATTTTCCTTTTGTTTGTTCTAACTCCCAAGGCCCTGGTGTTGCAGAGACAAACACAGTTTGAGTTCTCATTAAATCCCATTCTTCAAATTTTAAAGGTCTGTTATCCATACAAGATGGCAGCCTAAATCCATATTCAGCTAAAGTACTTTTTCTTGATCTATCACCCTTATACATTCCATTAAGTTGTGGAACAGTCACGTGGCATTCATCTACAAAAATTAAAGTATTATCAGGGAAATATTCGAAAAGAGTTGGAGGCGGTTCTCCAGGTTTTCTCCCAGATAAAAACCTTGAGTAATTTTCAATTCCCGCGCAAGAACCAGTTGCTTCAATCATTTCAAGATCGAATTTAGTCCTTTCTTCTAATCTTTGAGCTTCTAGAAGTTTATTTTCTGATCTGTGTTTCTTTAAAGTAATTTCTAATTCTTTCTTGATATTTATAATTGCTTGTTCAACAGTTGGTTTTGGAGTTATATAGTGACTGTTTGCGTAAACCTTAACTAAATTTAAATCTCTAACATTGTCTCCTGTTAACGGATCAAACTCCTCAATTTTTTCAAGTTTATCTCCAAATAAACTTATTCTCCAAGCCCTATCTTCTAAATGAGAAGGAAAAATTTCTAAATTTTCACCTCTAGCTCTGAATGTGCCTCTATAAAAATTTTGATCATTACGTTTATACTGCAATGAAACTAATGATTTAATTATTTGTTCTCTGTTATATTCATAGTTTTTTTGAAGTGTTAAGGTCATTTTACTATAAGCTTCAACTGACCCTAAACCATAAATACAAGATACACTTGCCACTATAAGCACATCATCTCTTTCCAAGAGAGATCGAGTTGCTGAATGCCTCATTCGATCTATTTGCTCATTAATGGAAGCCTCTTTTTCTATATAAGTGTCCGATCTAGGAACATATGCTTCAGGTGTGTAATAATCGTAATAAGATACAAAATACTCAACAGCATTATCTGGAAAAAAAGTTTTCATCTCTCCATAAAGTTGAGCAGCGAGAGTTTTGTTTGGAGCAAGAATTAATGCCGGTCTATTTGTAGCCTCAATGACTTTTGCCATCGTAAAAGTCTTTCCAGACCCAGTCACTCCTAATAATACTTGATTAAATTCTTCTTTATTTGCTCCGTTAACTAACTTTTTAATAGCTTCAGGTTGGTCACCAGCTGGTTTAAATTCTGATTTAATTTTAAATTTTCTACCGCCTTCAAGTTTTCCTGTAATTTTTGGATTTTTACTCTGTATATCAGTAATTAAATCTTGATAAGTATTTTCCATATATTAAATAACGTAGTAGAATTAATAAATTTTTCAATGAGCATAATATCTAAAAATTTAAAGCGTATAAAACCTTCGCCTACGATAGCGGTTACTCAAAAAGCCAGAGAATTAAGAGCCGCAGGTAAAGATGTAATTGGTTTGGGTGCGGGTGAACCAGATTTTGATACTCCTGACAATGTTAAAGATGCAGCCATTAAAGCTATAAAAGATGGTGACACTAAATATACTGCAGTTGATGGAACGCCTATCTTAAAAAAAGCAATTATAGAGAAATTCAGAAGAGAAAATAATTTAGATTTTGATGAAGATCAAATAACAGTTGGTACTGGTGGAAAGCAAGTAATTTATAATGTTTTTATGGCGACGTTAAATAAAGGAGATGAGGTGATAATCCCAGCACCATTCTGGGTATCATATCCAGATATGGTTTTGTTAGCTGGAGGCAAACCAAAAATAATTAAATGTAATGAAAATGATAGTTTCAAATTAACTCCAAAAAAGCTAAAGAATGCTATTTCTAAAAAAACTAAATGGTTAATTTTAAATTCTCCATCTAATCCAACTGGTGCTGCGTATTCAAAAAAAGAAATAGAAGATCTCGCAGAAGTTTTGAAAAAAAATAAAAAAATTTATGTTCTAAGCGATGATATTTATGAGCACATTAAATATGATAACTTTAATTTCTTTACTATTGCACAAATACCAAAATTAAAAGACCGGACTTTAACAATGAATGGAGTAAGCAAGTCTTACGCGATGACTGGTTGGCGGATAGGTTATGCTGGTGGACCCAAAAATATTATTAAAGCAATAAGAAAAATTCAATCTCAATCTACCTCTAATCCCTCGTCGATTAGTCAAGCAGCTGCAGTTGAAGCCTTAAATGGAACACAAGATTTTATACAAGAAAGATCTGATGCTTTTAAAGAAAGAAGAGATTTTGTTGTAAAAAGTTTAAACGGTATAAAGGGTATTAATTGTTTAACTCCAAATGGGGCTTTTTATGTTTTTCCGAGTTGTAAAGGTTTATTAAACAAAAAAACTAAACTAAAAACAGATACTGATTTTGTTCAAAAATTACTTGAAAAAGTAAATGTTGCAGTTGTACAAGGTTCAGCTTTTGGATTAGATGGTTACTTTAGAATTTCTTATGCAACTTCAATGGAAAATTTAAAAAAGGCCATGGACAGAATAAAAACTTTTTGTGATAGCTTAAACTAATTTAAATTAATGAGATAAAAATTTTTCAGCCTCCAAAGCTGCCATACATCCCATTCCAGCTGCTGTTACTGCTTGTCTGAAAGTTTTGTCTTTAACATCACCTGCAGCATAAACACCAGGAACATTTGTTTCTGTTGAATCTGGCTTTGTGATTACATAACCTTCTTTATCCATATTTAATTGGTTTTTAAAAAGTTCAGTTGCTGGATTATGACCAATAGCAATGAATAATCCATCTAATTTTATTTCATCAACTTTATTCGTTTTTACATTTTTAACTTTTATTCCTTTGACATTTTTTGGTTCCTTGTCACCAATAACATCTTCGACGACTGAGTCCCAAATAATTTCAATTTTTTTATTTTCCATTAATTTTTTTTGAAGCATTTTTTCAGCTCTTAAACTGTTTCTTCTATGGATTAATTTTACTTTGGAGGCAAACTTTGTGAGGAACATTGCCTCTTCAACTGCTGCATTGCCACCACCCACAACTGCTACTTCTTTATTTTTAAAGAAAAATCCGTCACAAGTAGCGCATGCTGAAACTCCAAATCCTCTATATTCTTGTTCTGATTTAATATTAAGCCATCTTGCTTGTGCACCAGTAGAAATTATAATGCTGTCAGCAGTATATTTTTGACCGCTGTCACCAATGGCTTCAAAAGGTTTAGATTTTAAATTTACAGATTTAATATGATCTTCAATCATTTCCGTTCCAACCGCTTTAGCTTGACCCTTCATTTGATCCATTAACCAAGGTCCTTGGATAACTTCGGAAAAACCGGGATAATTTTCTACATCTGTAGTTGTAGTTAATTGACCACCAGGCTGTATCCCATGAACTAGGATAGGATTTAGCATTGCTCTTGCAGCATATACTGCAGCAGTATACCCAGCAGGACCGGATCCAATTATTAACACTTTTGTGTGTTTAGTTGGATTTTGACTCATATGAAAGCTATATAGTGATTAATGACAAAATTAAAAGGTATATTATTGACTGAGGGAATGCACGGCATGATAAGTCAAGTAGAAGGACTTGCCAAAGCTTTAGAATTAGAATTTATACACGAGAAAATTGAACTTAATAACTTTTGGAAATTGATTCCACCAAGTTTGACACCAGTAAAAAACTTCGTTTTTAAAAACAATATAGAGAAAGATTTTGATATTGTCATATCCTGTGGGAGAAAAAGTGTAATTCCATCAATTTACTTAAAACAAAAATATAAAAATAAAATCATGAATATTCATATTCAAGACCCAAAAGTTTCATTAAATAATTTTGATTATATTGTTGCTCCCGAACATGACCAATTAAAAGGTAAAAATGTATTAACAACCAAAGGTGCATTACATTATTTAAGAGATAATGAATTAAATGAAAATGAGGTTTACTTAAAGCCTCAGGTAACCAAAGAAAAGATAGTAAGTTTTATTATGGGTGGGCCCAACAAATACTATGATTACAATCAGAAAACGCTAATGGATATTTTCTTAAAAATTAAAGATAATTTTATAAATAAAGGCTATCAGTTAATTTTTATCCCATCAATGAGAACGCCTCAAAATGTAATTGATAATGTAAAAAATTTTTTTGATAAAAAACAAATAATTATCACTAAAGTAGATAAAAAAGCTTATCTTTCAGCATTGAAATTAGCTACTCATATTATTGTAACATGTGATTCTACATCAATGATTTCAGAAGCAGCTATGACCGGAAAACCAATTTATGTGGCGCAGATGTTAGCTATTAAAAAAAATTATAGATTTAAAAAATTTTTTGAATTGTTTAAATCTTTAAATATTATAAGAGACCTAGAAAGTTCAGTAGATGAATGGAATTACAAAAAACTTAATGAAACTGACGAGATATCAAGTTATATAAAAGAGCAGTTAAAAAATTATGACTTTTATTAATTCAATTATAAACCAATCAAAAAAACACAAATTTCCATTTGATCATTGGGAATATAATAACGCTCTTAGTGAAGAAGCGATTGAAGAAATTGTAAAAGCAGACATTCCAGATGTGAGTAAGCATAATTTAAGCTATGATGGCACAAGAGCAATTGACGGAGGAGCTGCTGAATTTAGAGAAGGAATTGCATCAGGAGGTAAGGCTATTAAATTTAGATGTTTTATAACAAAAGAAAATGCATCGCAATTTCCACATCTAGTAAAATTTATAAATGAGCTTCAATCTAAAAAAGTGTGTGAAGTGATATCTAAAATGATAAATAAGGACCTAAACAATTCATATGTGAGAGTTGAGGTGATATGTGATCGCGAAGGTTTCTGGTTAAAACCTCATTGTGATATAAAAGAAAAATTAATGTCAGGACTAATTTTTGTTAATAAAACAAATGAGTCTGAGGATTTAGGTACAGATTTTTATAACGAAAAATTAAAGAAAGTTAAAACTGTTCCTTATAAACATAATTATGGATATTTATTTACTAGCGGGCCTAATACTTGGCACGGAATGGAAAAGAAAAAAATTATTAAAGAAAGAAGATGTATTCAAGTTAATTACGTTACTTTTCCAACAGACTGGAAAGTAGATTAATCTAAGTAATTGAGGATATTAATTTTAATAAAGAACCCAAAATACCATAACCAGACAACTCTATAACTAAAATTATCAAAACTATAAAAATTATTTTCTTATTCATAAGTTATTATTAAATACCTATATTAAACATCTTGTAGAGAGATTACTTCTAATTTCTTTGTTTTTAGAGATTTAATTGCTTCAAGGCAAGCTTGTGCTGTAGACATATTAGTACAATATGGAACTTTATTTTTTAATGTTGCTCTCCTTAAGGCTATAGCGTCATTAATACGATGTTCGCTGTTTCCACCTCCGGTATTTATTACAAGAGCAATCTTTTTAGAGTCCAAAATATCTACAATGTGAGGGGATCCACTGCTAACTTTATTAATTATTCTACATTTTATTCCAAATTTTCTTATATGATTGGCTGTTCCTTTTGTTGCACATAAAGTGAACTTCAATTTAATTAGTTCTTTTGCAAGATCAATTCCTTCGTCTTTATGAGAGTCTTTTAAAGAAATAAAAGCCAGTCCTTTTTTTGGCAATGAGTTTGACGATGCGATTTGGCTTTTAGCAAATGCCATTCCAAAGTTTTTATCAAAACCCATTACTTCTCCAGTTGATTTCATTTCTGGACCCAAAAGCAAATCGCTATTAGGAAACTTGTTAAACGGAAATACAGCTTCTTTTACTGCATACATGTTTTTTGATTTATTTTTTAAATTAAATTTAGATAATTTTTCTCCTGCCATAACTCTTGATGCGATTTTAGCTAAAGGCAAACCCTTTGCTTTAGATACAAAAGGTACAGTTCTACTTGCTCTGGGATTTACCTCAATAACAAAAATTTTATCTTTTTTAATTGCAAATTGAATATTCATAAATCCTTTAACCTTTAGTGCTAAAGCTAATTTTTTAGTTTGATTCTCAATTTCTT
>MDSW01119550.1_pt1 | contig 25787 bp, 18 predicted proteins | sample 811171 | NCBI WGS metagenome assembly MDSW01 (sample SAMN05326641, study PRJNA326480) | marine metagenome | isolation source: seawater | place: Atlantic Ocean: North West | collected 2012 | reverse complement strand
TATCCTAATAATGATAATAATGATAATAATGATAATAATGATAATAATGATAATAATGATAATAATGATAATAATGATAATAATATCAACATAATTAATAATATAAAAGCCAATATAAAAAATAATGTACATAAAAAAAATAAAAAACCTAAAAAAAATAAATATAATTTAAAGAAAACCACTAAGACTTTCAAATATAGATTAGGTAAATATGATAGAAAAATTGGAGTTTTAATAAAAAATAGAGAAACTATAAAAAAAATTAATAATGAAAAAACTGAAATGCAAAAAAAAAATTTACAAGAAATTAAAGATTTCTTATGTAAAAAAAATTTAATTAAATTAGGATGTAACGCTCCACCTGATGTTTTGAAAAAAATGTATGAATCTTGTTTATTAACCGGCAATTTAGAAAATACTAATACTACTAATATGGTACATAATTATTTAAATTTATAAATTCACCTATTAACCATAAACTTACTACAATTAATACAAACAATATTAATACTAATTTACGTGTAACCCAAAAATATGGCCAATTAGGAAATAACATAATCAAATAAATACCTAGTAAAAATAATGCAAAATTATAATAATTTATTTGTAATAATTTATTGAATTCTGTTGTATAATAAAAATATTTGTTTTTATTTGAAAAAGTTACTTTCTTTTCATTAGTAGTTTCATTTTTATTTTTGTTTTTTTTTGTTTTTATGTACGATGATTTCATAAATATCGGAACTAAAACTATCAAATGAAAAAATATATAAATTATTCTAATTATCAAAAAGATCAAATTAGATATTTTTTCAGGTATCAATAATATTAATATTGTTCCTAATATAGCTACTATAAACATATATACTGTTATAGCCGGTCTAATTAATGGATACATATAATATAAAATAGGTAATAATGGAATCAATATAAATGAATAATAATATTGAAAAAAATATTTTAAACTTTCTTCTGGAAAACCTATTTTTATCAAAATGTTTTCTATGTATTTTCTTAAATTCATTTTGATATAATTTATTTTATCTAAAATCATATAATAAATTATATCATTATTTTTTTGTAATAAAATAATATATTAATTTTACTATTATAAAGAATAAGGTACAGGACCACAATATTTAAAGTTCTCATTATTACTTGGACTATTTTCACATGGATAGTTATTAGATATTTCATTATTATATACAAAAAAGGTATTAGCATTTAATTTTTGTGAATCTATATCATATTCTAATGTTTTAGGTGCTATTAATGAATCTAATTTTTTATTGTAAAATGAATTTATAACATTTAAATAATTAGAAATAATTTGATAATTTATACTATCAGGAGGTAAATTTTGTAATCTATTTAAATCATATAATGTATTATCATTTTCATTATAATTATAATATTTATTATTATTTTTATTAAAAGAATTTATATTAGTATAATCATTATTATCAAAATTTAATTCATTCCAGCTTACTTCTGAAAAAATATAATTATTATAAGATTTAATCTCACCTGAACAATTTAAAAATTCATTTTCACTTAAATTATAATCAATTTCTGAACCAGTATAATCAGATAATTTAGAATCAGATAATTTATATATATATGATATATCTTTTATACCTTCTACATATGATGAATATAAATGTTTTGCTAATGCATTTTGAATTAGTTGTTTTTCATCTTTATGTGTATTTAAATAGTTCATATAAAGTTTTCTCTCCTTTATAGCATAGGTTAATTCTTTTCTATTTTTATTTTCTAAAAAATCTCTGGGTGCACCATTTGGAAATATTATATTATTTAAGTCATGATCTCGTGCATAATCAGAATCCATTTTGAATGCTAAAATATTTTGGTAATCAAGAACTTCTTCAATAGTTAAATTAGGATCTTTTAAAATATTAATTGAAGAATCAATAATTCTTTTAAAAAATAGACCATATTTATTTAAATTTTGATATGATTTAACATCATTACATAATCTTAATATATTGTAATATTTTTGTGGATTATTTGGAATTAAAACAGATGATAATTCTGATAATATTTCATCACTACATTTATCATCATTATTATCTTTTATTATTTCAAACTCTTTAATTATATCTTTATTATTATTATAAAAACTATTAGAATTAGAATTAGAACAACATCCAATATCATTTGAAGTGTATGTATGTATATTATATGATATACAATTAGATTCCCATGGACAAAATACATAATTAGTATTAATCAAAGATACATCAGTTATATTTTGATCTTCTCCTTCAGACCTTGATATACTAATATCATATATATCTATACAATTCCCGGATGAAGGTTTAACTATACATTCAGAACAATTGTTATTAACTTCAAAATTTTCTCTAATTAAATCTTTAGAAAAATATAAAATATATAAACATATACATATTATTGAAATTAATATAATTATTGTTATAATATTATTAAATTCCATTGTATTATATTATAACAATATTAATATTATTTTTATCATTTAAAAATTTTAATTAATTCTCATATTCTATATTATAACCGGAAATGAGTGACAAAATCGGAAATGAGTAGCAATTTATTCTCATATATCTTTTAATTATATAGCTATTTTAATAAATTTGTATTATATTGATTATTTACTAAAATAAATTGCGAATTTTTATATAAATCATTTAAATCATTAGAATTTGTATATGTGCATGTACTTCTTAATCCTCCTAAATAATTATCTACTGTTTTAGATAGTTCACCTTTATACTTAATTTTAATTTCTCTTCCTTCAGAACTGCGATAATTTGTATTATTATTGGATGCATAATTATTTCTCATAGCATAATTAGAACTCATACCATAAAAAAATTTAAATTTATTTCCATTTTCTTCAATTATATTACCAGGATTTTCATCATGTCCTGCAAATTCACCACCAACCATAACAAAATCACTTCCTGCTGCAAATGCTTTTGCCATATCACCCGGACACGTTATTCCACCATCACTAATAATATATTTTTTATTGTATTTATTATCATTATTATCATTATTATCCTCTATTTTTTTATTATGACATTCTAATACACAAGACAATTGTGGCATTCCTATACCTGTTTGTATTCTAGTAGTGCATGCTGAACCACCACCTATACCAACCTTTACTATATCAACATTACAATTAAATAAATCATGAACACCTTCTTTAGTACATACATTTCCTGCAACTATAATTTTATATTTATATTTTGTTTTAATTTTAGTGCAAAATTTTTTTAGATCAGATATGTAACCATTTGCTATATCAATTACAATCCATTTACAATAAAAATTATCTAAAATATTAACAAGGTTTTCATAATCAGAATCACTTATACCTGTTGAAATTGCAAAATAATCAGGATTTAAATCAGAAGAATTTTTATTATTATATTCCATTAAATCTTCTAGTTTAATAAATTTATGTAACGCAGTTATTATTTTATACTGATTTAATGTTTTATATACATCTAATGTACCAACAGTAGTCATATTTGCAGCTATAATTGGTATACCTGTCCACGTTAAACCATTATCAAATTCAATAGTTTTTTCTAAATTAACTAACTTTCTACTATTAATATCAGATCTTTTTGGTATAATTAATACGTCTTTAAAATCTTTATATGTATTATTTGAAACAAATTTATTCATAAATAATTAACATTTAGAATAAATATTTATATTCTTTTAATTTATTATAATAAGATATATTAATATGGTACTACAAACATTTTATAAAAATAAATTAAAAGAATCACGTATAGGAAAAGATAAATCAGATAGTTATGTAGAACATTGTATACAGGATCCTGATCTAACTGGTTTGAAATATTTAGAGGTTGATAATAATACATATGATATAGATTTCGGTGGAGGGAGAGCGGGCCACAAGGCCAGTTGGGGAGATGTAGAAAGACTTAATCATTTAAAAAATACTAAAAATATACCTAATATTAAACTTGAAGGTTCGGATATTTCATTAGCTAATAGTATAAATAACACTGTTAAAACACTTTATGATATACCTGATTTTGATGATGATACGTCACTAGGATGTAGTAAAGTAGATATATCAGGTATGTCAGTAGAGGATAGAGAAAACTTAAAATTTAATACAACAAATATAAAATTAAAATTAGATGGAACGACATATGAAATACTACATAGAGATAAAATACAAATTTTATATAATAATCTTTTTGATGATCCTAATAAAATTTTAGTATTCTTTAAAGTGCTTTTAATTACAGTTATTGTTTTATTTATTTATTCTATTATAGGTGTATGTTTTGAATTTTGGATTCGTTATGGATATGCACCAGAATGTCTTTACTATAGAAATAATTGTAATACAATAAATAAAAAATTATCTGTAATAGATTATGTTTTTCCAAGAGAAATATGTGATTATCCTTATCAAAGATGTAATCCAACGAATAAGTTTAAAGAAGGATTAAAAGGAGGATTAAAAGGAGGATTAAAAGGAGGATTAAAAGGAGGAACAAAAGAAGAACCAAATGGTTTTGTAAGTAGCTTTACTGAATATAAAGCAGCTAATGCGAAATGTATAAATGTAGATACCGAAACAATATTTGCTGGCAGACCAATACCATATAACATAGCTGATTATGTGGAAGATAATTTTTCAAGTGAATTAGTCAGGTCTTTAGGTAAGACAATAAGTTTTACATTTTTATATTATGTATTAGCTAGTAGAAAAGTTCTAAATTTAATATTATCTTATACATCTAAATTTTATCAAAAAGGTAAAGGAAATTTTATACTGGGTAATATAGTATTTCTAATATTATCAGGTTTAATATTTGGTTTAATTGCAGCATGGAGTAAAGATGCTAATGTCTTAGCAGGTCCGATGTGGCCATTTGCATTTATTTTCGCTATATTAGGACTTGTATCAGCAATAACGACTTTATTTGTAGTTTTTAATTATATAATTAAATTTGGTGAATTTTTGTTTTATAGTGCTAGAAGTTGGTTTGGTTTTGAAGACGACAAAAAACGTAGACTACAAGATTATTTGATGAAATTTTTAAAAAATAAAAGTAACAGTGACAAGTGTCCATTTAATACAGATGAATATTACGTATTAATAAACGATGATAAATTTTTCTTTAGTATACCCAAAGCTGTATATTCAGAACCAAAGGGTTGGTTGAAATTTTTAGGATATTTTTTTGCAAATATTATTATATTCATATTCTGGTTTGCTTGGAGATTAGCTATATTACCATTTGTTATGTTTACAATGTCGATGATAAGTATGCTTTATTTATATATAGTAATTCCTTTAAAGATATTTTATGTACCATTAAGTAACCCATTAGAAACTTTTAGTTTATTAAAAGATCATGCAGATTTATTAGTAATATTTTTATGTTTAGGTATTTTATCAGCATGTAAAACAGCATTTAATGATAAAGTAACTGGAATTGTAGGAGGATTAATAGCTATATTAATAATTATAAAAGTATCAAAAGGACTATCTAAATTAGGTCTTTAGAATAAAAAATATATGATATAAATAAATAATTGTTCAAAAATATATATAAATATAATTTGTGTATAAATAAGTATAAATTATATGACAAAAAAAAATAAAGTAAAGAACGAATTACCATTTGTTAGTGTATGTACTCCAACATTTAATAGAAGACCATTTTGGGATCAATGTATAAAAAATTTTTTAAATCAAGATTATCCATTACATAAAATGGAATGGATTATAATAGACGATGGTACAGATAAAATAGAAGATTTAGTAAAAAATGTAGAGCAAGTAAAATATTATAAATATGATGAAAAAATGCCATTAGGAAAAAAAAGAAATATTATGCATAAAAAATCTTCAGGAGACATAATAGTTTATATGGATGATGATGATTATTATCCAAGAGAAAGAGTATCACATGCAGTAAATATGTTATTAAGTCATCCTAGTGCATTGTGTGCAGGTGCAAGCGAAATATATATATGGTTTAGACATATGCAAAAAATGTGGCAATTTGGACCATATAATTCTAATCATGCAACAGCAGGTACATTTGCATTTAAAAGAGAGTTATTAAATGACCATGCATATGAAGATCATGCAGCATTAGCTGAAGAAAAAGCTTTTTTAAAGAATTATACAGTTCCTTTCGTTCAGTTAGAACCAAAAAAAACAATTCTGGTATTTTCACATAGTCAAAACACGTTTGACAAAAAAAAACTTTTGGATAATGGACAAAATCAATATCAAAAAGAATGTAGTAGGACAGTAGATGAATTTGTAAAAGAAGATGATGCTAAAGATTTTTATATGAATAAAATGGAAAACTTATTATCAGAATACTCTCCAGGAGATCCAGTAAATAAACCAGATGTATTAAAACAAATAAAAGAAATAGAGACAGAAAGAAAAAAAATGATGGAAAATAATAAAAGTAATGGTAAAATAATATTAAATCAAAATGGTCAAAATATAGAATTAACAAATGAACAAATAGTAGATATAATGAGAAAACAACAAGAAAATATTCAAAAATTAACACAAATTTTAGAAGAAAGAGATGCAGAGATTTTAAATTTAAAATTAAATAATAATAATAATAATAATAATAATAATAATAATATAGATTTGAAAGATAATCTTAATAACATAAATTATAAATTAGATAAATTAATTAGATTAAATGAAGAAAAAAAGTAATTAATAAAATTACATAAAATTACATAAAATTACATATAATTTATATAAATTATATAAATTATATAATATAAAGTTAATATAATTATGATAGTATCATCTAATTGTGCACCAACTTTAATTTTTATAGGATTTTCATTAATACAAATATTAATAGATTTTTATAAAGGTTTAACAAAAGAAGCATTTATAAAATTTGTTGTTATGATAATATTTTCAGTAATTATAAATATTTTATGTAATTTAGGATATAGAGTAATTGCATGGTTTCTAGTATTTATTCCAATTATTATGATGACATTAATTTCTACTTTATTATTAAAAGTATTTGGTACAAATACAGAGGACAAAGATTTAAGATCACAAATAAAATTAAGATCAAAAGATTTTTCTGATAATATTATTGAAAAAGATGGAGATTTTTATTTGAACGATTCAGAAGATAATAATTTATTAAATAATTTATCAGAACTGAAAAAAAATTCATTTTTTTATAATAAATTAAAAAAAAAACTAGATATAAATGATAATAGTTTAGAAAATACTGATTTATTAAATCAACAAGAATATGCTTTTTTCTATGATAGATTCAATTCTGTTGATAGAATAAATAGGGATTCAATTAGAAAAAATTTATATGATAAATTAGAAAAAGATTTTAAATTAAATAGTGAAAAAAATTCATTGTATGATTTATCAAATAATAATATAAAATATAATATAGTTGATGAGTATATTAATAATATAGGTGAAAAAATTTTTAATAATAATGTAAGTTCATTATATAATAAATTTAATAACAACAGAATATTAAATAATTATAATATAGTAAAATTAAGAGAGAATCAGGAATTACTAAATAATAGTTTAGATAATATGAATAAAAATGATATAGTATCATATAATAGAATTTATAATGATAATTATTTATTTGATGGACATATATTGTACAGACGTAATAATATAGAAGCTATAAAAAATGAATATCCAGATTTAACTGATATTGATTTACTAAAAATTATAGATTATGATTGGAATAATTTAACAGCTGAACAGAGAGAACGATGGAATAGAAATGCAAAAAATGAAGTAAATGAAAATATAAAATATAATGCTGATCAATTGAATTTACCATTTTTAAAATATATAAATGGAAGGAGTGAATCAACAAAATATAATAATAATATACCATGTCCTATAAATGAAACAAAAGAATCTTATAATGCTAAAACAGGATATGATTGTTATTATCCATGTCCGCCTGGAAAAGTTCGTAATTCATTGGATATTTGTGTAGCACCTTGTGGAGAAGGTAAAGAACGAAAAGAAAGAAATGGAGATTGTTTGTATATTTAAATATTTAAATAATTAATATTAAATATATATATTTAATATTAGTATATGAATAAGTTAAATAATTTATGGACTTTATGGTTACATTTACCATATGATATAGATTGGAGTATAAATAGTTATAAAAAAGTTTATAGTTTTGATACATTAGAAGATTGTATATTATTAATAGAAAATTTAAATAAAGAAATAGTAGAAAAATGTATGTTATTTATTATGAAAAACAACATTAAGCCAATATGGGAAGATAACGAAAATTCAAAAGGAGGATCTTTATCATATAAAATTTCAATTGATAATGTATATAATGTTTGGAAATGTTTAAATTATTCTTTAATTGGAAGAACTTTGATAGATGATATAACCTTTTTAGAAAATATAAATGGAATATCTATAAGTCCTAAGAAAAATTTTTGTATAATAAAATTTTGGATAAAAAATACAAATATTTTAAAGGAAAGTAAATTTTTTAATAATGAAAATAATGAAAATAATGAAAATAATGAAAATAATGAAAATAATGAAAATAATGAAAATAATGAAAATAATAATTATGACCCATTTAATATACATATTTTATGCAATATAGATAAACAACATTGTTTATTTAAACAACATGATATATTATATTAAAAATATGAAAAAAATATTTTATATATCGTAATATTATATATAATAAATGATTAATTATAATTCTTTTTCTGATTTTCCACAAATAGTAAGTAAATTATCTATATTTTTATTTATAATAGCAGGTAATTATGTGGGTGATATATATTCTTGTGGTGTAAGAAATTTTATGAGAGAATACATGTTTTTTAAACATATAATAGGAATTTTTATAATGATATTTTTTGTAGGACTAATACAAGATAAATTAACAATAAAACAAAGAATAATACAAAGTTTAATTTTATATTTTTGGTTTATATTTATTATGAGAGCACCTACAATAATTACTATTACAGTAATTAGTATAATAGCAGTAATTTACATAATAGATTTATATATAAATGATTTAAAAAATAAATTAGAAGAAAACAAAGAAATTAATGAAAAAAATAGTATATTAATAGAAAAATATAAAAATATTAATAATTTTTTATTTGTAATTAGTTTAACTATAAGTATATTAGGACTAAGTGTGTATATATATATATTAAAAAAAAATTTAGGTAAAAAATTTAATATTGTAAATTTTTTAATTGGAACAAGAGATCAAGAATGTTTTAAACCAGAAAATTTAAATAAATTTAAAAATAATCCATTATTTTGGGATATTCAAAAAAATAAAGCAGCAAAAATTATTTAATGATAAACATATATAGAATTAGTTATTAGTTAATAAAAAAGACATTGTCCAATAAATATGTAAACCATAATCAAGTGATAACAATATAAATAAAGTATTATTATAATAATACATAATCATTATTTCTGGTATTAACATAATTCTAAAAATAAAAAATGTATAATTAAATAATAGATTATTTAATCTAGGTAATATATTTTGTTCTTTAAATAATAGAAATATGCTGGAAATTTCATTTAAACATAAATATATTGTAATATAATATCCTATACTAAAATAAAGACACCAACATAGACCAATTAAAACCAATATATGATGAATAATGAAAGTTATATTATTTATATAAAATATATCTGTTATAAAATATTGTAGTAATATAATTTGACATTTTTCTCCAATGTAATTATATTCATTTAAATCATTATATTGAAAAAAATACATTTCTTTAGTAATTACTTCATTAATACTTAAAATACATATAATATTGTAAAATAATAATCTACCATAACTTTTATTATAATTATAAATATATAAAAATATAGGATATAATAATATTGTCTCTGCATGATACATTATTAAATTAATAAAAATAATATATATATATTTTTAAATAATATTAATATATATTATTTACTATATTTTAATATTATTAATTATTTTCTTAACTAGTACTAGGTGGTAATGGTGCTAGACATAAACGAATTTCACCTAATGATGCAACATTATATTTAACAATTAAAGGACGATTATTTTCTAAAAATATTTCAATTTGATTACATAAATTAGTACACTTTATAAAATAAACTAAATTTTTAAGAGAGAACTCACCCTGTATAATTTTATCAGATGTTAATTTTTGTACAAATTCCATAGAACCAGTTGTTTCAGTTCTTCTTATTTCTGCTTTAGCATATTGTCCAACACATTTAAAAATTAATTCATCACCTACAGATTTAATTTCTAATTTTTCTGAAATATTTGCTAAGTCTCTAACTATTTTTTGAAAATCAGATGCTGGCATATTAATAATTGATGAAAATGTTACGTCTGGTATTAATAATTCTTCTCTATCAGGTTCTATTAATCGTAATTTTTGAATTTTAGACTGTTTTATATCACCATTTTCAAATTTTAGACCTAATTCAGTTACTACACCATCAATATAATCATCATTTTCAATATATATAGTTAATGTATCATCATTATCAATTGATGTAATTAATTTAAATAAATGAAACATATTAACACCTACTATAATTTTATCATATTTACAATGATAAAATTCAAAATTCACGGAGTTCAACATTAAATGAACAAGTATAGTATGTGTTTTATCCATATTTATAATTCTAATACCTTCTTTTGTAAATACAATATTAGTATCTAATAAAATATCTTTTAATGCAGTCATTAAAATTCTAAAAGGTGCAATTTGAACTGTTTTTATAGTTAAAACATTATTTTCATTAAATTCATTATTTTCATTATTTTCATTACCTTGAACCATAATTTATTTTAATAATAATTTATTATTAATCTTTAAATTATTATTAATATTTAAGTTTAATATAAATTTTTAATAATTATTTAATATTTAAATTAAATAATAATTTAAAGAAATATCAATTATTTTATTTAAAATGAGTGGAGAAGAAGTTGAAAAAAATAATAATCAAATTACTTTACCCGAAACTTTAAATATCCCAACAAAAAATTGCGTTTTAATGTATAATTTAATCAATGTTGTTACAAAAAGAGGTGCTATTAATAGCGATGAATTTACTGTTGTTGGACAATTAGTTGATTGTTTAAAAAAAGAATTAAAAGTAGATGAACAACAGATGTTAAAAAATAAACAAAATAATGATGCTCAAAGTTCTAATGATGCTCAAAGTTCTGAAAATGTAGATTAAAAAATTATCATAAATTCATTTTATATTTACATATATAATATGAATAATTTTGATAAATTAGAATTCATTTCTTATTTTATAATTGGAGGATTTATTGTTGCACTAATGAATTATTTTTCAAAATATAACAAAACTAAATATTTAGCATTACTACCAACATTACCAATTCTTGGTATATATGGTTTATTATTAATATTAAAAAATAAAAAAAATTATAATGAATATTTAATAAATATTTCTAGTTTTATATTTACAGCTTTATTATTCTATATATTAATTTTGATTATTAATAAAATTATTATGAATATTTATTTAAGTTTAATTATAAGTTTATTTATATGGTTTTGTCTAGTTTATAAATTGTGTATTGATAAAAATTATTTTAATATATAAAAATATATGTATAACATTTTTGGAGAATATAAAAAATCAAATAAAAAAAGAAACAAATATTATATTATTTGGTTTGGTATTAAATATAAAAAAAATATTAATATTGAACTAGTAAATTTTATTAAATATTAATATTTAAAACAATTGGACAATGATCAGAACCTAAAATATATTTTTTTATTTCTATATTACATATATATTTTTGTAATAATTCTTCTGATAGTAAGAAATAATCTATTCTCCAACCATTAGTACCCATTCTTTTTGATTTCAAAAAATTAGACCAGTATGTAGATTTTTGAATATTTGGATTATTTTTTCTAAATATATCAATCAAATTTAATTCATCTAACATATAACCAAAATCTAATCTTTCTATATCGAAAAATCCTGCTACTTTATTTTTTTTTTGTTTAGGATTACATATGTCTAAATCTGTGTGTGCTACATTAAAATCACCACAAATTATTATATGATTTAATTTTTTTAAATTAATTAAATAATCCAAAAATTTTTTATTCCAATTAATACGAAAATTATATCTTTCACTATCTAATTTTTGTGAATTTGGTACATAAACATTTATTAATATAAAATCTTTAAATTCTAATGATAATATTCTTCCTTCATTATCAAATTCTGGAGTTTCTAACTCTCTTATGGGTTGACTTGTACACCATATAGATGTACCACTTAAACCTTTTCTTTGTGATTCACCATTACTTGAATTCCAATAACGGTAAGGATATTTTGCTTTTATTTTATCATCTAAATAATCATCTACTTGTTCTTTTGTACATTTAGTTTCTTGTAAACAAACTATATCATACTCTTCACATATATTTTTTTCTTCATTTATTTGATTAAATAATGTATCTATTATACTATTATCTAATTTTTCATCATATTTCAATCTTGCACGCAAACCAGCAACATTCCAACTCAAAATATTTTTATACATAAATATTTTTAATAATTATAATATATTATTTTTATTATATTATATTATAATCAATTTTTTTTCTATTTTTTTTTTCTTGTTCCCTTAGCACTGCCTTTTTTAACAAATCCAAATTTTCCTTTTTTTGTGTAATATCCATATCTTTGTAAACGTTTTTCTTTTTTTGCTTTTGTATATTTTTTTTTCGATACAATACGTCCACGTTTATTTTGAAATAAATCCGATTTTTTTAATTCACCTGTTGTTTTATACGCAGTACCATGCCATACTTGTGCTCTTGAACCTACTAACATTTCAAATTTACTACCATTTATATGATATAAACCATCTTCTGATTTCATAACCCTTTTCATTTATTTTATATATTACTATAAGATAATTTTTTTCTTATTAAATTAAATTATCTAAATTAAATTATCTAAATTAAATTAAATTAAATTATCTAAATTAAATTTAATTAAATTTAATTTAAATTTAATTATCTAAATATTATTATAAATAAATATATAAATGACATCATATAATAGGATTATTACTACTGTTAATTCTGACAGTTCTAATATAACAGAATCATTTACTCCTAGTATTAATAATCAGTGTATACTTATAGACACTTTCTATAATAGAATAGGAATAAATACAATTGATCCACAACACGAAATAGATGTAACTGGAACTATTAATAGTAATATGTTATATGCAAACGAAATATCTATTAATACTTTAAATGTTAATAAAGTAAATGTTGCGAATGAATTATCTTTTAATAATCTAATAATAGATAATAATCTAATAATAAATAATGATTCTACTTTTGATGTAATTAATATTAATTGTAATAAATTAGAAACTAATGAATGTATTATAAAAACAATAAATGATATATCAGCTGTTATAAAATTAGAAATTGAGTCAAATGTGTATGAAATATTCGAATTATCTTTTAACATTCACTCTGTTACAGTTGATACCGAGATATTTGAAAAATCAAATTCTAACTACTATTATAATAAAGTTCCAAATGATTTGAGTAAACTTATAATTGAGGTAGGAACTGATGGATTAGGTTTTCTTGAACCCGGTGAAAAAATTTTAGATATATCATTAATTAAACATACTAATAATAATTATCCCAACCCACTGTCCACATCCCTAAAACATAATGTTTTGTGTGCAATTCGTTTACTAAATAGAGATAATAATATACATGATTTTTCTTTAAATTGTATAAATAATTTAGACCCTGTGAATTTAAATTTAGGTAATACAATGAATATTCTTGGTATTAGTAGTAATATTTTAGATGACAATGATTTACCTATTCATTTTAATAATCAATCAGAATTTAATACATATTCACATTACCCATTTACTATTAACAATAAAGCGGTATTTACTATTTCCAATAATCCATTGACTGAATATGAGTTGTCTGGACTTACAAGATATAATCTAGTTATTAAACCTCCTACTATAACCAATAATGGTAATATAAATACTGGTAATGTTATTATGCCTTCTGATATATTCTTACAAAAAGTAGCATTAACTACTGTGGATGAGATTGATACTCAAAATGTTTTAATATTACAAACAAGCGGACTACAAAATTTAGATAAGCCAGGTATTCATATAGAAAATACAGATGAAAATATAGTAGGAAGATTTATATTTAATAACCAACTATTAAATAATACTGGCATAAGAGAATGGTCAACAGAAGGTGGTAATTTAAATTTATATGATGGACTATTATCATGTGGTTCTATTGATATTTCTTTTAATAATAATTTTATTACAATTGATTCTAGTAATATAAAAAATAATGATCAATTAAATATAATTTCTGATACTCTTAATATTGAATCTAGTAATTGTAATATTAATATTATTAATAATTTAAATATAGATACTAGTAATGTTTTAATAGATTCTTCAAATATAACTTTATCAGGTGAACTAATAAAAATTATAAAAAAAACTTTAATAAATGATATTTCTTTTATTGATAATACAATAAATTCTAATAATCTTGATATATTAACAAATTATATAACAGATATTATTTGTGAAAATCTAAATATAAGTGCTAAAAACATAACAATTAGTGGAAATACAACATTTGATGGATCTATAAATATTATTGAAAGTGATGGTAGTTTAAATAAATATGCACATGTTCCCAAAGGAACTATTGTAATGTATGGTTTAGAGGATATTCCTAATGGATGGGTTTTATGTGATGGTAATAATAATACACCTGATTTAAGAAATAAATTTATTAAAGGGGTTGTTGAAAGGTTTGATCCAGAGTCTTATTTAGGTGCTTCATTCGAAAACGTAGACTATATTACGTTAACAATGGATTATTTCCCAGATCATAGTCATAATATAACATATAATATTAGTAATGAAAATTATAGTCATAATCATAATTTCAGTATTTCTATAGGTAATCATAATCAAGTACATAATCATAATTTAAGTAATGTTTCATTTCAAATATGGAATAATGGAATTCACGATCATGGAATAACTATTGTAAATAATTTACAAACTATTGATAACAATCATACGCATACTATAAATAATTATCATACTCATAATATAAGTGAGGTAGACCATAATCATGAACATTTTATATCACACAAAGGTAATGTTAATCATGCACATCAAATTAATATGAAAATGATTATGGATATAAATAGTGAAACAGATGATTTATTAAATGATGAAAAAATTAATCTCATAAACAGAAGTGAAATTTATAAAATCCATAATTCTAGTGACAAAATTTTACAAACAAAATTTGTTAAAACTATAAACAACGGTGCATCAAATTACTTTCAAACTATTAATACGCGAACAGTTACAGATGCAAATGCATTAAGTTTTAAAAATTATTCTAAATTTGTATCTAATGTTAATAATTTTCATGATACAAAAATAGATATTAGTTTAAATGCACCAAATAATGATATATCAAGTCAACATGTTAATAGTTTTATTAGAAGTAATGCAGCACATAATAAAACAGGAAATATTGTTTATACTAACTATAAAGAATTATTAGATACAAACCATGACAATTCTATTAGTCCGGCTGAAATTGCATCAAGTAGAATTGGTTCAATAAATGAAAATAATATTTTTAATATAGACAGTATAAAATTTCAGGTAGAATTAGGAGATCCATATAATATAGTCGAAATCCCTATAGATGCTTTCATTTATGAAATTGAATCTTTAATACAGGTTTCCAATAATGTAAAAATTAAATATAAACACACTAAAGCGATGAGTGGTGTAGTAATGCAAAAAAAACATCCTATTATTTTCATGTATCAAGAAGATATTAGTGATAATAATTATAGAGGTATTATATATTTAAATGATAACGATGATGTAATTATTGAAAGAAAAGAAGTAGGATATGTTGGTGGTCCCACTAATTTAAGTAATATCCAACAGACAGACAGTTCTGCATGGAACACCGAAAAAAATTATTGGAAAGAAATGATAAATAATTATGAAACAACAACAGGAACAGATGAAAATTCAAATATTTTAACATTTGAATCAATATTTACAGTAATTAGAAAGGATATTAATATAAATGATTTATATGTAAACAATTGGAAATCGCTTCAATTTCCATTTAGTAATTTTGAACCAAGCTTTATAATGATAAATCCAAATAACTCTACAGTTGTAAATGGTATTTATGATCAAATAGCAACATCAAATGAAATAACTATTAAATATAATATTGGTAATTCAAATCCTAACGAACAATTATATTCAACTATAATGTTAAGTTGGAATAAAGGAAATAATTATCAAGAATTTGATACATATTTTAATATAGTATCATATGGTGGTTTTAATTCTGATTATTGTAGACAACCTTTAGTTTCTTTAAAATATAATAATAATAAAACTGATATAAGTTTTGTTTGTGTAGAAAATAATTTAACTATTAGTAATTTTACTGATACATTCAATGGTGTAAATGGTTATTATTTAGACATAATAAATAAAACTAATACAAATTTTTATCCAAATCTTGGAAAAATAGAGTATTCAAATAGTGGTAATATTACTAGTTATCTTAAAATACAAGTTAATAATCTAAATACATATTGGTTACTTATTGAAAAAATAGAGGAATTCAATGTTGAGAGTATAAGTGATAAATTTTGTAAATTAAAAATTTCTGATTCTCTCGATTCAACTTCATGGAATGATTTAAAATCATCTATAACAACAATAGAATCTGTAAATTTAATGAATGAAGAAAATGATAATGATTTTTATTTTATGCAGGAATATAATGGAGAACCTATAACAAAAACTAATTTTTATAAACTATTAGAACCAATTAGTATTAATGATAGTAATGTAACAGAATATTATGAAAAAATTAATGAAAAAATAATGCATTCGAGAAATATAACTAATGAAGAAACTGGTAATATATTAATTGAAAATATTAGTAAAGCAAATGAAATGGGTTATACTTTTAATAATATAATAAAATTATTTCCAAACTTATATAAAAATACTATAGATTGGATTATTAATAAAGATCCTAAAGCATATCCAACAAATGATGAATGGTTTAATACAAGTGAAATAATTGGAAATGTTACACCTCATCCTGATCCTAACTATAATGTGCAGAATTTCTGTAATGAATTTAGTTTAGGTAATCAAGTATATTATAAAAATTTTTTTATGGATATTTGTATATATTATTTTAGTACAGCGTATAATATTAATATAGGTACTACATTAGATGCCAATAGATGGAGTCAACTGAGAGGTTTAAATTCAAATACTATCTGGGTTTCACCTATTAATTATCATTTTATAAATAAATATGTTTTTTCAGGATATAATAGTGGTGCAAGTATAGATCAAAATAGAAAAACAATAGAATATATGAGAAATACAGCCCCAAGTATTTATGAATTTTTAATACTTAAATGGATGCAATATTTTGCAGAAACACAATCAAAAGATGATAATAATATTAATTTAATAGATGCAAATATTAAGACAGGATATGATAATGCAGATGTAATAGCTAGTCAGAACGCAGTATCCGATAGCAATAATAGTATAGAATATTATTTACATTCATATATAGATGATAGTGTACCAGATTTAAGTGGTATAAGTGGTAGTGATAATTGGAGTATAAAATTTACATCATTTGAGCATACACTTAAAATGAATCATTATCTATGGGATTATCCTGTACCTTGGGATAAAAAACAGGATAATTTAACGTTACCCCCTAACGTGCCTTCATATCCTGACAATTATAGTGAATCATTATATCCAGGTTATACACTCCAGGATGGAACTAGGGAGACTAATTATTTAGTAGGTAGTAATATGGGGAATAAATATGTAGGTGGATATTTTGTAAAACAGGAGCTAGTTAATCCACTATTAATGTACTATTATTATGATCTAAGTTATCTACGTCTTTATGCCGGAGTTTCACCAGACTATTATAATAATAATAATGCAGCATTGAGTTTTTATGTAGATTCTACTTCTCAAATTATCTTTACTAAACCTGTTACTATTACTGATTTAGTTGATAATACAGCCTTTGCAAATACTATAAAAAATTATATAACATCAAGAGCGGATAATTATCCATATGATTATTTACAAAAACTTTATGCAGAAATATTATATGATAGTTATAAAAAATTTAAAAATGTGAGAGTTGGAGAAATAAAAACTTATTTAGATACTTCATATTTAAATATAATTGATGGATATTCTCATGATTTTTCTCATAATTCTAATCAAAATCAAATAAAATATATAGAACCGGAATTACCAACAATAAATGGTGATGGTAAGTATTTTAATTTATCTGAAAACTTAGATTTATCTTCAAATAAAATATATATTGATGTCAGTAATAATATTACTACCAATCCAGTAACAAATGAAAAACAACGATTTAACAGTATAGCAGAATATATATTACCTAAATGTAAATTATTATTATATTACGATAACGACAATAATCATAGTGAAATAGTAGATATTATTAAAGTAGCTGATCGTGCATATACAACAAAAGATTTTTTAGAACCAAATGCAGTACCTGATCAAAATATATATAATTATGCAGAAAATTTTTTTAAACCAGAATATACAGATGCGTCTTTATCTCATTCTGAATATCTTGTAAATGGTGTCAATGTAGATAATTCATATAATAGAAATTTACATAAATTAAGTTTTTATATTTCAAGAACAAATGATAAAAGATATTTTGATAAAAATTTAACATCTATAAAAATATATAACACATATAAATTAAGTCCAATAAACAATATAAAAATAACAAACACAAATGATACTATATTAAATCAAGAAGAATTAAAAGATAAACAAGAAAGAAGTTATATAACAGTATCTGAATTATCAGGTGGTTATTTTTATAATTATAATATTAATAGTTATAATGAAATTGTTTATGATTTCAATATAGAAATATTTAAAAATGATAAAAATTGGGATTATTATAATAATGAACCTAAAAATATAAAAATTGTAGATGGAAAGTTAGATCCTAACAATATTTATTATTTAAAACGAACTTATGCTAATTCAAGTTTTATACCTTATAATTATACAACATTAGATTTAACTAAGAGTTATATAGGTATAGAATATATGAAAATTATAGATTTTTCAAATATAGATAATAATATTTTCAAATTTACGGTATTACGAAATATGAATATGTATTATAAAGATCTTAAATATTTTAAATATGGTGAATATAATCATTATTATACTGAGAAAAATATACCACCAACTTCAACTTTAACTGTCGAGATTGCGAATTCTTATTTTTATAATAATATAAAGGATACAGGTCCTAATTATATCTATGCTCGAAGTTCTAGCTGGCCTTATAAATACATTAAAAATTATTCTGGTAGTAATGGTAGTATTCCTATATACGATAGGGAACATATGGAAGTTTATTTTGCGTTTTCAAATACGGGATTATATGATATACATACTACCCTGACAGCACATCCTGTTTTTAATTATGTAACATATAATAATGGCATTTTGCCAAATTATAGAAGTAATTTTTTTGATACAGTATTTACTAATATATATTATAATAATTATTATAAACCAAATCCTGTTACTTTTTCAGATTATACAAATGAAACTGAAAAAGCACATATAATTAATATGTCATTAAACTTTTTCAATAATATTATGTATACTACACAAGTAGAATTAAGGATGGACGAATATGTACTTGGGGCGAATGGGACTTATTATGGAAAGAATGAGAATTATTTTAATCAAAATAGAAGAGATTATTTTACAGATAAAGAATCATTTTGTGATTATTTAGATTTTCATATTATAAGAGATCAAGTTGATTGGTCTATAGATCCAACTAATACTAGCCCTTCTCATTTATTTTTAAATAGAGATGATGATACAAATAATGCTAGTATAAAAAATTATGCTCTTCAATGGATTGATTGGTGTAAACAAAAATTGCGAGATGCAGATACACATAATGCTATTGAATTTAGATATGAATATGCACAAGGAGAAAGATATTATTGGTTGTTGAGAAAATTTATAAAAAAAAGATATGAAAACGCATGGAATAATGGAAACATGTATGCTAGAGTATTTAATATTGAAAAAGTAGGTGATAGTTCAATGTGTAAAACAACATTTAATAGGGATGAAGATTTTTATAATAAATATACTTATACAACGGATAAATTTGGTAAAACTACTTTTGATGAACCAGATATTGATAATCCGTGGTATGATTATTTACATGGCAATGAAGTAACTACTACTGAAAAAGAGATAGATATAGTTGAATGGATACGTCAATTTGTTTTCAATAATGATTCTATTATTGGTCCATTTACATATTCTATAAGCAGAGCTAATCTTACAATGAAAGATAATGATTCTTATAAAGAGTTATATGAAAATATGACAAGTAATTCTCCTAGTATCTGGGTTTTGCCAGACTATATTAACACTGCACAAGCTGAAACTGAAATACATTTTGACACCTTTATATGTAATGAAAATCGCTGGGAGATAGTGAATTATATTTTAATGGTTATGCTTTTTGCAGATGAAAGAAGGCCTAATACTACTATAACCGATGTGTCATCATATAATTTTATAACAAATGATACTAATTTAAATGATATGGGAGTAGAATATGCTATAACTAAACCTAAATTATTTTTAACATTAAGTTTACTAAGTAATATGATAGATGAATTATCAACACATAAAAAATATTTATATAGAAGAATTATAGATAATAATGAAATAAGACTTTCTGTACCAGATAAATTAGAATTGTTAGTACCAGTAGAAAATGAATATGATTATAATACATTACATGATCATGGTGGTTATACTAGTGTAACAGAATTAAAAACAAACAATGTAGAAAATAATCATTCGCATAGTTTATTACCCAATATGCTAGATAATATAATAGAAAATACTAATGGTTTGAATCATAAACACAGTTTAAGTAATACAGATTATAATAATGTTAATACTAGTCATATACATGAAATTACAAAAGATTGGATAACTGATAATAGTAATTTACAAAATTATATTTCTGTTGATAATAATGGAGTTCCTAATGGTGATCCATCGTATCATATACATGAATTAAATATAAATAATATAACTACTTTTGATAGTCGTGATATAAATGTTCAAATGACAGGTTATACAGCGGACTCACAAGGTCATGCTAGTGGTACATATTTTAAAAGTGACACAACGTGGAATTCGCGTCCACTGTATAAAAAGCAGGATGATAGTCCTGATTATGGTTCAATAACAACACATTATCTCTATTATAACAATAGAACGAGTGAGTGGAATATTACTAATAATTTGGATGATAAACCGCAGGACTCGCCGGAACACGTTTATTATATAAGAAGTCATACAACTAAAGTAAATACTCCATTGGATATTCCACCAGATAAGTGGTTTTACTGGGAGTGGTATCACTCAAGCTCTGGATGGACACAAACAAATGATATCACATTCACAGGCATAGGCATAGACACAGGCAGTGGTGGTAATGCTTATAATATTACAGATAAATTTACTGATATAAGTATAAATATACATCCATCGCATTATACGTTAATTTATATAATGAAAGAATAATAATATTGAATAGTAAAAAAATAAAAAAATAATTATAGTAATTAGTGTATTAAATTATTATTTAAATTTTCAAATTATTTAAATAATAATAATGAATATCTTATTATATATAATTAATCTAATGATATATCATCTTCACTATCATCTTGATCATCATATAAAATTTGAACATTCATCCATTTACCTTTAGATGATTTACCAAACATCTTATCGCAATATTCAATAATTTCTTTACCATTTGGTAAATTATTTCTGCCGTAATTTGCAATATACCAATTTTTAAATTCTTCAAGTAATTCAGTTTTTTTAATTTTAGAATCTCTTTTACGAATAATTTTTTCTTTAGAAAATTCACTAAGATAATCTTGAGAATTTCGATATTTATCACTAATAGAAGTAACTATAGGTACATCTTTGACTCTACCTTCATATTTAAAAGCAAGATCAACTAAGATAGATGCAAATACAGTAGCCCATAAATCGAATTTTTTATCAAGTTCTCTATCAATTTTAAATTGATATGGGAAATTAGCTTTGGGGAATTTATCCTCATTTTCATATGGATTATCATTAAATTTGGACATAAAGTCACATACGCGAATACGGCGCCATGTACCGTCATCATTTGTTTTAATTTCAAATAATACATTAGTACAAACTACTAATTTAAATTGTGGTATAAAAGTAACAGAATCTTTAAATAAAGCTCTACCAACAAGTGGATCACCACCAGTAATTTCTTTCATAATTCCTTCATTAATTTTATCGCCTTTACTAGGTTCTTGCATACATGCATATCTAACGCCCATAAGTTGGACAATTTCAGAAGATGTAGAACCGATATTATTTCTGTTTTGTGTAATTAAGGTAATAGGAACAGTAGCTTTATAATCTCCTAATGTTTTAGCCATTAATTCAACTAATTTAGATTTACCATTAGCTCCACTACCGGTATAAATATTGAAAGTTTGATTATCATTAGTTCCAATTAAAACAGAAGATAGATGTTGCCACATATATTCTCGTAATTCTTTATTGGGAAATAAAGCATTAATAAATTCATAAATTTCAGAAATAATTTGTTCATAAGTATATTTGTCATTAGTAGGGTGTGGACCTTTTAATGTATTTAATGGTAAATAATCAATATTAGTAGATTTAGATATAAAATCGTCGGGTCTGCCTTTTCTATAAGTTTTATTTTTAAAATCAACAACATAATTATTAAAACATAGTAAATATGGATTAGAATCTATTTTTTGAATAAAATCTTTATCATAAAAGATATCTCTAGCTTCTTTCATAATATTATTTTTCCAACTAGTAGTTTTTAATAAAATACAAATGTCACCTAATTTAGCAGATCTAACTTTAAGATTACTAATAGTAGTATCGGAATCATTACTACTTTGTTCAATTTTAGATATAACTTGAATAAGATCATCGGCTTTTTTTAAATATTTATCATGCATTTCTTTAGAAATTTTAAGTCTAAGAGTATTACCACTGTCAACTTCATGCCATTTATTTTTTTTGTATTCATACCATTGATTATTTTTAACACTAACACAAACAAAATCATCTTTACACATTTGATATAAAACATTAGCCAAGTCAAATTCACCAACTTTATCTTTATTTATAATTGATTCGATGGTTTGTTCAATATAATAAGATATAGTTTCTTGTCTAATTTTTTTATAATCAATAATATTATCATTTTTTGCCCAAAACATAATAGAACGATTTGTAAGTCCATCAGAATTTTTATAATCAAATGATTTCCACATATTATAGTATTTAGGAATATCTCTAAAATCAAAAGTAGTAGATTTAGAACTAAGTTTCATCCATGATAAGAATAATTTTTCATTAGTATTTTTTAAAGCCCATCCAACTCTAATCCATTTATTAAAAGATCCTTCTTTGTAATATTGTTCAGGTAAAATCATAGTAAATTGATGAGTTTCTTTGACTTCATAATCATTATGACTAAGATTACTAATGAATGATGATAAAATATTATCTAATTGTTTTATATCACTAATTTTAGAAAAATCATATAAATCAATATCGATATTGGGTTCTAATACATTAATTTTATTTTTTTTATTTTCTTTAATATTTAGATCTTGTTTTTCTTTATTAATAGCATCTAATAAAAATTTATTGTCTTGTAAATCATATTTTTTGTGCATATTATATCTAGCGGACATTAATGGTAAATGTTCAAGAATATTTAATTTAGTAATAACATTGTCTTTTAAATCCCATGATTCTTCAGATGAATCATATATTAAATTAAAATAATATGTCAATTCGTATGCTTTAAAGCCTGGTTTTCTGGAACCATATAATTGCCAATTAACAAATCCTTTAGTTACACCTTCATCAAATACATCATCAAACGAATTATTTAAAGGTAAATCATCCCATATTTGACCGATTTCATTAATTATTTTTTTTCTCAAAATTACTTGTTCGGCTTTATGCATAGAAATTGTAAAAACAATATGAATACCATCTTTAGATTTATCTTCTAATAAATTCATTTCATATCTTTCCATAACATAAACATTAATTGTACTAGAAGATTCAACTTTATATATTTCATTTATCTTAGCAGCATATAATGTTATTAAATCTATAATATGTTCTTTAGTATGTTGTCTAGTTTTTATGGATTTATCATAACGAAAATCAATATCAACTAATAATGGTGAATTTTCAATAATTTGTTTTTCAGTGAGATATTCTTTGTTTTTGTTAATAAATACATAATTATGATATAAATCCCAAAAATTAGTATCACAATTAATATTATATAATCCACCATATATTCCCAAAACTTTATCTCCTATTTTTGTATGAGTAGAATTACTCGCTCCTTTTTCTACTTTACTATTTGAAATAAAAGATTCATATTTTTTACATGATGTATTAGTAGTACTATTAATATTAGAATTCATATATTTTTAGTTATATATATTATAATATTTTTATTTCAATTTTATAATATTTATAATTTTAAATTAAAAAAAAACTTTATAAATATATTATTGTATATGGTATTAACTCAACTTGGAATTAAACGTATAGCAAAAGATGTTAAATATATTATAAATAATCCTATTAATAATATTTATTATAAACATTGTGATGAAAATATATTAAATGGTTATGCATTAATAATTGGTAATGAAGATACAATTTATTCTAATTGTAATTATTTATTTGAGTTTAAATTTCCAGATAATTATCCATTTGAACCACCAAAATTAACATTTTTAACATTAGATAATAAAATGAGATATCATCCCAATTTGTATAGTAATGGAAAAGTATGTTTATCAATATTAAATACTTGGAATGGTCCAGGATGGACTTCTTGTAATAATATTCATTCTATTTTGATAATTTTGCAATCCATATTAGATAATAATAGTTTAATATATGAACCAGGTATAAGTATAAAACATTTTAATGTAAATAAATATAATATATTAGTTAATTATAAAAATATAGAATTTAGTATAATAAAACAAATAAATTTTATATATAAAATTTTAAAATTAGAAAATAATAATGATAATGATAATGTTTTAAATAAATGTTTATTATTATTTAAAGATGAAATAATAAATAATTACAAAGAAAATTTTGAAAAAATAAAAAATAATTTAGAAAATTTAGAAAAAGATTTTTTACTAGAAAATAAAAATATTATAAACAATAATATTATAGTAACAACATATCATTTAAATTATATACTTAATTTTAAAAAAATTAAGATGGATCTTATAAATCTTTACAAAAATATAAATTAATATTAGTAAATTTATATTTTATATT
>MDSW01003062.1_pt1 | contig 25788 bp, 24 predicted proteins | sample 811171 | NCBI WGS metagenome assembly MDSW01 (sample SAMN05326641, study PRJNA326480) | marine metagenome | isolation source: seawater | place: Atlantic Ocean: North West | collected 2012 | reverse complement strand
TTATCGGATACTGGTTCATCTTCTTCTTTATCTTCCTTAACGGATACTGGTTCATCTTCTTCTTTATCTTCCTTAACGGATACTGGTTCATCTTCTTCTTTATCTTCCTCGACTGACACTGATTTATTTTCTTCATCTTCTTTGACTGACACTGGTTTATCTTCTTCATCTTCCTCGTCAACTTCATATCTTTGTTGGTTTTCCTGATGATGGCATATTTGTTTATAAAATAATTTGTTTTTTTCATAATATTTACATAACCATGTGTTGTGATAATTGTGAAAAACTTGGAGATAACTTTCATGTAGATCGTTGCTCATTTTCAAGCGCTGATTGATGTAATTTTGATTGATTACATAGTTGTCGATTTGGATACCTAGCTTCAAATGCTTTTGATGATTTTTAATAGACTCTTCATTTTCCGAAACCATTTCTTTCACATTGGACAAGATAAGAACAATATCTTGATGTATTTGATGAATCAGATCAAAATCGTATATTTTGAATGGTTCTAGATCTTTGTATTGAGGATATTTTGAAAGATGCTGGAGTTCCTTCAGTTTATACAACTGAGATTTGGATAATTGTTGTTGTAAACTTTCGTTAATCATTAGAAATAGTTTATAATAGTCACCATAAATACGATTGTCAATAAAGTGATATAAATTAAGCATATTCTCGTATTCTAATTCTATGGCTTTGTTTTGAAAATGAAATGAATCCAACCCAAAAAAATTTTCATTTTCTTGTTCGATATAATCCATATAATTTTGCTTTATTGATTTTTTAATGACATCGATGTCACTAAAACTCTGTTTTATTTTGACTCTTGTATCTTTTAATTCTTCGAAACTTACATGATATGTTTCAGAAATATTTTTATCCATATACATATAATGGATGATAAAAAAGTGGATGATGTCAAATTGATTGTATGGACAAAAGACCATGAAAAAATATTAATCGATTGGGGAGACAAAGCCATGTGTTACAAATGGCTACATGCAAAAAGTCATAATATATACAACCGGGTGAATGCGTATTTTACGATACCTGTTATCATAATGAGCACCTTAACCGGGACTGCTAATTTTGCTCAAGATCGTGTTCCAGAACATCTTCGTGGATACTATTCCATGTCTATTGGATTTGTAAATATCGTTGCGGGTATTATTACGACCATTCAACAGTTTTTGAAAATTTCTGAACTCAATGAAGCCCATCGTGTGAGTTCTATTTCTTGGGACAAGTTTTATCGCAAAATCCGCGTAGAATTATCCAAACCACATGTAGAAAGGCAAAATGTTCAGGACTTTTTGAAGGCGTGCACTGAAGACTTTGATCGGTTGATGGAAATTAGTCCAACTATTGATAGAAAGGTCATACTTATGTTTAATCAAACATTCAATAATGCAAATGTAGATGAAACCAAAAAACGCATGTTTGAACAGTTGAAAAAACCGGAAATATGCGATGCGCTAGAATCCGTTGAATTGTCCTTATTCAAAGAAGATATTACAGAAAAGAAACACACCGATTTTAAGAAAATGGTTCAAGATGTAGTCATTCATGTCAATGAATCCAACGAGGAAACAGCAAAACAAATGAAAATGAAACTGATTGAAGAATTTGTTGACAACTTCAAACGAGAAATGATGCGTAGTCCAACAAAGCAAGAAATTTTAAATAATCTACAAATCGATGGTTTAATTGGTGTCGAAGATTCTCTCGTCAATGAATTCATGAGCCGTATGATTCTCACCGATGATGTGTTGTCTAATGATGTACTGTAGACATTTCGAAAAAGCAATACAAAAAAAATTGATTCAAAAATATATATAAATAGAATTGTAATCTTATTTATATATGGCTGGCTTACTTCAAGACACAAACACTCATGAGCGCGACACACACATACGCTTCCAAGAAAAAGGGCACAAGTATTTTATTGATGGTAAAACGGGATTCACATCCGTTACCACGCTGGTACATAAAGCATTTGAACCATTTAACGCAGATAAAATCATCGACAAAATGATGGCTTCTCCGTCTTGGCCAGAATCTAAATACTTTGGAAAAACAAAACCAGAAATAAAGAAAATGTGGAAAGACAATGGTCAAGAAGCCGCCAAAATGGGCACAGCCATGCATTCCATGTTTGAGTATCACTACAACAATATACATCCTGAAAAAATCGAACAATACAAAGACACCCTTGAATATTCTTACTTCAAAAACTTTATTGAAGATCATCCTGATTTGGTTCCGTATCGTACCGAATGGAATGTATTTTACGAAGAACTCGCCATGACCGGTTCGATTGATTTTGTTGTTTTGAATCCGGATGGGTCTGTGAGTATTCTTGATTGGAAACGGTGTAAAAAAATTGAGAAGTACAATAATTTTGGAAAACGATGTCTCGTCAAAGGACTCGAACATATTCATGATGCAAATTTTTGGCACTATTGTCTTCAGCTGAATCTCTACAAACTGACCTTGGAGAAAAAATATGATTTGGTGGTGAAAGATCTTCATTTGGTTGTCATTCATCCCGAAAATGAATCAAATAATTATGAAAAAATTCTAATACCAATACTACCCGAAAAAGACATATTGTGTCTCTTCAATTAAGGACATTATTCGATTCGATTTACAATTTTAATTATTTACCTTTATTTTTTAATTTTTATGAATGGTTCGACACCCCACCCGTGGACCCAAATCCTCCTTCATTGCGTGTTGTTAATGACATATTTATATCATTATCAATCATAACAATCTTAAAAGGTTCCAAAGTTGCTGTACAAATTTGTATCAGTCGCGTGCTCTTTTCACAAAACACATTTTCTGTTGAATAGATCACATCAAACATTCCCATGAGATTTCCGCGATATCCAGAGTCAATCACCCCCACATTGTTTGCCAAGCGAAACTTTGACTTAGATATACTTGATCGCGGATACAAATAAAACGCACAAGGCACCCAATTATTGTTTACTTTTTCCAGCATTTCGCATTTTACTTTGAAATTAACTTTATTTACTTTATGTACTTCCATCATTTGATCTGATTCTACCATTAGGTCGAATCCGCTATCCGGATGCGAGTTTGAGATGAGGCTCTCGTTGTGGTCGTTGATTCGCTGTTGATAGACTTCACGCATTTGGTTGTCCGTAGGCACGTGCATGTACAAGGTATATCTCGCGTTGTCTGATACGCGAGAATGAATAATTGATGCCATATGCTTATAATTGTAATTGTAATATTACTTTAAATCCTCTTCAATTTTATTGCCTTTTAAAAATGTATATATTCGATATATTTGATTCTTGGTAAATCCTCCGAGCCAAATACAAAAAAACGACAAAAATATAAATATATGAAGGGGATTCAGGGGGGTCGTATCTCCTTCGTGTGTAGGTGTGGTATCCAGTTCGGCATGAGTTTCATTCATAGGATGTTCTTCCAAAAACCTATTCTGTATGTTCTTTGAAACACGACGATAATGAGGCAAAGTATAAACAGGCAAGAACATTCTATACATTTCAATCAACTCTTTAAACTATTTTATGGAGAAATTACGACCATATTTCATAAAATAAAATTGAAATAGATATTTTAAGACTTACCATACCTCAGAATTAACCATGAGTTTGAAAAAAAAGACAAACTTATTTGCTCTTTTACAAGATTCTAATGATGAACCACCAGAAACGAACTCTTGGCGACGAAAGGCACAAAAGAAACTCCGAGAGATTGAAAAATTGAAAAAGAAATCAAATAAAACACCAGAAGAATACAAAAAAATTAGTGAAGAATCTGATTGGCAGGCTATTGCTTTTCCGACCGACTTGTCGTCACCAGAAAGTATCGAAGATACATATAAAAGAAAGGAAAAACAACATGGAAAAACTCTGAACGAATATGAAAGAAAATTCGCTCTTCAAACCAAACAAATCAATGATTTGAAAAAAGAGTTACAAACCGCAAAATATCAACAGAAAATGATTGAATCAGAACAAATAGAAAAAGACAAAATCATTCAAAAACAACATTTCATCATTTATAAATTACAACAACAGTCTTGCTCAATTGAGTCGATCATTCAAGATGAGTATAAACAAAAGTGTGACGATGATTCAACTCTTTCGCAAGAAAAGGTATGGCACAAAATGATGCGCAAATATCATCCGGATAAAATCTCAAAACATTTGGGATTTCCTCTTGCCAATGAGCTCGCTACATTTGTGACAAAACTCAAACCCTCGATGGTTGATGAATAAATATATGTGTGCTATATATATACAATGCCAAATCTTCGAAGCGTTCGCGAAGAAGCAAGGCGCGCACAAAATCGGAGATTACAAGAACGGGATGTACTGTCAAGGGCCTTAATAAGGAGATGGGGTCATTGGGGTCGGGAACTCCCACCAAGACATGAAGAACGCTATTTACAAGTAATTTACCTCAACGAAATGGAACAACAAAGGGAAAAATTACATGAACAACAATTGAACAATAATTCTCGCCGTCGCAATGAAACTACATCTCATTATGTAAGCTACAATACACTAAACAATACACTAAAATTTCCTAAAAACGAAACAAACAAAAAATCGGCGAAACATTCCGCGAGGCGCACCCAAAAAAATAAATCAAATTCCGTAAATAACTGAACCGCTTTTTTTTTCAATAAAAAACATACTTAAATATATATACATGTCAAAACCCAAAATATTAATTGTTGGTTGAGGAATTGGGGGGTTGTCTTGTGCCACATCATTGGCAGAAACAGGTAAATTTGATATTTCTATCTTTGAAAGTGATATTATAGGGGGTCAAGCAAGTAGCAAAAAATCCAAGTTGTGTAATACAGAAATAAGTTGGAGAGTTTTTTTAGGTTTTTACGACAACTTGTTTAATATAATAAATACAATTGGTTCAAATAAAAACTTCTATCCTATACATATAAATCATGCTTGCACTCATAATGTTAATGATTCGATAATAAATAGTTACGAAAAAGGCCCGAGTATAGATCAAGCACGCAAGACATCATCGGCCGTTTTTAAAAACGCGTCATATTCGCAACTCAAACGAATTATTACACTTAATTTTTTATGTAAAGAACGAGCAATAAATGATTATCATGATATCATAGCACTCGAATATTATCTGAATAATGATGATATGAGATATATAATTGGTCCATATTTTGGGTTAGAACCCAGTAAAACAACATTGTCTTCAGTTTATAAATTTATGTATCATTATTTTGGAAAATTCAACAATCAAAGTAAAATCAGTAAATATCCGACTAGCGATTCTTTATTTTCTCCTTGGAGTAAATATCTTTTATCTAATAATGTTAAAATATATGAAAACAAAGCACTTCATGATATCAATATTGTTAATAACCAGATTCAAAGTATAACAATAAACAATCAAATATATGAAGCCAATGAAATTGTATTTGCGTGCTCATTAAAACCACTTTTAAAAATATTCAATGAGAATCACTTTTTGAATCACACCACTATTTGTAAAAAAATGAATATAATGAAACAAGGACAACAATTTTATATTTCTGTTAATTTTTATTGGAAAAAACCAATAATAAAAAATATGAATTGTCATATTTATACCTTTTCAAACGGATGGGTTCCTGTAATAATAAAAAGATTCATAAATACTGATTATACTGACAAACATTGCAACCCTCATATAAAAGAAGTATGGAATATAGGACTCGCCGATAATTTATTAGGAAATTATGTGAAAAAATACACAAGTCAGTGTTCATTCGAAGAAATCGTATATGAAATCAAAATGAATATTATGAATAGTGAACATTTCAAAAACTATTTTGATTTTGAAAAGAACACATGGGAAGATTACTTTTATGATTATGAATTTGACGACCGTTATTATAAAAAATTACCATCAACCGAAAAATTTTCAATAAATAAAGGTATAGAAAAAAATCTATTAAACAATAAAGAACCAGAATTAGGAGATAATGTTTATTTTTCCGCATATTATGTAAAAAATTCAACTGGTGGAGCCAGTATGGAAACCTCGTGTGAAATCGGATTAACCACTGCAGATTTAATATGTAAAAAATATAATGTAGAAAATCCAAGAAAACCTATTTATAAAAATAGAAATTATTTATATGCAATTACATTACCTTTTGTGTGGATTGATTGTTTTTTATACAAATTAAAATTAGAACCATTAACCTCTTTTATAAATCCATTGTTATTATTGATTTGTTATTTGATTTTATTATTTGTAATAATATACAATCTATTTACAATGTTTTTAAAAAATAAAAAGGTTTCGAAATTCATTCAAAAACAAATAAAATTATTAAATAATATTATTAAATAAATATTCATTGATCGTATAATTGATTTTATTTTTTCCTCGAATACATTCATATATATACACAAAGGTCTCATTAAAATCGTATTCCAATAAAAGAAATAAGAGAGAACCAACTATAGTCATAAAGTGCACCAACATGTGTAATTGAATTGCATATTGTGTTGTCCATATCCAGGTGATCCATTCCAAGAGCCAAAAAAAGAATACAGATAAAAAAATGCTAGAAATATAGATAACGCAACACATATCCAGTTCTTGTTTTGAAATAATTATTATCCAAGATAAACACATATACGCAAATACAAATTTCACCCAATTGTGATCTATATATTGAAATACTTTTGTAGTTCGATTACCCCATCTTAATAACGAAGTGATCAAAACTGATAAAAAGATCCATAATAAGTCGTATCTTTCCATATAAATCGCCATAAAGGTTGGTAATAAGAAAAAATGGCTCGATATGTAAAGATATTTTTCATTTTCTTCATATCTTTCCATAATAAAGTTTATCTATAAATATAAATTATTCATATGGACTAATTATTTATTTGATGTGGTGCATGAAAAACATTGTAGACATAAAGGAATATAACAGGTACTGTCTGTCAAATAGAGGTCCGTGTTTTGTACGGTGCGGTAAGAGACAATTGCATGCGAATTGCATGTTTTACACATCCCTTTTATAGTTTCGATGTGACTACAATATGGAATTAATTCAAATGTTTGTCCAAATGGTTGCTGTTTGTAGTCACCGTTTAATCCGTACAAATAAACATTGACATTTGCATTCAAACGCGACATTACGAATTCTTTCAAGTCAGGGAAAAACTGACATTCGTTTATGTATACATGTTTTGCTGTAATAAAATCCCTATATTCCTGATTCGAATCAAAAGCCTCTTCATTCTTTAAATCACGAAAGGAACATGATTTGTACGCCCCACTCAATTCGTATTGATTATGATTAATTATATTACCCACCTCGATTTTCCCTTTTTTTTCCTGTAAATCATAATCAATTATGATTTTATTTGAATGTTTATTGGCGATATACATATGCATTAGCTTTGTCGTTTTTCCTGAAAACATGGGTCCCACATAGATTTCAAGAGTCATGATGTTCCTATTGTACACTGTTTGGAAATTCTATTTTCAATTTTTTATTATTCGATTTGAATATCAAATAAAGTCATTTTCATGGAATTTTTTTCCTGGATTTGAGGCGGTTTTACCGTTTCATACAACTTCACAAGTTGTGAATCTTTTGCCAACTGCTTTATATAATGACTAAAAATAATGACTTGTCGTTCGCTTTTATCAAAAGAAAATAATCTGGTGTTATTCACATCAAACCAATTCAATGTTTTATCAAATGAATTCATTAATATGGAAGTAATAATGTAATAACAAAAAGCATTTGTTTCTTCTTTATAAATTTTTTTGGATGCAGTGCCTTGCTTTTTGTCAATAATATTTCCATATTCCAATTGAAATACTTTCAATAATTTACTTCCTTGCATGATGGAAAAAATGCGGTCCATATTCATATTCAATGTAAAGATCATATGAAATTCATCGCGGGTGATCTTTGGCTTTAAAAAATAAGTAAATATTGCACAATTCAAAATTCGCGCCCAAAATTCCACCAAAGATTCAAAAATTAAAAATTCAGATTGCACAAAAAAAGTAGAAGAAAAAAGATTGCAAAAATTGATTTTTTCTTCATGAAAATCCATATTGAATGCGTGAAAACACTCGTGAATAAACACTTTTACCCATTCTTCTTTACGAAAAATACATACATTCATACAATGTTCAAAATTAGTAAATCCACTATTGACATGAATGGGAATGACCTTATTGGGAAAGTTGATTGGTATATTCTTTTCAAATGGCGTCAGATATAAATTCAAAATCATTTTGTCTTTTTTTTCATTTTGAATATCGTGTAAGCAAAGACAAATAATTAATTTAATCATGTTGACGTATTCATCTAAATTGATTTTTTCTTCAAACATGATATAAATATAAAAATCAATATTCTTGTATTGGAAAGTTACATCATATTGATAATGTAAATTTTTCACAGTGTATTCACAAATGAGTTTATCTACAAACTGATTTTGCCTCAGTGTGTGAGTAATATCATGTAAGTCGGATTCGTGAATAATTTTCATACTTTCTTTTTTTGCTTCTTGGATTCGTGAAAAGATTTGACTTGATAAGGATTTATTATCATAAGGATTATCCATAATATTTAAATGAGTACGAAGCATATGAATCAATTCATCATTCAATTGATCCCTGATAACAAAAGGTCCTTTTTGTTTTGAAGGCATTCTCTTGATACTGTATTATGAAGATATTTTTATATCATTTATATATTTAATTACCGATCCTCGGGTGAGTCTTGATATAATAGAGTTCTCATGACCTTGAATTGATTCACATTCATCTGTTTGGCTACATTTGGTTCAAAATATTCATGAGGAGACTCCTCGTAAAGCTTCTTCAACTGTTCTTGCTGTTGCTTACTCAAAGAATCAAACGATTGTTTTTTTTGTATAATCTCGTATCCTTCATCGCCAATTTTTTTTACTAATAATATAGTATCTGGATCATAATGTTTATACAAATTCATACTTGTGAGTTTCGATGTGATCACTTTTTTATCTTGAACTTTTTCTTTTTCTAATTGTTCCAATGTACTAAATTGAACAATGTTATTTTGCCCATCCACAATGAGTACTTTTGTATTCAATACATATTCGATTACATGCAATAAAGTACGATTTAACATCAAATCGGGTGTGTCAAAATATTCTAAATTAAGATAAGCAGTTCGATTGTTTTTCGAATCAACTCCTTCTTTGAATAAGTTATGTTTCGATTTCATTCTCAATTCCACGCGTACATCCGAAAATTGCTTTTTTTGAGGACTCGACTGAGCGATTGTAGTGTTTGATAATTTATCCATTATATTGAATACAGAGCGAATAAAAGAATTCTTCTTATCGCTTGCTAATTCTTTAATTTTTTGTTCCATCTCTTGTTTCAAATAAAGCAACCCATCTATTTCTTCTTCTTCTTCACCTTCTTCTACCTCTTCGTTGATTTTTTCCTCTTCATTATTATCAAATGAATCTTTATCGCGTTGAAATGGAACAAGATCATCGGGACTAGTGTAGAATTTGGTGTGAAGTAACATTTTCATTTTCGAAAAATCAATTTCTTCATGATTTGTATTTTCCGCTGCATTATATTCATATACACCGAGCTTACAAATAACCTTACTTTTAAATACCAAGTATGTGATGAAAAAATTCAAACTGCTTGTATCGGGATGCTGTTTCATTGTACCCATTGCAATAGAATAGTTTTTTCCAAATATATTAATCTTATGAATGGAAGAATAAACTCCTTTGTCACGAGGATCTAAAAGAGAATCTTGAAATAAAAAATCATAATTCAATTCTGGATTAATCACAGATGTAAGCGAGTCGTCCATATATATAAAGTATAATCTTATTTTATTAAATACATTTTATTCCGTTTTATTTTTGAAAATGATATCATCTATATCCATGATTTTAAATTTTAGCTTAGTTGTTTTTCCTTTTCCTGTACTGTTCTGAATACTTTCATGATTTCTACATATTATATCCCATTCTTCGTGGAAAATGACCATATCAAATAATGCATGGATCAAAATATACAATGTATTTGTGATCTGTTCATTTTCATGAATACAATCTTCTTTTTCCAACGTTTGAAGAAGGCGTTCTTGTAAATAAAGTACAATTTGTACCATATCATCCAAGCTACAAATCAAACATTTAAAGCATTGAACTAAAAACAGAGTAAAATTTGTTTTCTTATCAATTTGCTTTACATACTCACAATACTTATCGTAATCTTCAATCGAGGATACGTATTTGATCTCTTTGAACTCGTCTAAATATATATTAATATGCAATCGAAGCATCGTTCGAAAATCATCGTGTTTGCTGACAATTTTGGAAAATAATTTTGCGTACACACTACAACAAACCGGATCATTGCTGATGATATCAAAAAACTTTTTACAGATCTCAGTATGACTATCATTATCTTCAACCACATCATCTATAATTGTATATATTTGTGAGCTCAATTTATCAAATGTTCGAGGCGAAATCTTATTCAATAACTTGTATAGCTCGGTTAATGTGCTTGTTGGCTTTTGTATTATTTCTTTGCGAGCTCTCGTTTTTATATCATTAAAATCTTTTATGTTTAATTTTTGCTTGATACTTGACATAATAATTCTTTCGGATTCGGGTAGTCTTGTTTTACTTCGATCCAAATTACGCGAAATTTGCATGAACCGTTTGTAGGTAAAACAATCACCTTCGTTCATCTTTTGATAGTACATTATTAAAACATATATTTAAACTTTATTTTGCTTTGATATAATATATATGTCTAAAATGAAAATGAATCAAAAAAACAATCGAAAGACAAAAAATAAAAGAATGAATAAAAAGGATGCTGGGAGGAATCAGTTGGGAAAATAATCCACAAATTGTTTGTAATACATCGGGTCTTTGACCATTATCACCTTGTCACTATCGTAGTCACTACATTCTATAGAAAACCCAAATAAATCTTCAAATTCTTTACTGTAATAGGGCTGACTTGGCTTCATATATATTGTTGTGTTGTCCAATAAAACATATATATTGTATCTTTCATTGGAATAGCTTCCTCGGTCAATAGCAAACAACCCCCAGGTTCCTTGTGGTACTTGTTTGATATTTGCATCACACACTCTGTATGGCATACGGATTCTCCCAAAAAAGTTTTTTGTTTCTGACATATTGTGGTTATTATATACCATGTAATTCAATTTATTTCAATTTTATTGTGGAGGTTATTCGTTAGAGTGAGAAAAAAACATTTGTAGGATACAGTAATGGATAACATTCTAAAAAAGTGGAACGCAATGTATGCGGAAGAAGTGATAGACGACGATACTAGTCACGATATATCTGGTGATGATTGGATTATGCAATATGATTTCAAAATGCCAATTGAATATACCAAAGCCCGTGCTCTTGATACTCAAGTCAAAAGCGATATTGAGTTTCAAGGCAAAGACAATTTATTTTCCATCTTGCTGGATCCCGCCACACCTTCATTGTTATTGAACAAATGGAGTACTATCTATACCACCGACACTTCTTTTTTAAAAGACAATCAAAAGTTATTGAAATCATATGAACCCATGAAAAATAAAATGCACTTGTTTGCAAAAGAGTATGTCTCTTTCAAACAAGAACAGAACTTTCTCGGAAAATATCAATACATACAATTTCGGCGATTATTTTTTCTGAATACAATTGTAGGATTTCTCCAAATTCTTGCACTTTATAATATATGTAGTCCTTTATTTACACTTCTCTCACCTTTTATAGGTCTTATTCTGCCTTACTTTGTCTTATATTTTAAAGGTATAACCATTGGATTTGGAGATTATTTAAAAATGATCAAAGCGATTATATTCAAGAATAAGATCATTCATAACCTCCTCAATTTTCGAGGTAATAGTATTCAACAAAATATATATACATTAGGATATTTATTTATCTATGGTATGGGCATCTATAGCAATATTCAATCATGTATTCAGTTTTACAAGAATACGAATTATATGATGGATTTTAATACAAATTATGGGCAATTTTTAGACGACGGAAATCATTTGATACATTATATTCATAATAAGACGAAACATTTTAAGTCATTTGATGCTTTTAATGTACAAATGATGAAACATCAAACATCCATTCAAAAAATGAGCATCGCAATCGCTTCGCTCAAACAAGAACAACGAAAATTTATGAAGTGTGGTAACATTGGACTTTTGATGAAATGTCATTTTGACCTTTTTTATAACACGGAATATAACGACACAATTCTGTATTTGATTTATTTGAATCAGTATCACCAAGATACTTTTCAATTATCGACTTTTGTGAAAAATAGACAATTGATGCCCTGTACATTCTCAAAGAAAAAGGGAAATACAAAAATTAAACAAATGTATTATCTTCCGCATATTCACGATGATAATGTGAAGAATGATATTCATTTTAACAAAAACATTATTATTACTGGACCAAATGCATCCGGTAAAACGACCATTATCAAATCAACCATCATGAACTTATTTTTATCTCAAAGTCTCGGATTTGGATGTTATCAAAAATGCAAAACAAAAGTGTATCATTATTTTCATTCCTATCTTAATATTCCCGACACTTCAAACCGCGATAGCTTGTTTCAAGCCGAGGCACGGCGCTGTAAAACCATATTTGAACATATACAAAAACATAAATCACAAAACCATTTATGTATTTTTGATGAGATTTACAGTGGAACGAATCCAAAAGATGCTGTGTTGTGCGCAAATATATATTTAAATGGAATGAATCATCATAAACATCATGTTGATTATGTTCTCACCACTCATTATTTAGAATTGTGTGATAAATTCAAAAAACATAGTCATGTAAAGAATCAACAAATGAAAGTGAACACAACAAGTGAAAACGATGCTATTTCTTACACCTATCTTTTGGAAGATGGAATTAGTCATGTTCATGGAGGATATCAAATATTAGAAAAAATGGATTATCCTGAGGAGTTACTCGAAAGAAATAATATTCGTTAAAAAAGTCATTTAAATATAGCTTTGCTTTATATAAAAATGAGCACATTCTCGAATTTGTTAGACATATCCAGTTTCTTTATTGGCGTTCTGGTCAATTTATTGCTCGTTGCAATGATTTGTTTCTACTTTAAAAGAAAGATCGATAACCTTGAAATATCGCAATCAGAACAAGCTAAGATGCTATTTCAGATCATTCAACAACAATCCAACACTCCTGTGACAAGTACATATGGAATGTTAAACAATCTCGACTTGACTCAACTGGATGAAGACGATACAACCGAAGATGCGATACATAATGGGAGTGTTGATGAACCTGTAGAACCACTTACCGAGGATGAAGAAGAAAGCGGCGACGAAGAAGAAAGCGATGATGAGGAAGAAAGTGGTGACGAAGAAGTGAATGAAGCGGAACTTCCACAAGTGAAAACGATTGAATATGAAACGGTGGAAGATACCACGGTGGTTCAAGATGTAGAAAAAATGACTATCAAAGAATTACGCACGATTCTCGAAGACAAGGGTGTTTCTTTATCTAAGAAAAATATGAAGAAACAAGAATTGATTGAGATTTACATGGACAACCAAGAATCTCATTCTGAAATGATTGGAGATGTTGTAAAAGTGGATGATTTGGAAGTTGAAAACGACGAATCTTCAGGAATTGTTTTAAATTCGGAAGAAATTACGGAATAATAAAATATTCTCTTTAACTATATGGAAGACGGTCGATTTGTATCCAACTATATTCCAAATGGAATGTTTGAATCTCTTTTCCAAAAAAAAATGAAGATTAAGACAAATGAAGATTATCGCAATTATTTGACGCATCATGCAAAAGATATTATGAAGGAAAATATGACCGCTTTTTCTCAGAATAACATACATCATTCGTTTCTAGATGTTCCGGATAAAAAGCATGGTCCCTTCTTATTTGATGGAGCTGAACCAACCACCATACCTGCCGGATATGAACTGAATAAAGCAAAGTCGCTCTATATTTCTCGTCAAGAATTGGCGGCTCAACAAACAAAAAGATATCAAAATACGAATGTATAAGTGTTAAAATATATATAGTATATATATATACTTTAATGAACAGTGGTGTGCAAAAAGAAATTATTGTCAAAGAATTAGAAAAGTACTATGTAGATGAAAAAGAACAATTTAAAGAAATAGAATTTGATACTGATTCTTCAAGCAAGGGCCCAAAATTTATGGTCCATCGCTCTATTACGACACAGCTTGAAACTTTTAATATTGATACGAATTATATAAAGTCTTTAATCGATAATCCTAATGAGATTAACAATGCTGACATAAAACAATATCTGTTGTTTTGTGTAATATATCCATTTTATTTAGCAAAATATGGATTTTTTACAGAGTGTAAAAAAGTGTTAGTGGGTCCTAGTCTAACCAATAAGAACACTATTACATATGGGTATAGTCAAGTTAATCGGCCGATAATTGCAATTGAAGTGCGAAATAAGCAACACGGTGGTGAGATAGACTCCCCTGTTCATGTCTTAAATGTCGAAAAAAACATAACACCATCAGTAGTACCGACACCTGAACAAGAAAGAATTCTTGCTGAAACAGAACTTGGAACAGAAGGAGGTGAACAAACACCTGAACAAGAATGGAATCTTGCTGAAACAGAACTTGGAACAGAGGGAGGAGAACAAACACCTGAACAAGAAAGAAATCTTGCTGAAACAGAACTTGAAACAGAAGGAGGAGAACAAACACCTGAACAAGAAAGAAATCTTGCTGAAACAGAACTTGGAACAGAACTTGGAACAGAAGGAGAACAAACACCTAAACAAGAAATAAATATTACTGAAAAAGAACTTGGAACAGAAGGAGAAGAACAAACACCTAAACAAGAAATAAATATTACTGAAAAAGAACTTGAAACAGAACTTGAAACAGAACTTGAAACAGAACTTGGAACAGAAGGAGGAGAAATCGCACCTCAACAAGAAAGACGGAATGAAACAACTGTATTACAAACAGAACATAATGGTCCTGGTGAAGTACAAAATGATATGTCAGATGAAATAAAGAAACTCTTGCTCACTCTATTGAAAGAGAATGATGAAAAAGGAAAAAACTTATTATTAGAAGCATTACAGAACATTGCTCAAAAGGAGGATAATACTGAGAATCGTAATGATGTTCAATCGTTAGCCAACAATATGAAAGAGATGAAAATTGCAATGGAAGAGATGAAGAAAAAAATGAGCACCATAAATAATAACAATTCACCTTTTTCCAAAATAGATGAAGAAGAGATGCAATCATGCCCTAAAAATCAAGATCAACCAGTTATATTTAAGATGTTTCCTTTGCCATCTTTTGAAAAATTGAGAAAAGAAAAGAATTTCATGAAGATGATTGAAGCATTTTTAAATACAGATAATAACACTCGAATGATGATTCTCAATGGAAACATAACTCAAAAGAATAAACCTGTATATGATCTTTTAAAAATACATTTTAAGGAACATCCCTATCTACCAACATATGAGTTGGAATTTTATCATTATTTAGGCATTCCCGAAAAAAAACATATTAAGAACTTTTTGAAGGTTATCCAAGAAAAGAAAATCAAAAAAGGTGGAAGCGTGTCCATATTGAGAAAAATCATAGAACAAAAGAAAAAGGAAAAACGGAAATCAAAGAAAAAAATTCGATTCAGTGTGAAACAAAAGACAAAAAAACAAAGTGGATTCGACAAAATCATCAAACGAAAACATAAATTAAAACCAAAAAGAATTACAAACCGGGTGCATAATAAATCCAAAAATAAATGGTTGAAATCAAGAAAGTACTTAAAATAAAGATAACAAACTATACACATCATGAAAATTCATGTGGCATGTTTGTTGTCTTTTGTAACAAAAGTAAGTGCGGCATGGGTTCCGAACAGTTGGAGACAAAAACGCTGCGCGCAGCTTCCAAAATATAGAAATAAAAATGAATTGACTAAAGTAGAAGAAATATTGTCCCGAAAACCTCCATTGGTAATATCCCCCGAAATTGATAATTTGAAAAAAGAGTTAATTCAGGTCGAAAATGGAGAGCGATTCTTGTTTATGGGCGGAGATTGTGCTGAAACATTTCGCGAACATTCCTCCAAAAACATTATCAACAACTACCAATTATTCATATTGTCCACCATTATACTGATGACGAAAACTGGAAAAAAAATAACGAAAATTGCTCGTGCTGCAGGACAATTTTCAAAACCACGAACCAATGATTTTGAAGTTGTCAATGGCTTAGAAGTTCCGGCGTACAAAGGAGATATGATCAATCGAGAAAACATAGAACAGAGAGAACCAGATCCGCATTTGATGATTCGTGCTTATAATCAGTGTTCTGAAACTCTAAATTTATTAAGAGCATTGAGTAGTAGTCATAAATATTCAAACATAAATATTTTCAATTGGAAGACAGAGTTTCAAAGCAATATCTATCGAATGAATCTATTAGGTGAGATATTAAATAAGATTCAATCCAGTGTGAATGTATTGTCAAGTTCTGAATTGGATGAATCTCGAAGTATCAATTCCGCTCAAATATATACCGGACACGAAGGAATGTTATTGAATTACGAAGAATCCCTTACACGAAAAGATAGATTTACGGATAAATATTACGATTGTTCTTCTCATTTTTTATGGATTGGTGAAAGAACACGACAACTTGATTGTGGTCATGTAGAATTTTTTCGAGGTATTCATAATCCAATTGGCATTAAAATTTCTCACAAGGTCAAACCGTGGGAGCTTGTTAATTTAATATTTATTTTGAATCCACAAAATGAACGCGGGAAAATATGCTTGATTACAAGAATGGGAAGCCATATTGAAGATTATTTACCAGAATTGATTGACATTATCACGAAATACGGATTAAATGTGATTTGGGTCTGCGATCCCATGCATGGAAATGGGAAAAATGTAAATGGTATCAAAACAAGATACTACAATGACATTAAAAAAGAAGTTGATGCTTTCTTTATGATTCATTATGACAAGGGAACCATACCAGGTGGAATACACTTGGAAATGACCGGCAATGATGTGACGGAATGTTTAGGAGGGAGTTATATGATGGATGTACAAAACGAAACATTTCTGCGAAAAAATTATCTGTCTTCTTGTGATCCACGATTGAACTTTTTTCAAACAATTGAACTTATTGACCATATTTCAAATATTATAGTATGAGTTAAAAAGATATAGTGTACTTTTAATATGATACTTTTATCGATTGATGTTGGTATTCGAAACTTGGCCTACATTGTTATTCAACTTCACGATGTGGACCATCATGAAATATTAAAATGGGATGTCATAGAACTGATCGAACCTCATGAAAAAGCTGGAAAAGTACAAAATACATGTATTGGTAAATCACTTTGCCAACAGTTTGATGCCATTTTACCACAATATTCCATTGATAAGATCATTATTGAAAATCAGATTGGACAAAATGCCATTAAAATGAAATCCATTCAAGGAATGATTAATATGTATTTTATCATGCGTAATTACGACATTGAAAATATTCTAAATTACAATGCTTGTCATAAACTAAAACCCTTTATCGAAAAAAATCAAAAAACTACTTACAGTGAAAGAAAAAAACTGAGCAAAACTGTTACGATGTGTTTATGTAAACATTACTATGACACAACCATGCTGGACTTTTATAATTCCTTCAAAAAAAAAGATGACTTGGCAGATTGCTTACTACAAGGGTTGGATTATTTGAAAAAACAAGATAAGCTAAGTATAGAGTTTTATGACAAAATCAAATCATTTTTATTATGAAATGAGTTAAAGTTTAAAGACAAAATATAAATGAAATAAATAAATGACGGAGTTAAAATTAGACATTCAAGAAATTAGTTTGGGTGATACGCCAAGTCTGTCTTTAGACAAAGAAATATCACTAGGTTCGTCTTCTACGGATCTAAAAGAATCTAATTTTGGAAGTGGTATTGAATTGCTCATGAATGACAAAGTAAAAAATGCATCGAAATCTCCAAGCTCGAATAGTTTGAAAGATTTGGAGAACGAATTCAATGTCATCGAAGGCGACAATCCAGACAACAAAGAAATTCAATACAAGGAAAAGGATAGTTTTCAAAACAAACCAAAGATTGAAATTGCCAAGGCAACGAGCGATATGGAAATGAAAACGGAAACCTGGGATGGATTCAAAGACATCAACTCTGTTAATCTTGATGATATTGGAAGTCAAGTAAAGCAGTTGAATCGTGAAGAAACACTGAAGGAAAAGTTTGAAATTCTTCGAAAACTGGAAATGCTAGAAACAAAAGGCGCTACTCTCAGTAAAAAATATAATATGAATTCGGATTTAAATGAAATGAAAGGAGAATATGAGTTTCTTATGAATGAAAAAGAAAAACAAAATTCCGTGAAATTTCAAGGTAAAGTATTAACCACTATGATTACGGGACTGGAGTTTTTAAATAGTAAATTTGATCCTTTTGATATTAAGTTAGATGGTTGGTCGGAACAAATCAATGAAAATGTTGATGATTTTGACGAAATTTTCTCTGAATTACATGAAAAATATAAATCAAAGGCAAAGATGGCACCGGAAATTAAACTCCTGTTTCAACTGGCTTCATCGGGCATTATGATTCATATGTCAAATACCATGTTCAAATCTGCTTTGCCAGGTATGGATGATATTATGCGACAGAATCCTGATTTGATGAATCATTTTACAAAGGCAGCCATGAGTTCGATGGAACAAAGTTCTCCGGGTCTCAGTAATTTTATGAATGATATGGGTATGAGTCACACTTCGGATGAAGCGATGCCGCAAACACGCTCTAATCCGCAAACATTTCGTCCTTCGACAAAAACGAACCCTCCTCCGAAACAATCCATGCGCAATGAAATGAAAGGACCTAATAATATCGATAGCTTACTTTCTAATTTGGGGAGCAATGAACCAAAAAATATTCAAATTGACAAAGATAGCACCATTTCTGTTGATGATTTAGATACTTTGTCGGTCGGAAGTGGAAGAAAAAAAAGTAAGCGCAAGAGTGATAAAAATGTAATTCAAGTCGCCATTTGATCGTCCTTCATGTTTGGTAATATTTTATAAAATAAAATACATTTCAGAAATACAAAGATGAAAATATAACGCCATATTTGATGTAAAGAGAATGACACATGTATTAAAGAAAACATTGGTAGGTAGGTAATGAAGCTTATTATCGATGGCATGAGAAAATTTTGATATCCTTGAAGCATACCTTCGAGTACCGTATGGTATCCGTCCACGCATTGATACAAGCATGTGATACTTAATAAACTACGAGTTGTTTCAATCACCTCCGTATCTTTTGACACATGTATTACATACGGCAAGAGATGCGTGAGAAGGATTGTTTGAGATATGGCAACTACACCAGTCCAACCCAAGATTCGATTTCGCGTTTTCTTATCTCGACGCATTATAATTTCAGAAGACAATATTGAGGAAGCGGTCATGCTGAGCCCGCAATAGAATATAGATGTCATGTTCAATATTTTACTTAAGATAATATGAGAAGCCATATTTACACCCCTCGTGTCCATGCTTATTATTTTTCGGTTCATAAATACATATAAAGATTGTAGTAACAACATTCGCATTTGAATGGTACTTCCAATACGAATGAATTCACTTAGTGTTCTTCGCGCATACACTACATGACGACGAAACAATTTCTTCGAATACAACATGTGTATATAGCATATGCTGCACAAAGAATCAGATAACACCGTTGCCATTGCTGCCCCAATTACGCCGCAATGATTAATGAATACTGGATCTAAAACCATATTTAATACTTGTGCAAATAAATTCACTTTTAGAGCCGTGCTATAGTCAAACATACCGCGCATAATACTGAATACAACGCTATTAAACAAACAAAAAGGCATACTTATGCTTCGATATTTCAAATAGCGTATTGCATCATGATAAACACATGAATCTGTATCCAAAAATAAAGACGCAACATGTTCCGGTCGGAATGTAAGTATAAGTCCAAAAAGGCTCAAAAAAACGGTGAAATATATTGAAATACTTGCGAGATTACAAATGTCTTCTTTTTTGTCTTTTGTATGAAGGCGACTTATTTTAGGGGTTAATACAATGGGTAAAAAAGAAAGGACGGAATAAAATGCAAAGAAAATCTGATCTGCAGATCCTACCGCCGCCAATTCTTGTACAGAACCCTTCTTGGATACCCAAAATGTATCCACCATACCAACCACAGGCACCATTATATAATTTATGGTCGCTGGTTTTGCCACATTCCATATTTTTCTGTCAATCTCATGACTCTTTAAAGGTGGTAAAGAATACGCAGAACTTATTCCAATACATGTACATATCATCCATAGACATTTCATCGTATTACAATGAAATGTCCATATGTATTTAATAAGCATTCATTATTTATTATTTTCTTATTTTCTTATTTTTCTTACGGTTCGATGTCATTCTTTTTTTGGTAACTTTTTTTCTTCTGCCAAATCTCATTCTTTTTTTCCTCGATTTTCCACCTAGTTTATTCTTGATAAGTTGATTCAGTTCTTTCTTCATATCCTTTTGATAGTTGCATATTTTTTCTAATGATTCGCAATTTCCCTTTGAAAGTGGTTGTGATATCTTTTGAACACATTTTTCCTTATACTCTTTGCAGTATTGCAGATCGTTTTCATTATTCGTATCATCTTCATTCATATTCATATGCGTATTACATATACATTTTATTTTTTATTTTTTATTTTTTATTTTTTCGGGCAATAAACGTTTCGCGGCATTCTCCCATTATACATATTCAGATTTATTTTCTTAGTTTCTTCATCTTTGGTTCTGTAACTGGTGTGATTGCAAATACATCGTCTACAATATCGGACATTTCTCGACATATATGGTATATTTGAACCATTTGTTCCACATATCTATTATAATTGTTTATAATCGTAGGGTGTTGGTGTTGATTGTTCATATCTTTTTTTTCGGGCAATAAACTTTTCGCTACACGCTCCCATGATACATATTCAGATAGAGATTGATTATTCTCTATAATTTTTTTAGTTTCTTCAAATGCTAATTTTACTGCATCTGTAAATCCTTTAAAGATTTTAAAGGGCTCACTGGGGTCAATCTCACTCATACGAATGACGGTAATTTTATGTTTTTCTTTATATGGTTTAATTATATATTCAAACCAGCTATTTAAAACAATCAATACATTCTCTAAACAATAATCACGATTATGCTGAAAAACTGTACTTTCAGACATATATGGTAATTTCCATTCGTTCCTAATTTTAATTGGGTGTCGATACAAGGCAAAAGCAGTTCCATTCTTTTTGAATCTTTGTCCTAGCACACGATCATTTACGAATACTCGAGGCTGCGGAAACACATTTAATCCATCGTAGATATAATATTGCGATGTATCTAAAAATGTTTTTTCCGATTCTTTAATTTGAATACATTTCAGTAATTTCTTTATAAATTTGTGATTATTTATTTCCTTTAACAATGTTTCGTATGTTACCAATTCCTTGTTACGCAGTTCAGATTCATGTGCTTCAATTATGACTTTTAAATATATCTCGATTTTATTCTCATCCCATAACGGCAAAGGATATGTATATTCTTCATATTCCACATATGTTTCTTCGTTGTCTAATAGATATTCGCGATATTCCTTCCATATAGGATCTATATTATGGTCCATCTGCGTACCATTAAATTCGATCATTTCCACACCGAACTCATTATTCGCAATACTTCTAATAATTTTAACTATTTCTTTTTCGATATAATCATTATATGAGTTCGATGTGGATGAGATTGAACTGGGTGAGCTTGAACTGGATAAACTCGACTTGACTTGACTTGAGCTTGAACTGGATGAGCTTGAACTGGATGAGCTTGAACTGGATGAGCTTGAACTGGATGAGCTCGAATCCGCCGCCGGCGGCAGCGATTTAAATCTTAGATTTTTGAAGAGACGAATCAGTTGTTGTTTTGCGATTGTATTCGGGTCAGTTTGATGTAAAAATAAAACATAGTTGCCGTCACTTTTAGTATTTGTACAATGATCCATTAATTCTGTGAAATGATTTGTTAGTTGCATGATAGGAGAAGCTTTGTTTGTCGTTTTTCCATAGACGACTCCCAATTTTCTTTGGAATTCCGTAAGCTTATTTGATGTATATGAATAATTCATAATTTGGGCTATTGTTTTGAATAAAAGCCGATCAATCGTGACAATCAAATGATATTGTACTTCTTGTGTCTTTGTTTCTTTTGATTTTAGATGTGTATGATAAAAAAATAAAAATACACAATTCACAATATGTGATTTATCTCCCATATATTTCAACAATCGACATACATGTACCCTTGTTTTATCTGAAATTTTAGAACCGCCCTCTTCATTCCCAATTGATTCAATTTCTTTCAATACTTTTAAAAATCTACTCTCTTTTGATAATGTATCGTTTCTTGCTTTTGCATTATCACCCTCAGAAAAAAAATTAATACATCTTGCCATCTGAGATTGTGAATTAATCCATTCAAAATCTTTATCATCATAAGAACATATAAATTCATAATTTGTATCACTATTCTCTGTATCAACATCATCTTCACCCCTCAAAAATGACTTTATGCGTATGTTTTTTAAAATTTGAAATGCTTCTTTTAAAGAACGATCCGAACCATCCTTAAGAATAGATTTAATGTTTGGGATTCCTTCTAAAAAGCATAATACATATTGATAGAATACATTGCACATATCCAAACTTTCTTGTTTGACTTGTTTCTCATCATCCGCGTCTTTTCCAAACCCTTTCATAATTTGTCGCATACAAGTAAAAAATCCGAATTTGCTTTTTCCTAAACCTGCTGCATCCATTTTGTTTGATAATGTTTTTGTGGTATGGTCATCCCACGGGCATGTTGTTTGCAATGATTCATAATCCAATGGATACACATATTGACGATTGATTTGATCATTATTTTTTTGACGATACTTCCATGGATCTTCACGAAGACATTTTATAGCGCTTGCGCCAGCATCTAAAATTAAATTACTATCATCAATTACTTTTACAAATTCGTCTTGATACAATCTAAATTTTTCTTCTTCTTTCTTGGAGCTTTCGTATAAATCACTTTCTTTTATGATTTGATTATTGTCGTCTAAAATGATTATTTTGCTTTGTTGAACTATGAAAGACCATGCATTGCTCTTCTTTACAATTTCATCATCGTCTTGACTTCCTATGTTCAACTTATCATGAATGCTGTCAAATTTGTAGTCATCATCATCAATTGCGTTTGCTAAATATCGACATAATAATTTATTTTCCGTGTTGTCATTTTTAATTTCCACCTGGAGTTTTACGGGTCTTGCGCCGCCTCCTTGTGTTTTTTTAGAGACGGTTAACGTCTTTGTCTTTTCTAATTCTAACATTTTATTCAACTCGTCATGAGTATAAATATCAAAATATTTCCACATACTTGGTTGATTGCTTGTACCGTTTAATTCTTTATATATTAAATAGTGCTGTATGGTTTGAAGTATGTCTCTTTTACTCACAGTTTGAATTAATAATCTAAACTTATTAATTATTTCTAAATCTGTGTAATATTTGAATGCGTTTCTTATATTATCATAGTAATATACAGATTCAAAATTGATATCTTTATCAAATGAAGCGGCGTTTCTCTTAGAACGATAATAAATATTTTCTAGATTGTTTTTCATACTACGAATGTCATTTTCATCAATTAAATCACCAAAAAGGCTACTATTATTATTATTATTATTATTATTGGGGGGGCCCTTATCGAAGATGTGTCCTTGCGTGGACATACCTTCTGGATTACTTGGATCAACAACGCCAGTAGGAACAACAGGAGTTACCGGATCAGCAGCATCAGTAGGAGGAGGAGTACTAGCACCAGCAGCAGCAGCATCAGTAGGAGCAACATGAGGAGGAGTACTAGCACCAGCAGCAGCAGCAGCAGCAGCAGTAGGAGCAACATGAGGAGGAGTACTAGCACCAGCAGCAGCAGCAACAAAAGAAATACGAACACCAAGTTCATCTGCTGCTATGTCTTTGATTAATTTTTCTAGAAATGTTCGATTAACTCTTGACATAAGTCCAAAGACGAATTCTTTTGAAGTTATAAAATCTATTATTCCAGTGTGCGTCAATGGATATTTATCAGAATCACCACTATTCATAAAAAAATACTCCTTCCGTTCCTCTAATAATTCATAAATATCTTTGTAATATGGTAAGATAATTCGTACCAATAACAATAACAAGTCATCCTTTGGTACATTTTTTTGTTCACCTATGATTGGATAATAAATGTTGAGTATGGAATTCCCTCTCGTCAGCTGGCTGGATGTATTATGATTAGCGAGAAGACTATTTTCTTTTTTTTCTGATGGTTCGTAAACTAATAACGGATAATGATCTTCAATATATTTTAGAATTATATAATTCAAAATACTATACATGCTTGCATCATCTTTATACAACTGTTGTAAAATATTATTATGAACGTTATCATATAAAGAAGAAAACATAAAGTCAAATAATTCTAATATTTTTTTGTCATAATCATCGTACGAAATGTCATGAAATAGAATACAAAACATTATCACTATGATGTAATATAATATATATTTATTTCCTGATTCTTGGTCCACAAACTCAAGACCATTTTGTATTCGTTTACGATATTTTTTATGACTTTCATAAAACTTTAATTTGTCAATAATGTGGTTTGAAATCATATTGTCTATATTTAAATTGTCTATATTTAATACATAATCAGAGCCAGTAGGAGCATAATCGCTATCATCCATCGCAACGGTAGCAGTAGCAGTAGGAGGAGTACTGGTACCAGCAGTATCAGCAGCAGCAGCAGCAGCAGCAGCAGCAGCAGCAGCAGTATCAGCAGCAGCAGCAGCAGCAGCAGCAGCAGCAACAGTATCTATATTTTCAAAGAAAGATAATATGTTTCGTTTTTTCGTGACAGAATCCTCTGGTAATAAATTTAAATACCTCGACAAAAATGATTCGATATCGGCCACGAAAAGGGCTTTTCGTACTAAATGTTTACTACTGGCACTACGGGTAGATGAGTAATATTGGGTGTATGCATTCGCGACGGGTGATGAGATGACAACTGATGATGAAAGCGGTTGGTCTACTTGCATGGGCGCTGACGCTGGCGTGATCGGGTTCATGCCACCACGATAATTTTTCTTGGTACAATCACTCTTCCAAAATCGAGATGATTTTTTATTTTTGTTTTTATTTAATTTCCTGGTGCTCATCTTTATATATACTTAATCATATTTAATATTCTTTCGTACAAATACATTTTATTCCCTATATATAGATATGAGCGAAACAAGTGCTGCTTTTAAAAGGCGTGAGCGTAACAAAGAAGAAAAAATAAAGCTTATTTGTAGTTTAACTTTTTTAACATAAAAAATGAATTTTTGGACCCTCCTTTTCAAAAAAAAACCTGTGCACTTTTTTTTGGGCGAAAAAAATCCCGGATGTTTTTTTGGATTCCCC
>MDSW01179509.1_pt1 | contig 25794 bp, 18 predicted proteins | sample 811171 | NCBI WGS metagenome assembly MDSW01 (sample SAMN05326641, study PRJNA326480) | marine metagenome | isolation source: seawater | place: Atlantic Ocean: North West | collected 2012 | reverse complement strand
GACTCACGGAAACTTCATATGTGGGCAAGTTGGAGTGGAGGATAGGGGACTCGAACCCCTGACCTTCTGGCTGCCAGCCAGACGCTCTCCCAACTGAGCTAATCCCCCTCGCAAGGTACTCGCTCACATAGTTGCATGCTCAAAAAGAGCCTTTTCAGCATTCTGTAACGTCCAAACCTATCGTGCTCTTCTATCAGTGTCAACGTGACGGTTGGCGTTCGGCTCGAAAGTGTTCTAAGAAAAATTTGTGTTGCTCTGGTGTAAGCCAAGACTGGCAATCAGACTAAATAAATCGGTTCAAAACAAATAGATGTAAAGTTGGAAATGACGTATGTTTTCAGGTCAGAACAAACACTCAGAAAGAGGCTCATGGGGAGAAATACCACGAGCATGTGCCACTGTTTTTTTGGCAATCTATTTTACTGGACTAGGCCTTACTGTGGCATGTAATACCAGTAGTGGTTCTTCTTTGCTGCTGAGTGTTGTCAAAGGAAAGCTATTTTCTTTTTGGCTCGTACCTCCCTGGCTTGATCTTGGCTTTGATTATTCTTTTGCGTACGGCCAGCAGGCGGACGCCGCTCATTACCTTGAGCTTCGAGAACATGATAAAGAAAACTGGATAAAACCATCGTGGGTCGATGGGAATTATTCACAATCGATCCGTTGGCAACGATTGCTGCGTTCGGTTGTTGCCAGTGAAGAAGAGGCTGGTAGAGAAGGTCTCTTGCCAGCAGGTTTTTCAGAAGCAGCTTTCACACTTTGTGAAAGTGATGATATTGTTCTACGGATTTTTGTTCAGCCTCGACCTGAGCGACAATTGCCCATAGATAATCCTGCCCCAATTGTTCTCTATGAAGCCCGGCTTCGTAAGATCGCTGGTGGTGATATTCAACTGATCAAGAGTGAGCATCGCCGAGAGGTGGCCCCAGTCATTTCTGGAAGTGGTGGTGCATGATGGGCAATTCACAGAGTATTTCTATTGATAAAAATTCAGAGGGTGCACTCGAGCAGGTATGGGAAGCCTACTGGTTCTTGCCTGCAGGCAGCCGTTCGCTTGCTGTTGTACGTGTTGCGACAGGCGTCCTTGGCCTGCTTTTGTGCGCAACCTACGGAACGGATCTTTCTGTGTGGTTTGGGCCACGCGGCTGGCTGCCTATTGATTCGGTGACTGCCTGGCGATCGTCTTTTGCCTATTCCATTTTTGACGCGTGCGAGACGAACACTCATCTCTTAGTAGCTTTTTACGGTCTGGTCTCACTATTTGCCTTTCTTGCTATTGGTTTTCTTACCCCAATCACGTCACTTCTCGCTGCTCTTGGATGGGCCTCATTGCTTCATCGTGGTCCAATGCTGGCTGGTCCTGCAGATGACAGTATGGCGATCCTTCTTTGGTGCCTTGTCATTGGCTCTTCAGGGGAACATTTTTCCGTCGATGCGATATTGCACAAGCGCCTCGGTTGGCATGTAAGTCGACCTCGAGTTCGTACTCGTATTGCTGTAGGGCTATTACAGGTGCATGCCGCAGTCGTTTCCTTGGCTGCTCTTCTTTCCCAACTCAAGGGTGATGTGTGGTGGAATGGCTCGGCCGTGTGGTGGATTGCAACACGAAAACCAGGGCAAGTAGTTGATATTACCGGGCTTCTTTCTCAGTCAGAATATCTATGCAATATCTTTACGCACGGAGTGATAGCCTGGGAAGCGTTCGTGGCAGTCGGGATTTGGTTTACAGTTTCTCAGAAAATCGTTGCGCGAGCAGGCCTTATCGTATGGCCATTCGTCGGTGTCTTGACCGCTTGTCCACTGTGGGGATTGGCGATGGCTACGCTAACTATTCCACTCACGCAACTTGTTGATGAAACTGAGTCATGATGCGTGTTCTACTGAAATAAACCCAACTATTCGAGTTCTAAGAGTTCTCTGAATTGATCATTATTTAGAACGGTGATGCCGAGTTTTTCCGCCTTGGCAAGTTTGCTTCCGGCCTCATTGCCTGCGACAACATAGTCGGTGTTTTTTGAGACACTTGAGGATGATCGCCCTCCTGCCTTTTGGATTGCTGCTTCTGCCTCTTGTCGTGTAAAGCTTTCTAGTGTTCCTGTTACAACGACGGTTTTTCCTGAGAGTTGTCCATCTCGTATCTCGCTGGTTTGTGAAACTTTCAAACTCACTCCCGCGGACATCAGCCTATCGATCACCTGCGTGCCGTAATCGCTCATCAGCCAGTCATGAACACTTTCCGCGATGACGTCCCCAATTTCATGCACAGCAGCGAGTTCTTCAACGGTCGCTTTTCGTAAGATGTCCACCGACGGAAATTTTTCGGTAAGAAGTGTCGAGACGCGAGGGCCCACATGACGAATCCCAAGTGCATTGAGTACACGGACCAGCCCACGATCACGGCTATTCGCTATTTCGGCCACTATTTTTTCAGCAGACTTCTTTCCCATTCGCTCGAGTGATTGCAACTGTGAGACATTGAGTGCGTAGAGATCTGCATAATCCTGCACCATGCCAGTCGCAACGAGTTGTTCAACAAGTTTGTCTCCGAGACCACCAATATCCATGGCATTGCGTGATGCAAAGAACTTGAGTCGTTCTCGCTGTTGTGCGGGGCACTGGTTATTTGGGCAGCGTATGTAAACGCCATTCTGCTCACGAATGAGTTCTGTGTTGCATTCAGGGCAATGCTCTGGAAAGCACCATTTCAACAACTTTTTTTTCCGAAGGTGCTTTTCAACACGGACAACATGCGGGATAACTTTTCCTGCCTTTTCGACCACCAGCACATCACCTATCCGAATGTCTTTGCGTGCAACTTCATCAGCATTATGGAGGCTTGCACGGCGAACCGTGGTGCCAGCTAATTGAACAGAGGCAAGATCAGCTACCGGCGTCACGGTGCCACCCCGGCCCACCTGTACTCTAATGTCGAGTAATTGAGTCGTCGCCTCAAACTTCTCGAATTTCCAGGCAATTGCCCACCGAGGACTTTTTGCCGTACTCCCAAGTATCTTCTGCTGGGAGAATCGATCAATCTTTATGACGAATCCATCAACCTCGAAGTCGAGTTGGTGTAGCCCTTCAATAAGAGTTGTTCCAGCATCGATGAGGGCTTCGAGTGAATCAAAACGTTCTGTTTTGGGTGCAACAGGTAAGCCAGCATTTTTTGCCCATGTGTAGAACTCGAATTGAGAGTCAATGTTCAGGGATTCCGTGTTGCCAACACCGTGGCAAAAAAAACGTAATGGACGATCGCCACATTCTTTTGAATCAAGTAATCGAATGCTGCCGGCAGCTACATTGCGAGTATTCGCAAAAGGAGAAAGCCCAAGAGCGGATTGTGACTCATTGAGTGCAACTAATGCAGAGTTTGTCATGAAGACCTCTCCTCGCACCTCAATTTGCGGGGGAGGGTTTTGTAGTCCAAGGCGAAGAGGTACTGACTTAATTGTTTTGACATTATGCGTAATATCATCACCAACAACTCCATTTCCTCGTGTCGCACCAAGAACAAGGAGGCCTGAGTCGTAGGTTAGAGACGCTGCAACACCGTCTATTTTTAGCTCTAGCACCCAATGAATAGGCTCATTATTCCCTGCCTCTTGGAGATGCTTTTTGGTCCGAGTGCCCCACGCCTTAAGGTCTTGCGTGCTGTATGTGTTATCGATTGAAAGCATCGGTATGTGATGCTGCACTGAGTCAAGAGATCCAATCGCCTCACCACTTACACGCTGAGTAGGACTGTCGGGAGTAATGAGCGAAGGGTTGTCAGCCTCAAGTCGTTGAAGCTCCCCGATGAGGCGATCATATTCCAGATCAGATATTTCAGGTTGTGATTCACTGTAGTAAAGCCGGTCATGGTGCCGGATTTTTTCACAGAGATTCGCAATGTGCTTGGCGACCTCGTTCACAACCGTTTCGTTTCCAAGGGTGAATCACTTTCAGGCCCATTGTCATCCGTCAATCGTTGGGGCTCACGGGAATTTGATTTGTTTTGACCATTCACATGATCAACGGCCACTGCACCAACTGTAGCGACGGCAAGAAGAATTAATTGTCCTGTGAGAAGGCTTGTTCCGTGACGGTCCATAATCTCCTCAAGAGGATGCGACTTTTCTGCGAGAGCTGCTTGGGGGCGAACGCCACGTAGCACTGACAGGCAGTAACTCGCGGCAGTAATCGTGAAGGTAAAACCGATTACTCCTAGCACGATATAAAACGGATTTTTTATTTGTCGACTCATGTCATTAGTATAGCTGCTCACGCAAAACAATCAGGCAACGTTTGTTAGGTACGATCCAAGATTCAACTGCCGGGAACACCCGGCATGCGGTACAGTTGGTGCGGACCAGCGGCATGCCCGCCGAAGACAGGATTGTAGGATTAAAGGTAGTTGAAAAGTCTGGTCATCGATGCGTTTGGGGCTTTATTTGCCACAGTGGGGCATTGAAGGGAAATGTTGTTTTGGGAATACTGAGTGACACATTTTGCTACGACTTAGGTGGAATGCCAGTAGTCTTGATACCTGAGAAATTACTGTTGCTTCGATGGCCCGTATCGCTCTTTAGGCGCTAGCGGTTTCAGGGTGTGGTTATTGAAGGGCCGTCGGCATGACTTTCGATCCCTGCAAAGTCGCATAAGAGGGACTCGGTGACAGATTGTGGGCAACTCCATACCAGAAAAAACATGGACTCGCGTATGAGGCGTTCGATTGGATGCCCTTGTACAAAGCCGGCTCCCTTCGATGCGGTAAGTGCCGCCTGTGCTGTCCGGGTGACTAATGTGTTTGCTCGCTGACGAAGTAAATTTCGTTCCTGAGTGCTAATACCATCTATCGTGGCTTTAAAGAGAGTAGTTTCAATCGCGGAAACTTCTTTCTCAAGTTCCGCCGTAATTGGTTTCAGTGCATCTCTTCGGAAGGATTCTTGCTCAAGTATCGCAAGTGAGGATCGAGTGCTTCCTATGGCTAAGGCGGTTGTTCCCAGGCCCCCAGTCTGAGGGCCATTTTCAGTTTGTGGTGTGATCTCGGCTTCCGTTGAGACATCTTTCAAGTCAATGCTCGATGTTCGGCTTCCTTTTAAGGCAAGCAAGTCCATTGGGGTAGCCACTTGTATGCCGGAGCTATTCATCCTGAGGATGAAGAAATGCGGAGTTGCTTGAGAATCTTTTGAATCCATGGGGACTGCACCTGTGACAAGAGTATTCACACTGTCGGCGCCAGTAACCCATGGACACTTGCCATTGAGTGACCAGCCCATGTCTGTTCGTCTTGCTGTCAGGATGGGCCGTCCTAGATGCTGTCGGCTGGTTGATAGTTGAGATATGCCGACAGTCGTAAATTGTCGGCCTGCCGCGAGGTCAGGAAGAAAACTCATCCGGATTTCCCGACTTCCTCGAGACACTATACGAACAGCGCTCGCCCATTGCGTGAGGGCTAATGCCGTAGTGAGACAATGGGATGCAATGGAAACAAGAAGTCGCATGATTTCTGTTTCCGAAGCCTCTGTTCCCCCATCATTTTTTTTAATCCAGCCTGCCAGGCAGCCGTGAGAAGCAAGTTTTGAGAAGGCACCACTTTCCCAAGGCCCTAATTCTCTTGTTTTTACATCAACCGATTTGATCTCCTTACAGAGTTCTGCGAGTGATGAATCGGTCGGAAATTGAGGGGAAATGATCGACATGGATTTTCTCATTATACCCTGTTTTATGAAGATATGAGCAAATGATTCTATAAGTTTGCCCCGGCACTTGGTGGCCTAAGCAGTTTGCGTCGTACCACGATATACTATGGAACCTTGGCTGGTGCCCTACCATCTCCTCCCCTCACTTGGAGTTACACCGTGAGCCGCATCGATGACATAGTTGATCACACTGTAGAACCGAACAGTTCGAACATCTCTCAGCAGACCCTAGCTCTGGATGAACTTTCCCCTCAGTCCCTGTATGCGAAGTGCACAACATTAGCTCAGAATCTCTGGTGGAGTTGGCATCCGGAAGTGACGAATCTATTTCGGGATCTGGATCCAATTCGCTGGAGGCAACTCGACCATAATCCAATTGCATTATTAGCAGAGTTTACTCCTGATCGTCTCGAGTCTCGTGCAGCCGAACTTGTCTTGTACAGTCGAATCAATCAAGCACATAGACGACTCAAAGAGTATCTTTCGGCTGATTCAACATGGAGTAATGTGCACGCAGGCGTGCTCGGCTCCAATCCGGTTGTTTATTTTTCTGCGGAGTTTGGTATTCATGAGTCAGTGCCAATTTATTCCGGAGGCCTTGGTGTCTTGGCTGGTGACCACGTGAAGAGTGCGAGTGGCCTTGGGATTCCTCTCGTTGCAGTTGGTCTGTTCTATAACCAGGGTTACTTCAGGCAACAGCTTGATGGTGAAGGGTATCAGCATGAAGAGTATTTGGACTCTCGAGTTGATCTCTTGCCAATCGAGTCTGCCACTGACAAACACGGAACCCCCATCACAGTCACAGTTGAAACTCGGTCAGGCCCGATTCATGCGAAGGTTTGGCAAATGGCAGTTGGTCGTGCCAAGCTCTTTCTTTTGGATTGCGATATTGATGGAAATGATTCTGAAGATCGTGAGTTAACCAGTCGGCTTTATGGTGGTGACACAAGGACTCGGATTCGACAGGAAATGGTTTTGGGCGTTGGAGGCGTCAAGGCTATTCGGGCGATTGGGATTGTCCCAGGCGTATATCACCTCAACGAGGGCCACTCGGCATTCGCTACGCTCGAAGCCGTTCGTGGTCGCATGGAACGAGACGGATATTCGTTTGATGACTCAGTCAGCCAGGTAGCTCGCCAAACCATTTTTACAACGCATACGCCGGTACCAGCCGGTCATGATCGATTTGATAGCGGGCTGATTGAGGAGCATCTTGGCCCAACTCGCGATGCACTTGGTATTTCGCATGATCAACTAATGTCGTTCGGACGTGTTGAACCCCATAATCACGACGAACCATTCTGTATGACTGTGCTCGGACTTAAGTTGTCACGTCGTGCTAACGCTGTGAGCGCTTTGCACGGTCATGTAAGTCGACGAATGTGGTCAGGTCTGTGGCCTTCGCGAGTTGAGGAAGAAGTGCCTGTTGGTCATATAACCAACGGTGTCCATGTGCAAAGTTGGCTTTCGTGGCAGATGCTTCAGCTTTACGATCGTTTGTTTCCCTCTGGATGGGTTGGCCGAATGGGCGAGCCAGATGTCTGGCAGAAAATCTATGATGTTGATCCTGGGGAACTATGGGAAACCCACTATGCATTGAAAAACCTCTTGCTCCAATTTGTTCGGCGGCGAGTAACAAGGCAATGTAATCGCCGGGGAGAAAGTAATGAATCGATCGAATCAGCTCGAGAGGTCCTCGACCCAAATGTGCTCACTATTGGTTTTGCGAGACGTTTTGCAACCTATAAAAGGGCAGCACTGTTTCTCACTCAGCTAGATCGGCTCCATGAATTAGTTTGCGATAAGAATAGGCCGATTCAGATCATTTTTGCGGGAAAGGCTCATCCTGCGGATGAGCCAGGAAAAGCCCTCATACAAAAAATTGCAAATCTGCGACACGATTCAAAGATGGCGGGAAGAATCGTCTTTGTTGAAGATTATGATATTAATGTGTGTCGGCATCTTATTCAGGGTGTTGATGTATGGCTTAATAACCCAAGACGTCCTCTCGAGGCCTCTGGCACAAGTGGCCAAAAAGTTGTGCTCAATGGTGGTATCAACTGTTCGATTTTAGACGGTTGGTGGGCTGAAGCGTTTAATGGTCGGAATGGGTTTGCGATCGGCCGCGGAGAGACACATGCCCAAGATGATATCACTGATCAGCGGGACGGAGAGGCTTTGTTCGATGCGCTTCAGCACGAAGTTATTCCCCTATTCTATGAACGAGACGTGGATGGACTTCCTCGTGATTGGATCAAAATGATGATGCACTCTATTTCATCATTAGCGTGGAGGTTTAGTGCACATCGAATGGTGATGGACTATGCCAAGAACTGTTATGTTCCTGCAGCTGGTGGTTTGTCCTGTGACATGAATCACCGCTAAGAGCTAGCAAATATTACGCTGCTTGGGTACGGCGTATCTTGTGGTACGGTGTTGACTTTAGAAGGACGCACCCTCGAAGCACTTCAGGTTTCCCAGGGCTACCAACGGCAGCTGTTGGGCAAGCGATAATACCACTAAGTTGATCCCATGTTTCTCGGAGGGCGAAGGGAACTGAGCAGGCACTAACATTACCAGCTCGTTCAGTCAGGCCGTTTATAAGCTGCCCACCGATCCCGTACTCCTCGAGCTTCATTCCTGTGAAGCGGACAATTCCAGTACCCGCTTGATGGGGAACAACATAGTCAACGTCATCACCAGAGAGACTTGAGGCTTCAAGTGCTGATGCAACAGCGGCCGACATTTGACGAGGAGCAGTGTCGGCAATAGCCATGCCATCGAGTGTGTAAACAATCCGTTTATCCGCGTGTGCAACTCCACCGTTTGGTAATGGTATTGGGACGTTTTCTCGTCTCTCGAAGTTAAAGGCAGGGTGCTCAATCTGTTCACGACGAGCATCTGCATGTAGGAGTTCGAAGTGTGTGGGGTGCCGTTGACTTGTAAGTGGAGCAATGAGCGTTGCTGAGGCCATGTCGCCAAAGAGGCCAGCGGTTTGGCTACAGCTATAATCTGTGATTCGACTTATACGACTCGCTGCCACAACGAGTATGAATTCATTATTTTGTAAATTAAGGCGAGGGGCCCAGCGTTTTTGAATCAGGCTTAAGGATCGACTGTACCCGCAACAAAACCAGTTAATACCAAGAGTCCGAATATGTGGCACGTTCAGCCGCTTGGTTAATTGGCGGGCTGCATGCTGTGGTCGTTCATGCTTGGCTTGCGACTTTCCAAGAAAACGATCAGCAATTGATGGCGGTAAAAAAGAGGGCGAGGCAAATAAGATGCCCCGGCAGTCGGCCAGGTTGCAGCCGGTCTCCGCCTGCAATTTTCGAACCACCCGTACCCCCATTGTTACTTCATCTTCTAACGAAATAGCCCTCGACTCAATGCCGGTATGACGGCTGAATTTCCTTGGCATCGTCTCGCCAAACCAGGCGTTATTCAATATCCAAGATGGTCGGTATACGGAAACAGCCGAGATGCCAAAGCGATTTGTGTCTTCTTGTATGTCCATCAAGCTTTCTGCCCTTTTATGAAACGTAAGGCGGCTAGATACTTGCAATCCGGATCATCTGGTGCTAGCCGAAAAAACATTTATTTTTTTGATTAAGGCTGTTTTCCATTCATGAATGACGTGAAACGCGTGCAATACTTACTTTGGGAATACTTCCGATTCTTCAGTGACGCAAGTTTTCCAGCAAAAAGGTGATTCTTCCCGGGGAAAATTGATGGTTCGTGCTGTATTAATTGTGTTGGTAATCACTGGATTCTTCATTACCGGAGATATTCCATCTGTCATTACGGGCTGCCAGCAAGGGTTGGAGGCTGTTCAAAATCACGCTCAGTCCATGTGCTGCCCAATGGAGTCGAAGATGTCTTCGGGACCTGGCGAACAAGAACAGCAGCATGTACTCAATAAAGACTTACCTGCTGGAATCAGAGGCTCGGTTACACCTTCATGGGAAGGGATTCCACCGGAGGCAATGCGGTCAATTGATCAAAAAGAGTTAGTCGCTGGAAGTCGTTTGGTTCTGTGGCTCGTCAGGAAGAACATGGTCTCTGCAACGCGGGTCGATGTCATTGATCCTCAGACAGGGGAGGTCTTACTCACACCAACGGACACCCCTTCCGGCTCACCGAAAAGGGGCCGGATCGACATGAGTGCTCTTCGAGAGGGTGGTGAAGTTTCGGTGCGTTATAGCCACAAACAGCAGCCACATTTTAGGGATTCTGCCACCGTGGCGCAGCATGAGTCTTTGGGAGCAGTCCTTGGAATTGAACATAGTCGTTCCGAACAGGATTAAGTCAGCAGCCAAAGTTAGCTGTCACTTGATGTTTCTGCCTGTGATGTTTCTGCCGGTACAGCTTCTGCTGGTGCCGAATTTTCAGAATCGGAAACCTGTTTCTTGGAGAGTCCTATTTTTCGTTCTTCAATATCAACACGAAGAATCTTGACATCAATCGGATCACCGACCTGAACTAATTCCTCGGCATTTTCGATCTTATCATCGGATAGTTCTGAAATATGTAGAAGTCCTTCAAGGCCGTCTTCAAGGCCAACGAAAACACCAAAATTGGTAATCTTGGTAATTGTTCCATGAACAACATCATCAACCTTATATCTATCAGGAATATCAGCAGTCCACGGATCGTCCTGCATCTGCTTCAGGCCCAACGCGATACGCCGCCGCTGTTGATCAACAGAGAGCACCTTGCACTCAATCTCCTGACCCTTATCAACCATTTCACTTGGATGGGTGACTTTGCGTGTCCAAGACATATCTGTGACATGGAGGAGGCCATCGATCCCCTCATCAATTTCGATGAAGGCTCCATAATTTGTCAGATTTCTCACAACACCCTTAACAATGGCGCCTGGTGGGTAATCTGCAGCTACTTTTTCCCAAGGATTCTGCTGCGTTTGTTTCATGCCCAGTGAAATCTCTTGTTTGTCCTCGTTAATAGCAAGGACAACAACTTCGACTTCATCACCAGGGGAAACAAGTTCACTCGGGTGGCTTACTCGCTTCGTCCAGCTCATTTCACTAATGTGAACGAGTCCTTCTACGCCGTCTTCAAGTTTCACAAATGCGCCGTAGCTCATGACGTTTACGACGGCACCCTTACAAATGGTTTCAACAGGATATCTCTCGGCAACCTTTGCCCATGGGCTCGGTGTTCTCTGCTTCATTCCCAGTGCAATTTTCTCACGATCACGGTCAATGTGTAGCACCTGAACTTCGATTTCCTGATCAATCGAAACCATTTCACTTGGGTGACCAATTCTTCCCCAACTCATGTCTGTAATATGGAGTAGACCGTCGATGCCTCCGAGATCGACGAAAGCGCCGAAGTCAGCAATGTTCTTCACAATGCCTCGGCGGACCTGTCCGACCTCAAGTGTTTCCATGAGTTGCTTCTTACGCTCAGAGCGTTCTTGTTCGATAAGTGCTCTACGGGAAACAACAATATTTCGACGAGCTTCATCAATTTTCAAGACAAGGCACTGGATTGCTTTGTTGCAATAGTCGCCTATATCAGCAGGCCGCCTGATATCAACCTGGCTAGCAGGAAGGAAAACATTCACTCCAGCGATATCAACAAGGAGTCCGCCTTTGATCTTCCGAAGGACAAATCCCGTTACAACGTCATCTTCACGAACACTTGACATGACACGCAGCCAGTCTTCGATTCGACGGGCCTTGCGTTTTGAGAGAGTTATGAGGCCTCGGTGCTCATCAACAATATTCTCTTCAATGTCCTCGAGAAGGACCTTGATGACATCCCCAACTTCTGGGGCGGGTTCTGTTTCATCCCATTCGTTTCGTGGGATATGGCCTTCACTCTTGTACCCAACATCAACAAGAACAAATTCATCGTCAACTCGTAAAATCTTTCCTTCAACAACACTATTGATTGCAAGAGAGGGAGCCTGGCCAACATCAAAATCGGCGGCATCACTTCCACCCATTGCCAGATCAATTTCTTGTTCGAGTTCATCTCCTAAATCAAGTTCACGGATAAGATTTCGGTTGACCATACGTTCGCGGGGTTAGAGGAATGAATTGGGTTGACATGCTCTCAGAAAGTAGTCCTCAACGACAGTGGCCGTTGGAATTCCTCTCTCATGCAAGTCTCGAAGTCTAGCAGGAGGACCAATGCTGAACAATTGATGTGCATTCCGTGCGATGATAAAGACAAAGACTCATTCCCCAGACTTCCCAATCGCACCCATACAGGATCTTGGTATCGAACAGGTCAGGACTTGCCGATTGCTCAAATATGACTCAATTTTTGCACCAAAGCCGCAGTTTCGGGGATCTCTGTCGACGAGATCTTCTGCGGGTGCTTACAGCGACAGCTGGGGGAGTGATTTCATGCAGGCAGCTTCTTAGTCAGTTTGAAGAGACGTCTTTGAACAGTCATGCTCCTCAGTTTGGCATTTCAGGGATTCAGCGATACCGGGTGGGTGTTCGTGTTGTAGCCGAAGGCGGACGTTGTCGAGATATTTACGCGACGTTGCCGGTGCCTATGGATTGGCCAGAGCAGGGAGTGCGAATAGTCGACGAAGATACAACGACCGATATTCGACGATTACGGTTCCGGGACCTTAATGGTGCGGCTCGACAAATGATTGTTGAGATACCCGATCTGGCTGCTGGGAGGGAAGCAAAAGCAATAGTGACATATGAACTCGAGCGTTCTGCGATCTTGGCACCGCAAATAACAGATGACCTACAACTTCCATCGAAGTCTGATCATAACCTCCGGATATTTCTTCGACCAAGTCCCTACATTGAAAGTCGCAATACTTCGATTGTGCGGCTCATGCGTGAGACAACAAAAGACGTAGAAGGCTGGAGCAAGGTAGAGGCTATTTATGATGTTGTACGTCAGCGTGTCGAATATCGTAATGGTGAATTGAAAGGCGCTGCTCGTGCTTTGGCAGATGGGTGGGGGGACTGCGAGGAACTCACCTGTTTGTTTATTGCGATGGCAAGAGCCGCTGGTATTCCTGCAAGGACGGTTTGGGTTGAGGGGCACTGTTACCAAGAGTTCTACCTTGTTTGCTCAGATGGCAATGGGTACTGGTACCCGTGTCAGGCAGCCGGAGCTCGGTCCTTTGGAAGCATGCCTGATCTCCTTCCGATCTTACAGAAGGGTGATAACTTTCGGGATCCGGATCGTCCAGGCCGAAGCCTTCGATACGTTTCAGAGTTTATTCGCGGCTCCGCAATTGGAGGCGCGGGCTCTCCTCGCGTTATCTGGGTTCGCGAAGGAGCCTAACTTCCGTTGGAACACTCAGGTCAGGCATCAGTAGTTTGCGGTGCAGTTGATTCCGACGGTTTATCCGATTCTTCGTTGAGGCCCAAAATTTCTGCATTATTTGGTTCCTGCTCATCAGTAACTGCTGGAGCAAACCACCTCGGCACGATAGGAAGGCCAGCGTCCTTCCAGAATGTTTCAAGGCGATCTCCGGCCAAACGTACAATTCGCTCGCGGCCGATACCCTTCAGTGCTTCTCGGGTGGCCCACGGTGTAACGGGCCCTTCGAAGCCTGCCTTCTCAGCAGTATCAAGAAGTTCTGCACAATTGATCACTCCGGTTTCGCCTGGCATGAGTCTTTGGCTCGCAGTAAGTTCATTTGCTGCAACGTCTGTTGGAGCATCAGAGATGCGCAGTTCGACAATACGATTGGCCGGTAGTTGTGAAATTACAGACGCGGATTCACCGCCTACGTGAAGTGCCCAGTTATCAAGAACTACACCAATTGAATCATGAGAACTAGAAATAAGTCCGAGTAGTCCTTCATAGTTGTGGATAAATTCATGTGAAAAAGCTGCTCTCTGCTCGGCCTCGGGAGCGATGGCAAGTCCAACTGCGACATCATGCTTCGCAGCCATGCTTCCAATCTGATCAAGACGACTTCGATGAAGCTCAAAAAGATCTTTGAAGGCATGCTCATCTGACCCAGGAACTACCGTTGCTGTGGCACGGCTACATTCAGTTGCTTGGGCCATCTCAAATAGTTTGGGAAGTTGTTCGGCCTCTGAGGCGAATGTTGCATCGTCCGCAGCAAGCGTAATTGGTAGATGAATTGAGGAGGCCTGGAGTCGCGCACTCACCATGAGTCGGCGAGCATGTTCCACACCATAGATCTCGGCTTGTTGGCAGAAGTCAAGGATATCGATATCCATGCCGTCGAAGCCAAAAGATAAAGCGAGTTCAATAAGTTCACTTGGACGTCCTGACAGTGGAAGACCAATGGTACTAAGGTTCCTGAACACGGAGGGGGGGCTCCTCTATCAAAAAAGGGTAGAGAAATGAATTTTCGTCAAAATGAGGACACTCATGACTCACTGGATATACAAGTAAACAAGAGTATGCACAATTACGAGTCATTTTAGAAGCGGTCGCATTTTGATACGACATGCCTCGCGAGTATGAGCATTTTGCAACGCAGCGAAGCATTTTGCATCAATTTGTTGCCGATCGTCTCAGTCTGGGCGCGAACACGACTCAGTTACAATGGTACGCGAACATTTTTTAAATGAGAAGGCGCCTCGGTGGCGCAGCGAATTTGAATCTTTTGGGTGACTTTCCCAAAAGGGCATGGGAAATGCACTACGTCAAAATAGTTTCGACGAAGCCTCAATACCACCAGGTAACACCAGTTTCTTTCCTACGCACGGTAGAGCAGAAAGGTTCTTTAGAATGAATACTCTTTTTCCGAATCGCAATTCGGTGAGAACCCGCTTCTGGCGGCGACGTGGTCAAACGCGGCAGATTCGAGCAGCCCTTTCGGGCGGCCAGTACCGCGTTGAGCAACTTGAACCCCGGCACCTTCTTACGGCTGCTCCGTCAGCCTATGAAACAGTTTCGGCTGACTGGTTTGAAACAGTCGCTGAGCCAAGTTTTTCCATAGAGTCATCTTCGGGTTCTTCTGCTACCGATCAGTTCGGCGCCTTGGGCGATGAAAGCAGTTCGACGAATTTTGAACAAAATAGCTGGATTGTGCGGCTTTCGCCATCTGTTTTGCAGACGGTGTCGCGAGTTAGCGATGCAATTGGGCTGTTCTCATCTGCGCCTGGTCTTCGAGTGCTTGGGGGCCTTGGTTTGCCTGGACAGCTTCTGTTGGAATCGTCTGCGTGCTCATCGGAAATATTGTCGTATCTGGAAGGCCACGGATTTGTCTCTTCGTTTGAACCTGATCTTCCTATCTCGGTTTCGACGTTTTCAGCTACATCAACGCCAAATGATCCTCGCTACGGTGACCTGTATGGTCTTCATAATACCGGGCAAAGTGGCGGTACGATTGACGCCGATATAGATGCCCCTGAAGCCTGGCAAGTGAGCACGGGTTCCCGGGACATTATTGTTGGGGTTGTTGACACTGGAATTGATTACACCCACCCTGATCTTGCCGCGAATATGTGGGTGAATCCTGGTGAGATTGCTGGCAACGGAATCGATGACGATGGGAATGGCTTCGTTGACGATGTGCACGGATATGATTTCGCCAACGATGACGGTGATCCCTTTGATGACGAAGGACACGGTACACACTGTGCGGGAACTATTGGTGGCGTAGGCAGCAATGGCCTAGGAGTCGCTGGCGTCAATTGGGAAGTTTCTCTCATGGGGCTCAAATTCCTTGATGCCAATGGATCGGGTTCAACATCCGATGCAGTACAGGCCATTAATTACGCAACCATGATGAGGAATCAATATGGCCAGAATGTCAGAGTGACAAGTAACAGCTGGGGAGGTGGCGGATCAAGCAATGCGATGCGGCAAGCAATCGAGGCCGGCTCTGAAGCCGATATTCTCTTTGTTGCAGCAGCTGGGAATGACGGCATGAACAACGACAGCAATCCTCAGTACCCAGCGTCTTACACGAGTAATGCCGTTATTTCAGTCGCTGCAACCAATCGAAATGATTCACTTGCCGGCTTTAGTAATTATGGTGCGACGAGTGTTGATCTGGCAGCGCCCGGTGTTGGTATCGTGAGCACTGTGCCAGATGGCGGCTATTCATCATTTAGTGGCACCAGCATGGCAACCCCTCATGTTGCTGGAGCTGCCGCACTTGCCTTAGCAGTTGATCCCACCCTGACCGTGTCCCAACTGAGGACAGGACTTCTAGGAACAGTTGATGCGGTAGGGGGGTTGTCCGGCAAGACCGTGACAGGAGGCAGGCTTAATGTAGGGCGGCTTGTTGAAAGTCTTTCAAGTGATCCGACGGTCCCATTGCCTCCCTCTGGGCTAAATGCGAGTGATGGTACGACGCTTGGTTCAGTACAGATTTCTTGGGGATCGTCACTGTTCGCTGATAGTTACACATTGTGGAGAGGTGGAACAGATGATGTATCGGCTGCGTCGGTAATCGCGGATAGTCTTTCCACCACAAGCTATCAGGACCTAGCGACGGATGTGAATGAGAGCTATTACTACTGGGTGTCTGCAACAAATGAGCTTGGTACAAGTCCATTAAGTGATTCTGACAGTGGGTTCCATTCGCCAAGCCGATCGCCGAACGATGCATTTGTGGATGCAATTATTCTAGAAGGTAATCAGCTTGCCGCCTCAGGAACAAACCTCGACGCTACAGAGGAGTCTGGTGAGCCAACACATGCCGGGGTTGGGGGTGGCAAAAGTGTTTGGTGGACGTGGACATCACCAGCTTCTGGAAGTGTTGAGATAAATACTGTGGGAAGTGGCTTTGATACCGTGCTCGCTGTGTATCAAGGAACACGTGTAGATGATTTAACACGAATTACTAGCAACGACGATATTGATTATGGAGTTGTGCTGCAAAGCCGCGTTACCTTTGAAGCCACAGCCGGGCAGACATACCAGATTGCAGTCGATGGATGGAGTGGAGCTACCGGGTCTATTGCGTTGGCTGTGACTCTCGACGCCCTCGTTGTCCCTGATCCGATCACCAATATTTCCCTTGGGAATTCCCAAGTTGGCGAGAATCTACCTGCGGGATCACTCGTAGGCGTTCTTGAAGCAGCGGGTGGCGAAAACGTCAGGTATTCCTTGGCTCGGGGAAATGGTTCTGATGACAACAACAGGTTCTCAATAAGCGGGAACATCTTAAAGACATCTGGCTCTTTTGATTACGAAGCCGATAGCTCATACACAATTCGAGTGAAAGCAGTTTCTGGTGATGATTCTTTTGAGAAGACGTTTGTTATTTCAGTTACAGATCGGAATGATGCCCCAGCAGTCATTCTCTTATCAGACGGAGTAGTACCTGAGACGGCAGCGCCTGGCACATCTGTCGGGGAGTTCACGATACTTGATGAGGACGTTGGTGACACTCACACGCTGTCGCTGGTGAATGGTGAAGGCAGTGATGGCAATACGCTATTCGCAATTGACGGCAGTACTCTTGTGACAACGGGACAATTCGATTTTGAGACGAGTGAATCGCACTCGATCAGGGTGCGTGCCACTGATGCCGCGGGAGAGTCGGTGGACCGAGTCTTTACGATCGTTGTCACAGATGTTCCAGAGGGACTTCTTGTTGAGGAACTTGTTCCAGATCGAGATGGTTTTCATGTTCGATTTACTGGCCAGCTCGATGTATCGAATCTTGATCTCCACAATCGAGCAGCAGCTCCTGAATTTCTGGACGTGACATTGCGAGATGGAACTGGAAATTTGATTGATTCAGCTATTGCGATCGACGATGACCAGAACGGTTTTCGTTTGGTGGTAAACAATGGCGTTCTGGATGCCGGTGAGCACACACTTACTATTCGGAGTGGAGAGAGTGGGGTAGTGGCAGTTGATGGTCGGCTTCTTGATGGAAATAGTGACGGAGTGGTGGGTGACAACTATGTGTCAACATTTGTGATTGAGCCGCTGTCGGTCGGCACTGCGATTGTTGGTGTCCCAGGATTTTTTGAGACTGCAGGCCAAGAAGTTAATGTTCCAGCCTCCTCTGCTGGTGGCATTCCAATCGTTGTGACTGCATTAGAAGGAGTCATGTCACTTGATATGGAGTTGTTTTACAACCCTGAATTACTGAATATTTCCGGTGTTGAATTAGCGGCGGGTATGCCTGCTGGTGCCTTGTCGTTAATTAATGTGCTTGAGCCAGGCCATGCCGTAGTTGGATTCTTTTCGCCTCAACCACTTGCAGCCGGAAGCTACGAGGTAGCTCGCCTTCTGGCCACAGTGCCAACGAATGCGGAAAAAGATCAAACTCATGTGCTTGATGTAAGAGGAGCGAGTCTGAATGAGGGCATGATTCCTGTTTTTGATGATGATGGTATTCATGTCGTAGCGGTTGGTAACAGGGCGCCAACGGGGATTGCTCTCTCCTCGACCACTGTTGTCGAGAACAGCCCGGCCGGCACAGTCATCGGACTGCTGGAAGCCATTGATCCTGACTATGGAGATTCGTTCACCTTTGAGCTTGTGGCCGGAGAAGGGGATAGTGACAACGCGTTGTTCTCAGTTGATGGTAAGCAATTGATTACAACCACATCCCTTGATTTTGAGTCGGGTGCAACTCGAGGAATCCGTATTCGAGTGACTGATAATGAGGGAGAGTCCTTCGAGGAAATTATCTCTATTCAGATTGAAAACCAAGTCGAGACGCTTTATGTCACTGAATTAGTAAGTGCCACTGATGGCTTTCGGGTTTCGTTTAGCAGGCCAATCGACGTGGGTGTTGTCAATCTTTATGACGCCATGGAAGTCTATGGCGAAGCTGATTTAACTCTTCGTGGAGTGACAACGGGTGACGTGAGTGGATCATTAGTCATTGCTGCTGATGGTCGTAGTATGCAGTTCGTTGCGAATGGTGCACTTGCGGTCGACACGTATTTGGTAGTTGTTCGCAGCGGGACCGATGCATTTCAAACAGTGAACGGAGAGTTGCTGGATGGCAATGCTGATGAAGAAGCTGGTGATAGCTACAACGGAAGCTTTACAGTTTCTGAAGTGTCACCCGTTCGGTTAGAAATACCAAGTTTTGCGAGGGGGCCTGGTCAGGACATTCATGTGCCAGTTGGGACTGAAGCAGGGATCCCACTTATTTTGGAGTCTGATGGATCTGTTCGTTCACTCGATGCTATTTTCAGTTTCAATCCGGAGTTGCTAGACGTTTCAGATATAGTGCCTGCGATTAACTTGCCGGAATTTGTGACTTTTTCAACAGAAGTTCTAGAGCCGGGGCGAATTGCCATACGGTTCGATGCCTCCGAATCGTTCCCAGATGGTGGAGGGGCTCCTGCAGGCCGATTGACCATAGCAAATGTCATGGCACAAGTTTCTACGACAGCTCAAAATGGGTCGTCAGCGATTCTCAGCTTAGAATCAATTGTGAGTAATAGCACCGTTCCTGTCAGTGGTAGTAATGCTGTTCAACTGGTAGCATCGCTCGGTGATACCAGTGGTGATGGCGAGTACAGTTCAGCAGATTCAGCCCTCGCGGCAAGACTTGCAATGCAGTTGGATAGGGGGCTTGTCAGCTACCCTGTTATGATTCCTTCGCTTGTTGCAGATGTGAGCGGGAACGGAACTATTTCAATGCTTGATGCTGCAATGATTGCAGGCGTCAGTGGTGGAAACCAAGGTCCTGAAGGGGCCTCTGCATCACCACCAAGGCAGATGCTCCTTCGGCATGAGGGAAGCTTTCGGAGAGCTGATGTAATCGACGTCTCGGGTATACTTTCAGATGATCAAACAAAAGTACTCGCTGAGTCACGGAATTCAGCGACCTCTCGAGCGCAAGCCTTTGCCGATATGGCTGCCGGATGGGCTGCGAGTGCAGCAGCAAATGAAAACAGTACGTTTTCCTTCGGCGAAGAGAGTGATGAATCGGGGAATAGTATTTTTGTCGACCCGGGGCTTGCCTAGAGTCATTCAATGCGAGAGGCAAGCTAAAGAGATCTGGGCTTGTTTCGACCTATTCCGGCGAGGTCAACACCAAGCCTCTTAGCCTTTTTGTAGAGGGTCGTTCGATTGATGCCGAGCGATTTAGCTGCGGCATCCCTGCGCCAATTATTTTGACGCAGAGCGTCCAGGATGAGTCGCCTTTCGGGGGCAGCCATCTGTGCCTTGAGCGAGTCATCGATGGTCTTTTCAGCGATAATTTCTGAGTTCACTGTTTGTCTGCTACTCGCCCCCTCTATGACTCGAAGCGGGAGGTCCGTCACGTCTACTTGCTTGCTTGACCCAAGGAAAGCAGCCCGTTCGACGGCATGAACAAGTTCTCGCACGTTTCCGGGCCAGTGGTGTGCCTCAAGGCATTCGATAGCGGTATTTGTAAAACCCTCTATTTCTCTACCAGTTTGGACCATGACATTTCTGAGAAATTGCTCAGCGAGAGGTCGAATATCTTCACGTCTTTCCCGTAGAGGTGGAAGTTCTATTTTGATGACGTTTATTCGCCAAAAAAGGTCTTCACGGAATTTTCCGCAGCGAACAAGTTCTTCTAGATTTTCATGAGTCGCAAGAATGACTCGAGCATCGACTTGCTTTGTTTGAGTGCCTCCAACAGGTTCAAATTCAAAATCCTGTAAAACTCGTAGTAATTTCACCTGCATTGCCGGAGTTGCAGTAGCAATTTCATCAAGAAAAATTGAGCCTTTATTTGCTCGTGTAAACATTCCATCTCGTGACGTAGTGGCACCAGTAAATGCTCCAGCACTGTGCCCAAATAATTCACTTTCAAGTAGTGATTCTGTCAGACTTCCACAGGCAACTTCAACGAGTGAGTGCCTTGAACGAGAACTCCTGCGGTGAACTTCTCGCGCGAGTAAAGACTTTCCTGTGCCGCTCTCTCCTGTTATCAAAACAGTTGCAGTAGTCGGAGCAATTTTCTGAATGACTTGCGAAACGTCGCGCATCGCCGGACTGGTTCCAAGCACTTCTTGGTTCTTGCCTGTGTTGCAACGCATTGTCGATGCGTGAACGTCTGACGCTGTTTTTTGTTCTCGAACTGTATTGAGGATGTTCAACAGGCTCGAGTCATTAATTGGTGCTCCGAGAATAGTATCTGCATGAAGTGAAAGCATGCTTTCCTGGACATTTTTTGTCCCGAAAGCAATCAGGTAAGCATCTGCCCAGACTGACCGAAGCAAAGTCGCAAGACGAATACTCCCATTTTCTGGGAGGTCTCCATCAAGGATGCAGAAATCATAACGATACTGCCCGAGCTTTTTAATTGCATCTGTGACATCACCTGCTGCGGTGGCGTGCCATCCAAGCGAACAAAGCCACTGGGCTATGCGAGAGGCCATTCTGCGATCATCATCAACGACAAGTATCCGGTTCCAAGAATGCTTGAGATGTTTATTCGATTTCTCAACGGCCTCTAGAGGTGCCTGTTTTTGGAATGCTGGCATCACTGTTTCCTAGGAACTGAGCAACGTGCCGGGGGGACGGATTCCCCGTTTCACGATGAGAACGGTAACGGAATATAAAACTCCATAGATTCCTAGGCCATAGAACGCCGCTAGAAAAGTCTCTCTCAGCCATATAACCAATATAAATTCAAGCAAGTGCTCGTCGATGTGTTGTAATCGTTACGACCATGCTTGGTGACACGACATAGGTGATCAATCATCGGTTGCGGATGATGTGGTTCCGGCTTCCTTTGAATGGGAGCCATGTTCGGTTTCAAATGATCCCCCTGCCTCCCTTGAGTGATCTGTCTGAAGTGGGGTTGCTGAACCACTGCTGTCACCCAGACGATCAGCTGCTGGACCAAATATCAGTTCGCGATTTTCAAGAAGGCTATCAGGATTTTCATCGAGAATCTGCATTCTGCGTTTGCGAAACCAGAGGAATGCGGCGACTGCAAAGGCGACGATGCCGGCGGTAAGGACCACAAGTGTGAGGCCCTTTTCTGCCGACTGAATGAGCCCGGTTATTCGGTCTCCAAAGGCATACGCCAGGCCAAAGAAAGCACTGATAACAATAGAAGCGCAGATGAAATCCGCGAAGAGAAACCAACGATACTTCACTCGAAGAATACCGGCTGTGAGGTAGAACGGGCTTCGCAGGCCAACCAGAAAGCGGGCGGCAAAGAACGCCTTAATTCCATGCTGCTGGATGAGTAGTTCGATTTTCTTCTCTCGCTCCTCTGTGAGGAATCCACTTAACAGTCGGTGTTCTCTAAGAAATCGTGCCCCAAAAAAACGTCCGATCGCATACATCAAGCTGTCGCCTAATAACGCCCCAACCAAGCAAGCAGGCAGTGCCCACCACCAATCCAAAGCTCCAGCTCTACTGGCTACGCCAGCGGCCACAATGGGAACTTCTTCAGGGACCGGTAGCCCTAAGCCAGTGAGTGTCAGAAAAAGCACGATTCCCAAATACGAACCCTGCTCCAACCATTCGATCATGTCTAGTGGTATTGCACGGGGAAAGGGTTCAGTATTGACACGACAGTCAATCGAATGAGTGGCTTTGCCGGGACGATAAAATCACCTTTTTAGAAAAGTCATTCGAAGTAGTTGACGTCATTTACAAATCCCTGATCAAACCATGGCCGTTCGAACAAGGACACTTCTAGTGTAGTCTGAAAATTATGAAATGTGTAAAAATTGGTAATCTTCTGTTACTTCTGGTTGAAGTCTTTGGCCTGAATAACCATTAGTCCCGGAGTTGTTCGATTTGTTACAAATTGTTCGGTGTCGAGATTAGCTAAAATCGCAGTCAATCGGCTGGTGTGCTCTTCTTTTACTACGAGTATTGCAGCTACAGCACTCCCCTCAGGCGCAATGTGATCTATTTCTCGGGGGCCTAGGATATACGCTGCTGTTGCTAAGGCGTCGGCCTCGGCAGCCGTATCTGCAAGGACGGTTGCCGAGAGAACCCCACTGGCGGGTTGGCCTGTTCGCGGATCGAGTATATGGCCGATTTTCTGTCCCTTTTCAATAAAAAACTGTGTGCCAGATCCGCTTGTACCGAGTGCCTTGTTTTGGAGCATAATTGTGCCAATCCGCTTCTCTCGAAGAAGTGGGTGCCGAAGTCCAACAGGCCATCCATTACGTTCAGTTTTCTGTCCTGCTAGACCTCGCGTGCCCCGGCTGCGAACACTGCTATGCCCACCGTGAATAAGGAAATTTTCAACACCCTCCATTTCAATGAGGTCAACCGCTTTGTCAATTGCCCATCCTTTGCCGATGCCCCCCAGGTTTATCTCTACGTCGGGCTGCTTAAAACGTATTTTGTGTTCATGTTCATGGAATTCAATGTTTTTCATTCCAGAACATTTAACTGCCTCAGCAAGTTTTTCTGGTGACGGTGTTCGTCCTTGTTTCTGAAGAAACCCCCAGGCTTTTATAAGCGGCCCTGTGGTTACATCGAAGGCATCATTGGTTTGGGCATGGAGTTGCTTTGCTAGCCAGAGCAAATCGAATACGTCTGGTGATAGATCGTGCCAACTCGTAATTGATGATTCATTGATTCTTGAAATTTCACTTGACGTTCGATAAACCGAGATTTGCTCTTCAATATGCTCAATGATGTTAAGAGCATCGGTGCCGATCGATGTTGCGACACTATTATCTAGTAGGTTGAAAATAACCTCAAAGCGACACCCCATCGCTTCACGGCCAACAACAATGGTGTGGACCGATTCCACGCTTTGCTCCTCACTGCAATACTGGTTATCGTGGTGCTAATCCACGATCAAATGCATCTTGATCTCTCCTGAATACAGCTAATTCGGTGTCAAACCGTTCCAGTGGGATCTTATAACAGGGGTTTTCGGCAGTATGTGCGTGACAATGTGCAACAAGTAGCCGGTATAAGAACTTGAAGAGTTGACGAGGCACACGAACACTTCGCAGGCCATCGATTAATCGAGACTGGCTGACTTCAGGCTCGAAAAGCTCGGCGAGAGTTGTCGGAGGCTCTTTTATGCTTGCGGCTTTGAGCCTCATGGAGGCAATATCATAGAGCGTTTCTCCAGACCATTCTAAAGACGGTATGAGATTCTGCTTGTCGAGTCTTGCTCGCTGATTGAACGACTCATCTTCACGCTCAATGAATCGATACAACTCATTAGGAAGTAGCATCTTGAATCCAAGCCCTGGTGATTTCAGGAACTTGTTATCAAAAATGGGCCAGATAATTTGCTTCATGCGTTCTGCAGAGCCATTTATTACGTGTGGTTCATCGAGTCGATCAATGATCACGATCATTCCACCGTATCCGACAGCTTGCAGGATTCCCTGAAACTTCGCAAATAATTCATAACGATCGTCGCTTCTGGCCATAATCGGAAGAGGCTGTCCCGCAAGATCAGCTTCAGGCATTTTTGCAAGTGCTTTAGCGAGTTGGCCTACTGTTCTGTTTCCAGTTCGCATGCTTCGAACGATACGAAATGCTTTCCACCAGCATTGACACCTTCGCCATAACCACGGCATCCAGGTTCCAGCCAAAATGAACCACGGCCACCACAGTGCCAGCCAATCTAAATTTTTTGTCGAAATGCTGGTAGCAAGAGCTGCCACAAAAAGTGCAGTAGACGCTAATCCTAAAAAGGTCGGCCAACGGCCAAGGATAGATCCGTAACCAACTCGCCAGCGAAGTTTTCTCCAGCGAGAAGGGAAAGTTTCAGCTGTCGATTGATCATAAAGTGCAGCAAGCAAAGTGAGGTCACGAGCGTGTGGCCCACTCCACGCATGACTCTTGCCATCACCGACTGGTTCTGTTTTTGAACGATGAATGATTGCTGAGACGAGTTGGGTGACTGCCAGGGAGAGGATTGCATCCATATGATCCCACAGTTTCCAATGCCCAAGCGCCTTCTCGACGGGCCGGTGTCTTCCGCTGCGGCTGACGAACCGGTCAAGGAACGGATTGAAGTCATCGTAGATGACGACAAAAGAAGGCTTTTTGCTTCCGTCGGGGCCTCTACTTGTTTCGTTATGGCGTTCAAATTGCCGAACCATTTGCAGTTTGAGCGCTGTTTTGCCAGCGCCCTTTTCACCAAAAACAATCGATGTGCTCGGGTCTTCTGGAGATCCATAGATCTTGTCCCAGCCGGGGTGAAATGTGGATTCCAAGCATGTTCGCTTAAACACGGTGTCATTTTGGGCATCCTCTTCAGCAAAGGGATTACCCTCGATCCCGTGGTGTTCTAAGAACTCCTGGATTTTCATTACTGCCTTTTGACTATTGAGGGAGGTGAGCTTTGCGAAAGAAGAAAGAGAGAGATCAGTTTGTGGAGACCATGCCTTCAATCATTTTTTGAAAACCGTCCGCTGATGCCTCTACAGTTGTTGCAGGTCCATAAAATTTGATGAAGTAATTGCCTTTGTCAGGTGTTTCAATAATAGCTGCCATCATGCGGTAATTTGGGCGGTCTATTGACTGTCCTCCCGCGAAGGGGCCACCAGGCATATCTTTGAAGGTTCCTGATACATCAACACACGTTACTTTGCATCCTGCAATACGTAATGTTTTCAGGGCCGCTTTATCCTTCGTAGATGAGCCGTCTGGCTGGCTGAATTGCCCGTACCACCTTGCAATGTTTGCCTCAATGCTCCCACCAGCGCCCATCGAAGTCATACGTCCTGGCTGGTCATCAGGCTTCACTGGCTCGATAGCAAATTCAGTCTCGACTATTCGAGATCGAGGCTGAACTTGCTTCCAGCCAGCAGGAGCAGCAAGTGATAATTCACCATTTGCGACTGTGAACTCAGCGTTAGCGTCAGCTAACACAACATGAACTGGCATAATGAAAAGCATTGCGACAGACAACATGCTCAACCCTATTAAAAGTCGGGATAGAGACAAATGCATAGTAGAGTTGGATCGTAATTTCATAAGAATGCCTTGGGAGGTGGTGTTGGTTTACAGTTGTTGCATAACGAGCAAGTGGCACGGCGGTGCGCTAGAAGTCGCGTTTATTGTCACTGACCATTACCATCCGGTTCAATAAGTATGGGTTTTCCGGCAGATGGATAGCGAATTTCACTATTGTATTCGTTTATGCTCTCTGTCGGCAACCTTTCGACGACGAGCCCAAGCATTGATGCAATGTCTGCAACCTGAAACGGATCTACTAAAGCCCCCTGTATTTCATTGGTATCCGCATGCATGCCTGCTAACTGAGAACCTCGCAAAT
>MDSW01100541.1_pt1 | contig 25797 bp, 22 predicted proteins | sample 811171 | NCBI WGS metagenome assembly MDSW01 (sample SAMN05326641, study PRJNA326480) | marine metagenome | isolation source: seawater | place: Atlantic Ocean: North West | collected 2012 | reverse complement strand
TTGATGATGACCCAAAAAATATCGCTATGTTTAAGAAACATAATATTCCTTCAGTCTCTGTTCATAGCGGTTATTACGATTGACTTCATCGGTTTCTGTGTTTAAGAGTCAAGTATTATCGAGAAATACAAAATTTGTTTTTCATAACCTAATTATTAGACTGCTAATGTTTGAAGGAGTTCGATGCCGTCGGTAACTAGGAAAATTGACATTGCATGCTCAATAGCCGAAGTCTGGGAAGTTCTAGCAGCGTTTGAGGGTATCTCAGGATGGGCTGAGAATGTCTCACATTCCTGCTTACTATCAAAGCAGTTAGAAGGAATAGGTACTTGTCGTAGAATACAGACTGGTAATTCTTCGGTAACCGAACATGTTACGAGATGGGAAGATTCAAGGTCCTTGGCATATGAAATACGAGGATTACCTCCGGTATTCAAACATGTTCTAAATACTTGGTCACTGGAACCGAGCAAGATCGGCGTTCAGTTAACACTAACTATTGAGATAATTCCTGTTCGTCGACCAGTTACTCCTATCGCCGGTTTAGCCTGCCTAGCATTTGGAAGAATCAATGCAGGCATGCTTAAAGATCTTAAAAAGTTTATGCAGGACGTACAGCCGTTAAAAAAACTTGAAGATGAGATATCGCGTTTAGAACAAAAGATTGTTGAATTGGAATCTCGAAATGAATAATGCAAACCGGCCTGATGTAATCATTTTCATGACGGATGAAGAGCGAGCAATCCCACCATATGAAACTCCAGAAATTCTGGAGTGGCGAAATAAGGTTCTTAAGGGTAGAAACTGGTTCAAAGAAAATGGTGTAAGTTTTAATCGACACTACACAGGGTCTCTGGCATGTGTGCCGAGTCGCCCGACGCTTTTTACCGGTCAGTTTCCTGACGTTCACGGTGTTACACAAACTAACGGCTTAGGAAAAGACGAATATGACTCGCGGATGAGATGGTTACTCCCACGAGAGGTTCCAACAATTGGTCATTGGTTTAGAGCAGCAGGATATGACACCCACTACGACGGTAAATGGCATATCAGCCATGCAGATCTAATAGACGAAGCGACAGGAAAACCCTTAGCGACTAACACGTCTGATGGTACTGTCCTACAGGACGCTGTCGATCATTACTTAGCAAAGAACCCGCTCAACGAATATGGATTCTCAGGTTGGGTTGGTCCAGAACCTCATGGGGCACCGATTGCGAATACAGGTTTTATTCGCGACCCGCTAATCGCTGACAGAACAGTTAAATGGCTCGAAGAGCGATACTTGAAACGAAGCTTGGGAGATAAAGACGCTCAAAAGCCGTTCCTTTTGGTTGTGAGCTTTGTTAACCCACACGACATTGTACTTTTGCCTATTTTTATGCGCAGACCTGATATCAATCCAATCACACCTTGCGAACTTGACCCTCCAGATATCCCTATACCTCCCACCCGATATGAAGATTTATCGACGAAACCTGCTGCCCAGATCGCGTACAAGAATTCGTATTACTCCGGATATGGCCCCCAACGAGTTGTGCAGGGAGTCTACGAAAATAACGAACAGGAATATAGAAATCTTTATTACCGTTTACATTTAGAAGTGGACGGCCCTCTTGAGAGAGTCCGAAAAGCACTCACTGTTGACAATTCTCGGGAGAAGGTAATCTTTAGAACTTCAGATCATGGAGATTTATTAGGAGCTCACGGTGGCCTTCACCAGAAATGGTTTAACCTTTACGACGAGGCGACGAGAGTTCCCTTTGAAGTAGTTAAATGCGGAAACGAAATTAGTCATAAAGGAATCGTTGATTCAGTTCCGACTTCACATGTTGATTTAATCCCAACTGCCTTGGCCCTCGCAGGACTAGATCAACATGAATTAGGACAGCACTTAGCACCATTGTTTTCAGAATTTCATCCACTTCCAGGAAAGGATCTGAGCCCACTTTTGATAAATCCTGAAACCGAGGAATTCAGAAACAGGGCAATTTACTTTATGACACGAGATAATATGCTGGAAGGCGACACCCTTGCCTCTGGAATGGCTCGTGGACTAGGGAGAACCGATAACCCTCCACGAACATTAAAAATACAGGTCCCCCCTCACGTGAGTACTAATTTTGAGGGAATCGTAGTTGGAATCACAGGTAGTGAAATTCCCGAAATTAACGATTCTTTATGGAAAATAACCCGTGCACATGATGATCCGGAAACATGGACAATTCCGAACGAGGCTAACCTGTCGTCTTCCGGAGCAATGGGTGAAACCTACAGAACTGAAATGATACCCGACCAATATGAGTTATATGATTTGACGAATGACCCAATTGAATCAGTAAATCTATGTAACGAACCAAAGGTAGAGGAAGTATTCGACTACATGAAGCGACGACTTGATGAAGAAAGACTTCATTCACTTCCGAAGCGGAATAACCCTCGTCCCTATGCTAAGCGAAAGCCACCGGACGCTCAGTTAGCGGGTCAGAGACCCCCAGCTCTAGTTATGGGTTTGCGTGCCCTCTTGCGAAAAGCAGGTATGCACCCCGAGGATACAGAAGAGTTTAAAAAGGATGTAAGTGGGAAAAAAGCGTTGATAGTGTGTACCAACACAGATCAAATGTCCAATGGTAAACCTACTGGCGTTTTTGCATCGGAAATGACTGTTCCGTATTACATCTGGAATGATGCTGGAATGAGTGTTGACCTGGCAAGCCCTCTAGGTGGTGTAATACCTGTTGACCCTCAGTCGTACCGACCAGTAGTTAGAACCCACCATGATGATAGGTCTCTTAAAGACGGGCATCTCCAGAAAAAGCTCTCTGAATCATTGGCTATTGGGGATATAAATATTGATGAATATGATGTGGTTTATTTTGCTGGAGGTTGGGGAGCAGCATTTGACCTAGGATTTTCCGAAGCTGTCGGGGAGAAAGTCACAGAAGCGAATCAGAAAGGAAAGGTTCTTGGTGGAGTGTGCCATGGTCCGCTTGGCTTCCTCAAAGCTAAAGGTTTAAATGGCGATCCCTTAGTTAAGGGGCGCCGTGTTACGGGTGTAACTGATAAGCAAGTTCGGGATTTACGTATAACCGCTACTCCTCATCATCCAGAAACAGAGTTAAGGAAACTTGAAGCTGATTTCCGTTGCACTCATCGATTCAGAGATCCATTTGCTAATTGGTGGGAAGTGGACGGAAATATTGTCACTGGGCAAAATCAAAACGCTGCCCCTATGGTTGCAAGGGAAATTATGGAGTTACTTGTTTAATCATAAAATTTTGATGAAAAAAGATTAAACCGAGCTTTAATTTTCGTCACTATTTTGGGCCCCATCCTGAATGGCCGTGACCACATTTGCATCAGCTAGCGTAGTTGTATCACCAAGGTCACGCCCTTCAGCTACATCGCGTAAGAGTCGCCTCATGATCTTACCGGATCTGGTTTTAGGTAAATCAGGTACAAGAAAAATTGCTTTTGGTCGAGCTATTGGGCCAAGTTTTTCAGCAACATGACTTCTAATTTCATCACGGAGTTCGTTAGAGGATTCATAGCTTCCTCGTAAGATAACGTAACCTATGATGGCCTGACCTGTTGTTTCGTCAGTAGCCCCCACCACAGCTGCTTCTGCAACACTTGGATGATCGACAAGTGCTGATTCAACTTCAGCGGTTGAAATTCTATGACCTGAAATGTTCATTACATCGTCAACTCTGCCGAGAAGCCACAGATACCCATCACTATCTATTTTGACTCCATCACCAGCAAAGTACTTTCCTTTGTAAGTACTCCAATATGTTTCAAGATATCTTTTGGGGTCGCCCCATATTCCTCTTAACATTGCAGGCCAAGGTTTCGTGATCGTGAGATATCCTCCTCCCTGAGTTACTTTCTTACCTTCATCATCAACTACTTCAACAAAAACACCCGGAATTGCAAAGCAGGCAGACCCTGGCTTCGTTGTAGTAGCTCCAGGAAGCGGTGTAATCATATGTCCACCTGTTTCCGTCTGCCACCATGTGTCCACAATTGGAGTTGAAGCTCCGCCAATATTTTCGTGATACCACATCCATGCTTCAGGATTTATCGGCTCGCCAACTGTACCCAGAACCCTTAGAGAGCTGAGGTCATGATTTTGGGGTTCTTCATTTCCCCATTTCATAAACGTTCGGATTGCTGTAGGAGCGGTATAGAACTGGGTGACCTTGTATCTTTCTATAATGTCCCAGAGTCGATCTTTTAGCCATAATTGTCTATCTTCTCCTTCTCGAAGATCTTCTCGCGGAGTATCCGGTGTTCCTTCGTACATGACAGAGGTGCACCCATTGGTTAATGGCCCATAGACAATATAACTATGCCCGGTTACCCAACCTATATCTGCTGCGCACCAATAGATATCAGTTTCTGGTTGAAGATCAAAGATATGTTTGTGAGTGAAGGCAACTTGCGTTAGATACCCACCCGATGTATGCATTATGCCCTTCGGTTTTGCTGTTGTTCCCGATGTGTATAGAAGATAAAGTAGTTGTTCCGCAGGCATTGGCTCGGCAGGGCAATTTGTTGACACATTCATCATGAGGTTATGCCACCAGTGATCTCGACCTTCTTGCATCTCAACAGGCGTATTACACCTGTCTACAACGACAACATTTGCAACTGTTGGTGCACCAGAAGCTAAAGCGGCATCAACATTGATTTTTAACGGTGAGGGGTCTCCACGCCTGTATCCAGCATCCGCTGTGATAATAAGTTTTGCTTCAGCATCTTCACACCTATCTACAATTGCATCGGGGCTAAAACCGCCGAAGATTACGGAGTGAACGACTCCAACTCTCGCACAAGCGAGCATTGCTATTGGCAACTCTAAAATCATTGGCATATATATTGCGACGGTGTCTCCACGTTCTAGTCCGAAATTTTTTAAGACATTTGCAAACTTTGAAACTTCACTGAGTAGCTCACTATAGGTGATTGCTTTAGTATCTCCGGGTTCTCCTTCCCAATGGAAAGCGATTTTGTCTCCTTTGCCATTCTCAACGTGTCGATCTAGGCAATTATACGAAATGTTTAATTCACCATCAGAAAACCACTTTGCATAGGGTAGATCCCATTCAAGTATTGTAGAGAAATCTTTTTCCCATGTAAGTAGTTCGCGTGATTGCCGTGCCCAGAAAGCTTCAAAATTTGCATTGGCTTCTTCATAAAGTGAATCATCATTTATCAATGCTGAATCAGCAAAATCTGTTAAAGGCGGGAAAGTCCTATTCTCAACGTAAAACTCTTCGATAGCTTGTTTATCAGCCATTCTTAACCCCTATTTTGTTAGTTCTTGTTAAGACATTAGTCCTATGGATTGTCTTGGGCGATCTGATTTGAAGATTTCACATCCCATTCAATAACTTTAAACCCACCTAACCCATTGTCATCTAGTAGAGCTTTACTTTCTGTTGCTCGGCTTCGTGCTTCAAGCGCCACAACATCAGGCCTTTGGACGTTTTCTAACCAGTATCGCTTCCCTTCATTTACTAGTTCGTCTATCCCTAGTCCTTTAAGCCATTGACTTTGTGTTCGAATTAAAGCTGGAGTTTGGATCTTTTGCAACTGGCTAATGTCTATATCGCTTGTGATGTCTTTTGTTCCTGGATTTGATAGAGGGTCATGAGATCGTTCATGGTTACTGTAAGTTCGTAACCAATTGTGATCTGGGGAGACTGGAAAATTCTCTACTGCATAGTCAATGACTATTACTCGGCCTTTCCTTAGACTTTTCAATGCTTTCTCTAACCAATCTTGAGCTGCCTTCTGAGACGGGACTCTTATTCCAATTTCTTCTATTTCGTAATCTGGTTGTCCTATAGTCTCCTCAACAAGAATTTCTTTTAATCCTCCATTTTCTATCCCTATACAAACTTGTTTCCACTTCCCATCTTTAGTTGACTCAAAAATATCAAATGGAAGGTTATCCAGTAATTCGTTAGCGAAAATAATCCCATTCTCCACATCCGTTGGCATGGTTTCACTTGATTCAATCTCAGATGGGTGTTTGCTCCGCTGAAAACCACTTATCTCTATTCCGAGGTATTTCAATTTATCACGACACTCAAATTCAGAGCGCAGTATCGTACGGGCCAAAGTTCCTTTACCAGCTCCAACCTCTATAAATGTTAAATCAGCAGGGTTTCCGAGTTCCTGCCACCACTGATCAATTGCTGTGGCTACCAATTTTCCAAATAGGGGTCCTGACTCAGGGCTAGTAATAAAATCTCTTCGGCGTCCAGCTCCTCCGGTGGCATAAAAACCGTTTTCAGGGTCGTAAAGTGCCATAGTCATAAATTGACTAAACGGGATAGGGCCGTTTTCAGTTATCGCTTTATAAATCGTTTCTTCTATAGTCATGCTGAACCACAGTTAAGATTACTGCAACCGGCCTGTTTATTGGAAACTAGTTTCCAAGAGCGATTAGTGAAACATCAGTGAAGTGAGTAACAATTCCTGGGACTATTCCAGATGCGAGAGTTAATATTACTGTTATTGCTAGGGCTGTTATCAAGGAAACTGGTACTTTCATTTGAGTAGTATGAGTTTCGTGGGGTTCTTCAACCCACATTTTCAATGCGATTTTTCCGTAATATCCAAATGCGATAACTGCGTTGATTGCTGCTATAACTGCTAAGCCATACCCCCAGTTCGTGTCTGCGCTTGCTAGCGATGTAAAGACGGAGAATTTCGCAAACCAACCGCCAAGTGGGGGTACCCCAGCTAGTGAGGCAAGAAATATTGTCATTATCACTGCAAGGCTTGGAGCGGTTTTGAATAAGCCATGATAACTATCGATTTCTGCTGTTTTTGTCGTCCTTGCAACTGAAAGAATGACCGCAAAAGCTCCGAGATTCATAGCGGCATATATTGCCAAATAAGTTACAACAGCTGACACTGATTTATCAGCTATGTCTAAGCCTTCTCCTGCAACAGCTAGCGGTGCAAGCATAAAACCTGCTTGAGCTATTCCTGAGTATGCCATTAATCGAACGATGTTTGTTTGACGTAGCGCCATAACATTTCCAGCGGTCATTGATAGAGCTGCAAGGATCCAGATCAACGGTTGAAACACATCTTCTCTTCCCAGGAAGCCAACGATAACTATATTCATCAAAGCTACGAATCCAGCTGCCTTCGATGCTACTGCAAGAAAGGCAGTAACTGGAGTGGGTGCACCTTCATAGGTATCCGGAGCCCATGTGTGGAATGGAAACGCTGAAACTTTAAAACCAAAACCAATAGTTATAAAGATGATTCCGAGGGTGATTATAGATGTACTAGTTTCACCGGTACTGATTGATGCGTTAATTTCCTGAAGAATTGTACTTCCGCTAGCGCCGAAGATTAATGACATTCCATATAACATTATTGCGGATGCAAATACCCCCATGAGGTAATATTTAAGACCAGCTTCATTACTCTTAAGGTCCTTCTTACGCCATGTTGCAAGCATGTATGCCGGAATGGAAAGAAGTTCCAGTGCCACGAAAATAGTTATCAGATCGCGTGCGGAGGCCATTATCACCATTCCAAGAATTGACGAAAGGAGCATTCCGTAATACTCGTTTTCCCAGTATTCTCCTTCTGCTATGTAATTTGTTGATAGAAGGACGACTAGATAGCCACTCAAAAGGAAGATTGCTTTAACGATCAAAGAATACTTATCTATTATGAAAGCACCATTGAACATGCTTCTATCTTCAGAATCAATCGCTAATGTCAATATAGGAATAAGTGGGGCTAGTAAGAAAAGTCCTGCGAGTGCAGAAGTAATCGCGCGACCTTTTTCTCGCCAGATGACATCAACTAGAGTAATGATTGCTCCCCCACCTAGGAGGCAGAGTTCTGGTGCTACTGCGTGCCAATCAATGGCTGGTCTATTGAATTCCGCTGTCGTGGCGAAAAACCCTAGAAGTGAAGACAAAACGTCAAGCATCTGCTATTGCCCTGCCTCTTCTAGAAGTTCTCGGATGCTAGCGAAACAAGCTTTACCTTCTTCTTCTCCTTCTATCTCAAGACAATTTGGAGTTTCTTGTCCTTGCACATCTACCGTTAGAGATTTCACTACCGCATCGTCGGTTGTTGTAAAGATCGGTCTTGGGTACAGTCCAAAAAACAAGATTAAGGCAAGTATCGGGGCCCATGAGATCCATTCGTATGTTTTCACATCAGTTATTTCAGGATTATTTTCAAATTCTTCCTTAGGTGTTCCCATAGCTGTTTTCTGAAGCATCCATAGAAGGTATCCTGCGGCTAAAACAGTACCTAGTGCTGCAACAACCATATATACTCGGAAAGTTGTTTCTGATAAGATCGCTGCCGGATTATAACTTGCCAGAATAGCTGGAAATTCACCCCAGAATCCTGCTAAACCAGGCAGCCCTAATGACGCCATTGCACAGAATCCAAGAACCCACCCCATTCGTGGAGCCGAAACTAATAGTCCCCCTAATCGATTCATGTCCAGCGTGTGATACCTGTCCTTCATTGATCCAGCAAGGAAGAAAAGCATTCCCGTAATTAAACCATGAGCAACCATGCCGAAGATTGCTGCATTAATTCCGAAATCAGTTAGCGTAGCGATTCCTAACATAACGAACCCCATATGAGCAACTGAGGAGAAAGCTATAAGCCGCTTCATATCTCTTTGAGCAAGGCATCCTAGAGCTCCGTAGATAATGCCTATTACTGCAAGTAGGCCTATGAAAGGTGCCCAAGCAGCAGCTGCTTCTGGAAGCATTGGAATAGCGATTCTAATAAAGCCGTACGTTCCCAATTTTAGAAGAACAGCAGCAAGAATTACTGAACCTACGGTAGGTGCTTGGGTATGCGCATCTGGTAACCACGTATGGAAGGGAAACATGGGAACTTTAACCCCAAATCCGACGAACATACCTGCAAAGATCCAAAGCTGTGCGGAGCGACTGATCCCTAGTGTTGCTCCTTCAGAAAGGGCGACCATTGAAAAGGTTTGAGCTTCATCACCGACTATTGTGCCATCTGCTAGAAAATAGAGGGCGAGAAAGCTGACGAGCATTAGTGCTGACCCGAACATCGTATACAAGAAGAATTTTAGTGAAGCGTAACGTCTATCGTCGCCCCCCCATACAGCGATCATAAAGAACATTGGAAGTAGAACTACTTCGAAAAAGACAAAGAACAGAATAAGATCTTGAGCTACAAAGGTTCCTATCATTCCCGTTTCAAGTATGAGAATTAATGCGAGTATCGCTTTAGGGTTTCTAGGTTCAGGGAAATGTCCGAATGTGTAGACAATGCATAAAGGGACAATGAAAACTGTGAGGGCGATGAGCGGCAGCGACATCCCATCAATACCCAAGATATAACGACTATTGATTACCCCAATCCAGTCCTTATCTACCGCAAATTGCAGATCGGCAGTCTTGCTATAATCAAAGCTAATCAACATGAATGCACCAAGCAGGGCTGTTATCACAGCTGTGATAAGAGCTATAGCTTTTATCATTTCCTCCTTCGCTTTCGGAACAGCCATTACTGCAGCTGCTCCGGCGAGTGGAAGGAATATCATCAGGCTTAGGAGCCAATTATTTTCAAAGTCCATATCAGTTTCTCCTAGACGAACACAATAAATAAGCCAGCCAAAATTGTGGTGGCTGCGAACATAATGGCGGCGTATTGGTGAACTTTACCGCGTTGGATAATTGTACGAGTGGTTTCACCAAGGCCTTCAGATGCTTTTCCTGAAAGGTTTACCACTCCATCAACCAAGTTTTGGTCAATTTTCTCATAGACAAAAGTAGCTGATCTTGTTGCTTGTTTTCCTACTTGATTTACAACTTCATCAATGCCTTTTTGATTTGTCCAATAAGCCGCATCAGCTACGGGTCCTTTTGTTCCATTAGCGATGATGTCGGTATATAGGTGATCAAGATAATACTTCTCTTTAAGAACTGTATGGCCAGCTTTAGCTAGCTTATTTTTTGAGGTTAATCCATTTGCAAGTTCTGTAGCGGCTGGACTTTGTGCTTTAACTTTTACAAAGAAATAGTGTGCGGCCAGAGAAACTCCAGTCAAAGCAACAAGCGTAGAGAATATCGCAAGTGACCAACTTGGAGTTCCGTGAGCAATTGCTGGGAAATAAGTGGCTACTGGTTCCACGTAATGTCCGAAGCGCTCTTGCCATCCGGTTGTATTTCCTGTGAGAAACCCAACTGGAAGATTTAGAAATCCAGCACCGACAGCCATAACAGAAAGAATAATTAGCGGAACAGTAATTCTCTTCCCTGATTCGTGAGGGTCTCCATGTCCGTGAGTGTCACCTCGGAACTCTCCAAAGAATGTGAGGTATATAACTCTTGTCATATAAGCGCAAGTTAAAGCAGCACCAATAATTCCCATTACTAGAGCAAATACATATGTTCCGTTTCCACCTGTTCCACCGAAAAGTCCCCAACCACCAGTTCCGACTAAGATTTCATCTTTTGACCAGAATCCGGCAAGTGGAGGAATACCCATCAGAGCGATTGTGCAGATTAAAAATGTTTTGTATGTTGTGGGCATAAATTTACGCATACCACCCATTGATTTCTTCATATCAAAACTATGAACGGAGTGACTGACTGAACCTGCGCCAAGGAAGAGACCCGCTTTGAAGAATGCGTGGGTAAAGAGATGAAAAACTGCTGCTGTCCATGCTCCTACGCCTAGTGCCATAACCATATAACCAAGCTGAGAAACAGTTGAGTAAGCCAGCACTTTCTTTATATCATCTTGGACGAAGGCTAGTAAGCCTGCACCTACAAGAGTGACTGATCCAACTAATGCCAGTACGTTAAAGCTAGAACCGGCTATGTCGTATCCTTCGAAAAAGACACCATACAATCTTGCAACCATATAAATTCCTGCAACAACCATTGTTGCCGCATGGATGAGAGCTGAAACGGGTGTCGGCCCCGCCATAGCATCCGGTAACCAGGTATGAAGGATGAATTGGCCTGATTTTGACATTACAGCAGCCGTTAAACACAGAGAAGCTATAAGTAACGTGCTTTGCCCGATCTCATTGTTTAACGCAGCTACATTAATATCAACGATGCTCCAGCTCCCCGCCGACCAAAATAGAATTATCATTCCAACAAGTAGCCCCATATCTCCAACACGATTGGTTAGAAAGGCTTTGAGGGCGGCATCTGAGTTCGGTTTCTCTTCCCACCAATGACCAATCAATGCAAAAGAGCAAACTCCTACAAGTTCCCAACCAACAATAGTTTGAAGAATATTTTCACTTAATACAAAAAAGAGCATTGATGCCGAAAATAAACTTAGGAAAGCAAAATAGTGTGTGTACCTTCGATCTCCTGAGACATAGTCAGTTGAATAGATATGGACAAGCAACGAGATCACTGTTACGACGAAAAGCATCATGACAGTTAAACCATCGACCATAATCCCGACTTGAAATTTCTTTCCTCCACTTTCCCACCAAGTAAATCTTTCTATCACTGCGTCAACTGCTACTGCCTCATATCCTTCATCACTCTCGCCTGCTGCGTAGAGTGAAATATCTTCAGACGAAGCAACTTCAACTATTTCAGTTGTTGCTGTTGCTTCAGAGTCTAAGTTTTTTGCATCATCGTATTTTTCTTCAGTTTCATATTGAGCTTTGGAATAATTTTCACTGGCGTTATCAACTTGATTTATCCATTGACCTGCACAACAAATGGCGAGGATAAGAGAAAGGGCTATTGCAGTAATACCAAATTCGGCGCCCTTGTATTTCATTTTTTTACCGAAGAATAGAATTAAGAAGAACGAAAGAGCTGGCAAAGCGGGTATAAGCCATGCTGTTTCTAGGAACCACCCAGTAGCTTGAACAGTCTTAGAAGGAACTGATTCTGCGAAGGCAAATAAGTTAGTCATCATCATCCCCTCATCTGATCAATCTCGGACAGGTCGACATTCTGCTTGTTGCGAAATATTAGAAGTACAATTGCAAGTCCGACCCCTACTTCAGCAGCAGCTATGGCGATAACGAATAGTGCAAATACTTCACCAGCTATATTATCCGTTAGTGCTGAGAAGGCGACGAGATTTATATTAACAGCGTTAAGTATTAGTTCTATTGACATAAGGACCATTACGCCGTTCTTTCGGGAAAGAACTCCATATATCCCAATGCAAAATAGAACAGAGCTAAGAAGCAAATATTGAGCGATACTCATGCTGCTTCCTTTCTGGCTATTACAACTGCACCTATTAAGGCAGCTAATAGGAGAACTGAAACTGCTTCAAAAGGAATTATAAAATCAGAAAATATTGAGTCAGAAACCATTGCTGCATTAGTGACTGTTTCCGTTGGAAGTTTTTCTCCTCTGAAAGTATCAATGATTGAATAAGACATAACTCCAAACATGAGCGTTGCTATAACTGCTGGTATGGCCTTATTTGGCATGTTTATGTTCTCTTCATCGCCAATGCTAGCTTTGGTTAACATAACCCCGAATAGAAGAAGAACAATTACTGCTCCTATGTAAACAAGAATCTGTGTCACGCCTATGAATTCAGCGCCTAGTAACAGGAACTGACCAGCGACACCAGCGAGAACAAGAACAAGCCAGAGTGCTGCATGAACAATATTTTTAGTTGTTACAACTTTTAGTGCCGAAACAATCATCAAAATCGCAAGGATAGAGAAGAATACATTTTGTGCGATCATGAAGGAGGTACCTTCCTGACTTTTTGCTCAGATCCTTCTTCGTATTCCTCAAAGTCAGGCACTGTTTCCATCCATTCTCCAAGTCGTTCTTTATCATGAAGAAGATCAGCTAGTTTAAGTTCTGAGAACTCATACTCTGGTGTCCAAAAAAGTGCATCAAATGGGCAGACTTCAACACAGATTCCACAAAACATACATAAAGAGAAATCGATGTCGAATCGGTCAAGTTTATTTACCTTTCTAGGTTTTCCGCCTTCTCGTCGAGGCGGAGCCAATTCTTTATGCCCCTCAATGTATATGCACCAGTCTGGGCACTCGCGTGCACAGAGCATACAAGAAGTGCAGTTCCCTTCATGAAGAGCTATTACTCCGCGGGCACGTGGTGGTGGCGCTTCTTTTACATGAGGGTACTGAACCGTTAGGGCACCTTCACTGGGTTTCGGTATTGGTTTTAATAGCCCTCCCGGAAAGAGAGTTTTTATCATGGTTTTAAAGGTAACTTTTAATCCTTTTAGAATTCCCGGTAATTGTGACATCAGATGCGCCCTCCGCTTACTTGGGGTTTCAGGTAAATTAAGTTCTTTTTTATCATAGTGCCACCTTTAGCGCACCAGTTAAGGCGATATTTGCAAGACTTAACGGAATGAGAAATTTCCAAGCAAGACGTTGCAATTGATCTTCTCGGAATCTAGGGAAAGTAAATCGAAACCAGAAGATTAGGAATGCAATGAGCATCATCTTTCCAGCAAGGATCAGAGGACCAATAACATTAAAGATGTCACTTGTTGGGTCAATTCCTGGAACGTACCAACCTCCAAAAAATAATACGGCAGCAATTGCTGAGAAGACTCCAGCTGATGCAAATTCACCTATGAAGAAAAGAAGAAACCGAATACCTGAATATTCAGTTAAATAACCGGTAACTAACTCTGACTCAGCAACAGGCATGTCAAATGGAGCTTGGGTAAGTTCTGCTTGAACTGCAATCATGAAAATCACGAATCCGATAAATTGTGTGAGGATAAATGGGTTACCTATTCCTCCCCAACCGAAGATCTCCCCCTCTGCTTGAGATAACACTATGCCTTGCATATTCATAGTTCCTGCTTGGATAACTACTCCAACTACTGCAAGTATCAAGGGAAGCTCATATGCGATTAATTGTCCTGCAGCTCGTATGCCACCTAGAAGTGAGTACTTATTAGCCGATGACCATCCCGCCATAAGGATCCCTATAACTGAAACAGATGAGACTGCCATTGCAAAATAAATTCCAGCATCAAGGTCTACAAATAAGGCATCAGGGCCAGCTGGGATGATCACTACCAGTAGAAAAGTAGACATGAGTACAACAAATGGTGCAGCAGCGAAGACAAACTTATCTGCTTTTGAGGGAAAGATATCCTCTTTTTGGATCCATTTTCCTACTTCGGCAAGTAGTTGTAAGGAACCGTATGGCCCTGCTTCCATGGGCCCTAACCGGCTTTGCATAAATGAAATAGCCTTGAATAAGTAAAGATACACGATTGTTCCAGCCGGAAGAAGAACAGCTAGTAGATCAATTGGTACTTTGATCAGAAATGTTTCTTGCCACCATGCTGGGCTTAGAGCTAATAGATCGATCATCGGTCAATATCTCCAAGTATGAAGTAAAGGGAAGCAAGAATAGAAATTATGTCTGGAACAAAAACGTCTTTTAGGAGCCAAGGAGTTATTGACATATTAGAGAAACTTGCGGACCGGATTTTTACTCTGAAAGGGTAAAGGTCACCTTTACTTACAACATAGAATCCCATTTCACCAAGTGGATTTTCAGTAGCTACATACGCCTCACCAGGAGGTACTTTAATAATTCTTGGTACTTTTGCCATAATCGGACCTGCAGGTATCGTCCCGAGCAATTGATCAATAATTTTACAGGCTTCCCGTGTTTCTTGGAGCCGAACCCAAAACCGTGCGAAGGAGTCTCCATCTGGATGAGTCCAGACTTTCCAATCAACTTGGTCGTAAACCAATCCAACATTTGCATCCCGGCGTATATCCCAATCAACCCCTGAAGCTCGAAGGTTAGCTCCGGAAAGTCCGTATGCTAGAGCAACATCACCAGGAATTGTTCCTATCCCTCTAGTTCGCGCTTGGAAAATTTCATTACCAAGTACAAGCTCTTCCATCTCGTCACAGAAGGCTTCCATGCGTTTTAAAGCGCCGCGTGTTTCCTCTATCCAACCTTTAGGAAGATCATCTTTTAGTCCGCCGATTCGGTCAAAGTTTGGATGGAATCTACCACCAGTAACTCGCTCTATCTGGTTAAGCACAAATTCTCGGTCTCGGAAAGCATAGAATACTGGTGTTGTGGCCCCTACTTGGACTGCCATGTCCCCAAGGAAGAGACAGACATTCGCCACTCGGCTTAATTCGAACAGTATTGTTCTAATCCATTGTGCTCGAGGAGGTGCTTCTACTTCCATGAGTTGTTCGGCAGCTAGTATGAACGGAACTTCGTTTGCGAAACTTCCTAACCAATCGATTCTGTTAATTAGTGTTGTGACTTGAGGGTATGTTCTTACTTCAGTTAATTTTTCATAGCCTCGGTGCATATACCCCATTATGGGTTCCGCAGCCATAACTTTTTCCCCGTCAAGTTTGGCAATAATCCTAAGCGTTCCATGTGTCGCAGGGTGCTGAGGACCTAGATTTAGAGTCATTCCTTCATCTGTTTCAACTTCAACATTTACTCTTGCATCGGCAGCTTGAGAAGCAATATAAGCGAGTTGGTCGCTCTCTGTCGTATTACTCATTTTCTTCTCCAGGCATAACTTCTACATCTACTATTCCAGGCCAAGGTTTCATTCTTCTTGAAAGAAGCGGGTAGTCTTTTCGAAGCGGATGACCTTCAAAATCACCGGGTAAATAAATATTTCTTAAATCCGGGTGTTCATCAAATGTCACCCCAAACATTTCTCGTGCTTCTCGCTCATGCCAATTAGCTCCTGGGTAAACAGGGATTAGTGATAGTGCTCGAGGATTTTGGTCATCTAAATCTGCTTTCACAATGACTCCTACGTCTTGAGAGATTGAATAGACTCTGCATATCAACTGGAATCTTGTTTGGCCACCCGTATAGCCCCATTCCATAGATTCTTCCTCACCACCTTCGGTTAGTGGTTCAACATCCTGTTCAGTATCTAGTTCTCTTCCATATGGTGATGGCATCCAGTCAATGACTGATAGCCAATCAAAGAAACTACATTCAAGATTATCTCGAAGATATGTGGCTGTTTCTCTCCAATCTTGGCTGGCAACCCTAATCCAGAGACCCCTATGAGGGGCTATGTGCGAAGTTATAAGTTTTGCCCCGAGTCCAGATTCAATCTGCTTAAGAACATTTTCAGCTTTTTCATCTTTCTGTTCTGTAGGGCTTTCTTCAACGACAGCGACAGTTGTTTGGTTACTCGTATCCGCATTCGGGGCCGCATCTTTATCTGTTTCCTGGCTTGCTTCAGCTTTTTCTCTTGCTGCTTGAGCGCGCTTAAGGAGGTGCTCTGGTATTTCAGACATTTCCACATTCCTTTTTATGTAGATGACTTATTGTTTTTTTATTCAACAACAATTGGATCACCTTTCCAGCGTTCTGCCATATCTTCGTTCATAATTCTTTCTTGAAGTAAAACAATTCCTTCTAATAATGCTTCAGGTCTTGGAGGACACCCAGGAACGTAGACGTCAACAGGAACAATCTGATCTACTCCTTTAGTAACTGAATATGAATCCCAGTACGGACCGCCGCAGTTAGCACAAGACCCCATTGAGATTACATATTTCGGGTCAGGCATTTGTTCCCAAAGTCTTCGTACAGCAGGCGCCATTTTGTCAGTTACAGTTCCTGAAACAACAAGGAAATCTGCTTGTCTTGGGCTTGCAGGTAAGGGAATAACCCCAAGTCTCATAACGTCATATCTCGGGGAAGCAAAAGCTGCTCCCATTTCAATAGCGCAGCATGCTAGACCCCATTGATATACCCACATGGAGTACCTTCGACTCATGTTAAGGAGTTTCGTGAGGGACTTGGGCATTTTCCCAGATTCTACTAAACCCATCTTAATCTCCTTTGCTTAGTTACTTTGATTAGAACCACTTCAGAACTCCTTTTCGCCACGCATACAGAAGGCCTAACAAAAGTATGAATATAAATATGGCCATTTCAACTAACCCGAATAGGCCATACTGTTCAAGACGTGTAGCCCAGGGAAAAATAAATACTGCTTCTACATCGAACATTACGAATAGTAACGCGAAAATATAATAGCGAATATTGCTTTGAGCCCATCCCGTTCCAACCGGATCGACTCCTGATTCGTAAGTGAGATATTTTTGGTCTTGTTTTCGAGATGGTCGTATGAGCGCGCTCAGCCCAACGAATGCGCCTACAAGGGCGCATGCCAGAACGCCGAAGACGGCGACCGTTAGATAGCTGCGTAGAAAATCGGACACTTCGTTAAATAGTAGTTAGTTAAGGGCGATTGGACCAAGGTGTAAAGGACCAAGATACTCCAAAGTGAACGCCTAAGGGTGGTTAAATCAGGTTTAGTGTTTTTAGTTAGGTGAGAACTATGAATTTTATTGATTGGAATTTTGAGATTCATAGTATTTGTTGTGAGTTGATAGTGATTTTTGAGGAACATAAAATTAACTCGCTAATAATACAGGTACTGCACGACGGACCATTTCTACAAGTGGTTCGGGCCACACCCCTAAGAACATTGTGACAAGCGTGCAGGTTACCAGAATGATGGATACTTGTATCGGAATTTTAATTGCGTTTCTTTCCGTTTCTTCGCTTTCATCATTTGTTAACCATATTTTGACAAGAATTCTTAGGTAGAGGAATGCGCCAATAACTGCAGCGAGCATTGCCATAATTGCCAGACCGAAAGATCCTTCTTCAATGGCTGCTTCAATAACATAGAATTTTGCAAAGAAACCTGAGGTTAAGGGAATTCCAGCTTGTCCGAGGAGAAAAACTGTGAAAGCCACTGCGATCAAGGGTTTTTTGTTAGCCAAACCTGTGATTGATTCTAAATCGGTGTCGGTCCCGGTTGCACCAGAAGTTAAGGATATGACTGTAAAGCTTCCGATAACCATGAAAGTATAAGTTGCTAAATAAAATAGAACAGCTGCTACTCCCTGATCAGATGCGGCTTGGGTTCCTACAAGAAGGTAGCCGGCATGACTTATCGAAGAATATGCCAGCATTCTCTTTAAGTCCGATTGAGTAATTGCTAGTAATGAGCCAACTAATAACGTAGCGATAGCTATTGCATAAATGACTGGTTGCCAATCAGTTTTGTACTCGCCAAGCGTGACGTAAAGTACCCTCAACATTGCTGCGAAACCTGATGCCTTTATAGCGGAAGCCATAAATGCAACGAAAGGAGTAGGTGCACCCTGATAGACGTCAGGAGACCAAAAGTGGAAGGGAACCGCAGCTACTTTAAATGCAAATCCAATAACGAGTAGTGCTAAAGCGGCTAGAAGTAATGCATCATTACTTAAACTATTTTCCGTCAGGAAATCTCGTATTGCAGTGAGTTGAGTTGACCCTGTTGCCCCATAAAGAAGGGCGATTCCATAAAGGAGAAAGCCTGAAGCAAATGCTCCGAGAACGAAATACTTTAAACCAGCTTCCTGTGATTGGACGCGCTTGAGGTTCATTGCTGCTAATACATAAGCAGAAATTGACAGGACTTCAATCCCTAGAAAGAGAACTATAAAATCATTTGCCCCCGCGATAATCATTCCACCGGTGGCTGAGAGCATGAGAAGAACATACGATTCTGGTCCTTCTATTTTTTCAGATTTTAGAAAGGTCCCTGCTAAGCAGGCAACAAGTATGACACTTATAGAGAGCAACATGACCATAAAAATAGAAAAACCATCTATCCCAAAGGCCCCTGAAACCGTGGAGAAAGGCCCTTCTGATTCATCTTGAACTCTTACCCATAGAGGAATCGCCGAAATAAAGCTTCCAAGTGAAGCCATACAGGTGTAGATAGTAAGTTGTTTATCTGTTAATTGGTTAGGAACAAGCGAGTAAATAGTTAACAGGAGAACAGCTGCTCCGGCCAGAATTATTATCGGCAAAAGACCTGTCCAAGAAACTGATGGGGTTTCTAAGGTAGCGCTTGCAATGAAATAAGTATTTTGCATTATTCATGACCTCCCGAATGGGAATCATCTTTGTGGTTCTCTGATTCATGACTGTGCCCATCTTCATCTTCGTGGTCATCATGATGACCATAATGAGAATCAGATTCATGGGTTTCTTCTAGAAGATCACTAAATGACTGTCGAATTTTGACAGTTGGGACAGGTTCTGTAAATGAGCCATCTTCTATGGTCTCTTCGATGTGAGCGACAAGTTTGTCTACGGCTGGCTCAATTCGATCAAGCATAGGCTTCGGATAGATTCCTAAAAATACTATTCCTGCTATCAATGGAAACAAAGTTAGCCGTTCCCAATTTGTTAAATCAGGTGTTGGATCTCCATCCTCTGGCCCATGGAAAACTCTCTGGTAAGCCCAAAGAAGATACAGTGCAGCAAGAATAACGCCAGTTGCAGCAATAAGAGCCCACCATTTATGTGCTGCGAAAGCGCCGAGAAGAATAAGAAACTCTCCAACAAATCCATTTAGCCCGGGCAGCCCAATTGAAGATAACATTACTAATGTAAATGTTCCTGCAAGCACAGGTGCAGATTTTTGTATCCCGCTCAATTCAGAAATCTGACGCGTTTTTCGTTTCTCATAGATAATACCAACAAGCATAAAAAGCGCTCCAGTTGATAAGCCATGATTTATCATTTGTACTGTGGCTCCCTGTATACCTTGTGTATTGAGAGCAAAGGTTCCTAAGACGATAAAGCCAAGATGCGCTATCGAGGAATACGCAACGAGTCGCTTAAGATCCTTTTGCATTGTGGCTACTATGGCGCCATAAATAATACCCACTACTCCCAATGTGATAAACAGTGGAGCGAAAAAATGCGAAGCTTCAGGAAAGAGATACAACCCAAATCTAATGAACCCGTACGTTCCTAATTTCAACATAACTCCGGCCAGAATTACAGATCCTGCTGTTGGAGCTTCTGTGTGTGCGTCTGGCAACCATGTGTGAACTGGGAAAAGGGGTACTTTTACTGCGAATGCCAAAGCAAATCCCAGAAAAATAATTCGCGCCGTATTGGTTGAAATAGCAGGGTTAGATGCTATTTCAATTAAGTTGAAAGTCAGATCGGATCCAGAATCCCTTGAATGTAAAACAACCAAAGAGATAATACTCACCAACATTAGAGCCGACCCAAGCATCGTGTATAGGAAGAATTTAGTAGCAGCATATTTAGCATTTCCATGCCCCCACTTACCTATTAGGAAGTACATAGGGATAAGAACAATCTCAAAGAAGACAAAGAACATGAACAGGTCAAGGGAAACAAATACTCCCATACATCCAGTCTGTAGCAGTTGGATCCATATGTAATAAGCCTTTTGGTCATGATGTGGATTTATGGCAATAACCACAAACGGGAAGAGTAAGCCAGTGAGAACTACTAGAAAGAGCGAAATCCCATCAATTCCTGCATTCCATTGGATACCAAGACTGTCTACCCAAGTTTGCTCTGATAAGAACTGGTACGCCCCATTGCTTTCAAAAGCAGTTAATACCCAAACAGAGATTGCTCCTGTTATTCCTGTGAAAACCGTTGCTAGTAACTTGTGGACACCAATTCTCGCATTAGGAGTTATCGCTACAGCTAGCGCTCCGAATGCTGGCAAGAGGACTAGTACAGGAATGACAGGGAAGGATACTTCTGATGACCCAGCCGCTAATACATTTATGACACCCATCAGAAACCCATCCTTGAAACGAAAAAGGCTAGAATAGCGATTGCGCCAATAACCATCCCTAATGCGTAAGTTCTAATAAGGCCAGTTTGTGTGGTTCGTAAACGTGTTCCCAAGCCATGAGTTACTTTTCCTACACCATTCACAGCTCCATCTATTATCGTTTTATCAAACCAGGTCACCAACTCGAAGGCTTTTCTTCCTGGGCCACCCATAAAGTCACTTATTGAGCTGTCAAATTTCCAGGCCTCTTGCAGAATAGGAAGTTCTATTTTTGTAGAGTCTATTCGATTTTTAAGATAGACGTAACCAGCACCCACAACACCAATTGATGCTCCGATTATTGCGATAACGGCTAATAACCATTTTGTTGAACCTGATGCAAGGACATGAACTTCATTTCCGAAAAGAACAGGTTCCAGCCACTTTTCCAGATATTTTGTGTCATGACTAAATGGAAGATTTAATAGCCCTGCGACAGCTGCGAGTCCAGCTAGAGCCACTAAAGGGAACCACATAAGTACTGGGGATTCGTGGGGATTTTTTGCGAGTAACTGTTCGTTTTCTGAAGAATCTATCTCTTCAGTTGAGTCCTGGTCTATGTGGTCTGCATCCCATTTCTTTTCGCCAAAGAAAGTCATGAAAACAAGTCGACTCATATAGAAAGCTGTCATGATAGCTGCCACCAAAAGTAGCACCCAAGCAATTCTATTTTCATTCCAAGCAGCAAGAAGTACTTCATCCTTTGACCAGAAGCCAGAGAAAGGTGGAATACCAGAAATCGCTAGCCATCCGATTATAAATGTTCCAGCCGTTATAGGCATGACACTTTTTAGCGCTCCATACCGTCTCATATCTTGCTCATCATGCATACCATGTATGACCGAACCAGCGCCAAGGAAAAGTAAAGCCTTGAAAAAAGCATGTGTGATCATGTGGAATATAGCTGCTACATAGAGTCCAGAACCTACAGCAACAAACATAAAGCCAAGTTGGCTAACTGTTGAGTACGCTAGAACTTTTTTTATGTCATTTTGTGCTACTGCCGCTGTTGCAGCAAATAACGCAGTGAATAAGCCAACTATCCAAATTAGATCCGTTGACCATCCTGCTGCTTCAGCAAGCACAGGATTCATCCTTGTCAACAAGTAAACGCCGGAGGTCACCATTGTCGCTGCATGGATTAGAGCCGAAACAGGAGTTGGGCCAGCCATGGCATCAGGAAGCCATAAATACAAAGGGAATTGCGCTGACTTTCCCGCAGCTCCAATGAATAGCATAACAACGATGATTGTTGCAGTTGCCTGTGTTAGGGCATCAACTTGGATAACTGATGCAAAAATATCACTGTATTTCAGTGACCCGACGTTGAAGAATAGAAAGAACATTGCAACCATAAATCCCCAATCGCCTACACGATTGGTAACAAATGCTTTTTTGCCTGCAGTTGCATTTGTTGAATCTTGATGCCAGAACGAAATGAGGAAATATGAGCATGCGCCTACACCTTCCCAACCGAGGAAAGTGATTAATAGGTTGTCGCCAAGAACTAGCATCAGCATTGAAAAGACAAACAAATTAAGATAGATAAAAAATTTAGAAAAGTTTGGATCCCCATGCATATAACCAATTGCATACATGTGTATGAGTGCACTTACTCCGGTAATGAAAAGTGCCATTGTTATAGATAATGGGTCAGCTAAAAAACCTAAGCCGACGCTTAACTCCCCTGAAGGTATCCACTCGAATAAGGTGATTTCATAAACTCGTTCTTCGCTAGGTTTTCCAGCCATTCCGATAAATACGCCGAGGGTTGATAGAAATGAGCCAGTAACCATAGTTGTCGCTAGCCATCCAGCATTTGGCTCTCCCAGTCTTCTTCCGAAAAGAACAAGAAGAGTAAAACCGATAAGGGGGAAAGCTGGGATTAACCAAACAAGATTGCTCACATTAACCCCTTAGAACCGATATTTCATCGATTGATGCTTTCGGCCGACGTCGCATTACTGCTACGACAATTGCTAGACCAATCACAACTTCAGCTGCTGCAACTACTAAGACAAATAGAACCGATAATTGGCCACCTAGGTCACCCATTTCTTTACCAAAACTAACAAAAGCTAAATTCGCTGCATTGAGCATTAGCTCAATGCACATAAACATAATTAAAGGGTTTCTTCGAACTAATAATCCCCCTGCCCCAATAGTGAAGAGCAGAGCAGAAAGAGCTAAATAGTATTCTGTTCCTATTGCAAGAGCTACTGTCATTCTTCGGAGACCTCCAATTTGTCATTGGGTAGATCTTCATCTTCTAAACCATTATCTTTTCGATCTGAATCCTCTTCGTTAATTATTGGCATTTGGGGTCTTTCTTGCTTCGGATCCCTTATCAATGCTGAAGTTTCAATTTCTGGTATTGGTTCTAGATCTGACTTTGGTCTCTTTGTTAGAACGACTGCTCCTACGACACCTATGGTTAAAAGAAGCGCAGTAATCTCTAGAGCAAATACGTATCTTGTGGAAAACAGGGCTCTACCAACTTCTTTAATATTCTCTTGTGGCAGAATTCCTTCACTGATTGAACCATTATCAATAAGTAAACCGCCTTCTAATGTGGATTCTTGGGCCTCAGTTGGTGGTATACCTGTGACGTCTCCAGAAAAGGCTACGCCAATAAGACTTCCAAGTATAAGTAGTCCGACTGTTGCCAAAAGAGCTATCTGCCTCTGGCCGATTATTGGATCTGATTGCATATCTTCTGCTCTATCAACCCCGAGAAGCATGATAACGAAAAGAAAGAGGATAACAATAGCTCCGGCGTACACAATAACTTGAACAGCAGCAAGAAAATAAGCCTCTAAGTTTATGAAGTGGATTGCTACTCCAAATAACGTAGCTACTAGGGAAAGTGCTGCATGCACAGGGTTTTTTAGAAAAACAACTCCGCAAGCACCTCCAAGTGCAATTAATGCTGCAATAAAAAAAGTTACAGCTTCCACTAGAGGTGGCCTTCTTTCCTCTGTTCACTTTGACCTTGTTCAGGAGGCCGAGTTCCGTATCCAAGTTCTGCAGCCCACTGAACCTTACCTTGGTAGTTTGCAGCTCCTGATGGGGAAGTTGCCCTCATCCAGGCTGAGGTGTGCTCGTCTTCTCCTGGCCTCCAGTCTTCCCATGGGAGATGTTGAGGTTTGCCGTTATCATCAACAACTAACTCTTCTTTGGTGTAAATGGCTTGTTTACGGTCCATAAATGAGAACTCAAAGAGTTTGGTTTCAGTAATTGCTTGAGTAGGACATGCTTCAACGCAAAGATCGCAATGGATACAGCGGAGATAGTTTATTTCATAGATAAAACCAAAACGTTCACCAGGTGAAGTCGGTTGTGTGGGATCATTGTCCGCTCCTCGAACATAAATGCAATTAGCTGGACAAACGCTTGCGCAAAGTTCACACCCTATGCATTTTTCCATTCCATCGTCGTATCTGTTGAGAACATGTCTTCCATGAAGTCTTGGAGGCTTGTCTCTCTTTTCTTCTGGGTAGCTTGTTGTTACGACTTTCCCAGATTTTGATGCATGATTTAGCTTTCCAAATGTGACAGCAAAACCTTTGAAAAAATTGAGCATACTCATTAAGCTTTTCCTCCTTTGATTTCGCAGGATTGAGGGAGATAGCAATTTGTCACCCGAATACCTCTTCTCCATCTAGCTCTCTTCGCTCTTTACCTATATCGACAGATTTCATGAGCAGTCCAGCTAGCAAAGTTAAGCTAACTACGCTGATACCAAGAACTAGGATTTGCGATAACCCGCTGTCATTTCCTCGATCTTTGAAGATGTCTAATGTTGCTAGAAGAAGGACCCAACCAAGAGCTAGCGGAATAAGAATTTTCCACCCAAAGTCCATAAGCTGGTCATATCTTGGTCGAGGAAGCGTGCCGCGCATCCAGACGAAAATTGAAGCGAAAATAAAGACTTTACTAACGAACCAAAGAAGTCCCCAAAGCCATGCTGGGCCAAAAGAAGGGTAATAACCTCCGGGGCCTCCGAAAAATAGCGTAACCATTACTGCTGACATAGTTATTACGTTCATGAATTCAGCCATGAAGAAAAGCGCGAATCGTATTGAGCTGTATTCAGTGTGAAAGCCCCCTACAAGCTCTTGTTCCGCTTCAACTAGATCAAATGGTGGTGAGTTTAGTTCGGCAGTTGTCGCTATGAAGAAAATAATGAAGGGAATGAAGCCTGTGATAACAAGTCCCCAGTCAGTTATGCCGCCATTTTGTGTCAGTGCAATATCGTGTGTCGATAGTGTTCCTGTTTTCATAAGAACCGCTACTAATGCGAGCCCTAAAGCAGCTTCGTAAGAAACCATCTGTGCTGATGCTCTAACAGAACCTAGTAGTGGGTATTTTGACCCTGAGGACCATCCAGCCAACATAATTCCGTAAACAGCTATGGACGACATTGCAAGAACAAAAAGAATTCCTACATGTGGGTCAGCTAACTGGACAAATGTCTTATTGCCAAACCAAGTAACTGTGCCATCTCCACCGCTACTAAAGTCACCTGCGACTGGAACTACTGTGAAGACCAGAAGTGCAGGAATAAGGGAGAAAAAAGGCGCTAATTTGAAAACTAATTTGTCGGCTTTTTTCGGAATTAAGTCTTCTTTAAAGAACAGTTTTATTCCATCAGCAAGCGTTTGAAGAATTCCAAATGGACCTGCTCTGCTAGGGCCAATACGATTTTGCATCGCGCTAATAAACTTTCTCATCCACCAGATATAAAGCATTACTGAAACCATTAGAAGAGCAAATGCAACTACAACTTTCAGAATCACGATAAGTAGAATCTCAATCGTTCCTGCATCACCGAGGAAAAGTGGGTCAAGTCCGGCCAGCATGTCAACTTACCTTTACGGTTGGGTCGATTCGGATATCTATACTCTCCGCACTCTTACTTAGCAGGGTTCTTAAGTCTTCACCTATTTGATTTAAATAACCAAAAGCTACTGATCTTGGAATTTTAGGATCAGGCACAACTAGAAGAGTAAGGCTTCTTTCTCCGGCTGAAACCAGTACGGGTTTGCCTTCTTGTATTCCCATAGCTTCAAAATCAGAAGGATTTATATGTAACTGGCTTGTCCCTGCAAATTGTTGAAG
>MDSW01105061.1_pt1 | contig 25802 bp, 23 predicted proteins | sample 811171 | NCBI WGS metagenome assembly MDSW01 (sample SAMN05326641, study PRJNA326480) | marine metagenome | isolation source: seawater | place: Atlantic Ocean: North West | collected 2012 | reverse complement strand
TCTTATCATTAAGTTTTTAAAATTTTGGAATGAAAGCTATGATTACAAAATTATAATAGGTAAAAATAGGTTCAAAATACAAGCATCTGTGGTATAAATGTCAAATATGAAAATTAATATGAATAATCTTGATGATGTTTTAAAATCGCTTAATTCACAAACACTTCGTGTCTGTGTTATTGGAATTGGAAGAATTGGTCTTCCTACTGCATTATCATTTGCAAAATCTGGTTTAGAAACAATTGGTGTTGATATAAATCAAAAATTAGTTGATAATGTTAACTCTGGAAAATTTCCATTAAAAGATGAACCAGGTTATAATGAAATTTTTGATGATGTGATAAAAAATAAAAAATTCTCTGCAACAACAAACATTGAAAATGCTGTGCCTAATTCTGATTTGATTGTTCTATCCCTTCCTACTCCCATGGATGAAAACAATGTTCCAGATTATTCTGCATTGAAAACTGTGGCATCAAAATTATCTGATATTCTATCTCCAAATTCATTAGTCATTGTTGAAAGTACAATTGAACCTGGATTCATTGAAGATGAAATGATTTCAATAATATCTAAATCAGGAAGATTAAACGCAGAAAAGAATTTTTTTATCGGCGTATGTCCTGAAAATGCTAATCCTGGAGAAATCTTACATGATTTTACAAATCTTCCAAGATTAGTAGGAGGCATAAATTCAGATATAGCAAAAATAATCAAGTCAATCTATAATTTTGTTTTTTCAGTTGAATTAGTAGAAATGCCAAATTGCAAAACTGCAAATGCCGTTAAATTAACAACTAATGTTTTTCGTGATATCAATATTGCATTTATCAGTGAACTATCTTTAATGTTTGAAAAACTTGGAATAGATACAAACAAAGTTTTAGAGGCTGCAACAAAAAAATATAATTTTCAAGTGCATTACCCTGGTGCTGGAGTAGGCGGTCCTTGTTTACCAATTAATTCATATCAATTACTTAATACTGCAAAACGTATTGGCTCAAATTTGAGTATTATTGAATCAGGCAGAAAAATTAATGAAAAAATGCCACAACATGTAATTGAATTAACTACGAATGCATTTGAGGAAATACCTGAATCTTTAAGCACAAGTCATATCCTGATCCTTGGAGTCTCATACAAACCTAATGTTAAAGATATTCAATTAACTCCTGCAGAAGAAATAATTAAAAAATTACAAGAAAAAAACGTTATTGTTCATATCTATGATCCATATTTCACATCAACCGAAGTTTTTGGAATTGTCGTTGAAAAGAATATTGAAGATATAATCTCTAAAGTTGATGCAACTATTATTGTAACTGCACACAATGAATTTAAAAAATTAGATATTTCTTTATTCAAACAAATGAAACATCCTATTTTGATAGATACTAGAGGAATCATTGATCCACTGTTTGCTAAGGAACAAAAATTAATTTTTAGAGGATTAGGTCGTGGAGAATAATAATCAACTCGATAATTCATCTTTAGTAAATATCTTAACACTTCGTTATGATCCTGCAATTAATCCAAACTTAATCCCAAAAACCTCTCAAGATTTTTCTGAAGACAAAAATTTTATTAATATTCAAAAAATTGAAGATTCCATTTGTAATGAAATTCAGAATAAAATAAATGAAAATGAAATATCAATTGCACTTAGCGGTGGTGTTGATTCTACACTCATGTTGGGATTACTACGTAAAGTTAAACCTAATGAAAAAATTCATGCTGTGTCAATAAAATTTCGTAATAGTGTTGATGAAACCCCTGCTGCATCTAAAATTGCAGAAAAATTTAATGCTGAACACCATGTAATACATCTTGAAAATTATCTTTCTGAATTACCTAAAGCAATTAGTATAATAAAATTACCATTTTGGGATTTACACTGGTATTATGTTGTAAAAAAAGCAAAAACACTGTCTAAGATATTAATTTCTGGAGATGGTGGCGATGAACTTTTTACAGGTTATACTTTTAGATACAAAAAATTCTTTTCACTAACTTCTGAAAATTCTTCTCCTCTTGAAAAAGTTAAAGCATATTTGGAATGTCATGAGAGAGATCGTGTTCCTGATCAATCTGATATTTTTACCAAAACTTGTAATTTCTCGTGGGAAAATATCTATAATAGACTTTTACCATTTTTTGATAATAATCTAACTAGAATAAATCAAGTATGTCTGGCAGATTATAATGGAAAATTATTATATAATTTTAATCCAATTAACACTCGAATTATTGATTATTTTCAAATGAATTTATTGACTCCGTTATTGAACAAAGAATTAATTTCTTCAGCATCTCATATTCCAAGTTATGTAAAATATAATCAAAAAACCAATCTTGGTAAATTACCTTTACGAACATTATTAGAAAAATATGATGCCTCTTCATTAGTTGGAAAAGAAAAATTAGGTTTTAATGTGAATACTCTAGATCTTTGGAAAGAAAATGGTCATGATTTATGTAAATATTACTTTGATAAATCCAGATTAATCGAATCTGGATTAATAAATAAAGAATGGATTATGAAGCATGTTGATTCTTCTGAATTAGACGTAAAATATGTAAATAAATTTTTAGGATTATTGGCATGTGAAATATGGTACAGATTATTTATTACTAATGATATGAGTAGTAATGATACATTAGATTAAATTAGTATTATAAAATAAAAATAAAATGAAAAAATATGTTGTAGCAGGTTTAGGTGAAATTGGAACTCCAATATCCAAATTATTATCTAAAAAACACAATGTAATTGGTTATGATAAAAATCCTAAATTAATGAATATAAATAAATTTAATAAATCTGAATCAATACCAACTTCCTTTTTGCACATAGCAATTCCAGTCAATAAAAATTTTGATTCAAATATTTTAAAACTGAATAAAAAATTTCTACCTGAATGTATTGTGATTCATAGTACTATTAGCCCTGGAACTACTCAAAGAATTCAAAAAAAATTATCGATCCCATTAATTTTTAGTGCAACTAGGGGTGTTCATAAAAGAATGTTAAAAGATCTTCAAAGATATACCAAATTCTTTGCAATATCATCATCTGCTCCAAGAAAACAATGGGCAATTAAAGAATTTAAAAAACAAATGAAAAATTGTGGAATAAAAACTAAACAAATGTCAAAACCTGAAGCTTTAGAATTAGGCAAAATTATTTGTGATACTTCTTATTTGGGTTGGTTGATAAATTACTCGCAAATCAGTAATACAATTGCTAAATCTTATGGGGTTGATTATGATGAAATGTGGGAATTTTCTGATGAAATTCACAAAATTCTAGGAAATCGTCCTAAATTATATCCTGGTTTCATAGGTGGTCATTGTGTGATTCCTAATCTAGAATTAATTCACAATGAAACTCTTGATATAATAAATTCTCTAAATAATTCATATCTAAAAAAAGTAAAAAATGCAAAATCCATAAATAAAAAATATCTAAAAAAGTAATTATATTTTTTATTTATATTGATTTAAAATTTGAACGAAGTTTTTCGCTATTTTTTCCCAATTGAAAGTTTCTTTAACAAACTGTTTACCTTCTTCTCCTAATTTTCTTGATAGCTCTTTTTCATTAATTGTGTTAGACAAATGCAAAATCCATCCTTCATAGTCTCCTTCTTTTACTAAGAATCCTGTTTTTCCATCTACCATCATTTCTGGTATTCCTCCTGCATTTGTTGCAATTACCGGTTTTTTCATTAATTGTGCTTCTTTTAATGTTAAAGGTGCAAGATCCATTCCACTTACCAATGCATATACGTCAATTTCATTGAGAAAATCTCTTACTTTATCTGGGTAATCTAATCTTCCCAGCCAATGAAAATTTTCAAACTCATCAAATTCATCAGTTATTTTTTCTCGATATGGTCCATCTCCTGCCCAATAAAATGATGTCTCTGGCATTTTTTCTAAAACTTTTTTCAGTGTTAACATTTCTTTTGTTTTACCCCACCAATTAGCATCTTGCAATAATCCAACACATGGATGTTTTAATTTCATCGAAGATGCATCTTTCCAATGTGATGAACTAATTCCTTCTAGGAATACATGTGTATCTTGTTTTGGATAATAATTCTTTACAATATCTTGTAAATAATTGCAAATTGGTAATATTGCTGTTGCATTCTTAAAACATTTTTTTGCAATTCTATCCCTTAGCCAAACTACTATTCTCATTTTTTTTGTTTTATACAAAGTCTCTTTTGCATATTTTAATTCTGACCAATAATGTCCTCTTAATAAAATGAATAATGGAATATTTGCATCTATAGCAGCAGCCCCAAAATGACTTTGTTTATCAACAAAAATTGCATCAGGAGAAAATTCTTTAATTAATTTCTTAAATTCACTATTCCCAAAGAACCAATCTTTGAAGTTTTTATTTGGAAATCCTCTACTATAATCTGAATCTTTTACTAATTTACATTCCACACCTAATCTTTCTAATGCATCAGAAAATTCTTTCATATGGAAATATTTTCCTTTACTTCCATAGGCAATTAATAATTTCAATTATTAAAATTGAAATTATCTACGTATTAAATTTCACTTCAAATAACTATATTCCTAATTTTTATCATCAGTGATATTGATATAGATGTCATCGTTATTGTCCAATAATCTAAATTTGATATGAAATACAAAAAAATGATATTTTTGCCTGTAATTATAGGAATTTCCTTAAGTATTGTATTATATCTGTCACAATCTTCACAAGATCATTCTGAGGAAATTGATGTTAATTCATTAATTGATATTGAAACCTCTCAAGATATTGAATCCAAAAAAATAATGTTAGAAAGTTACATTTGGAAAGATGATCAAACTTTTAAATCAAATCTACCTTCAGATGTTCAATATTTTTATACTGATAAAAAATTTGATGATTTCCAAAATGTAGAACGGATTGATCGAATTTATGTAAAAATGAATTATGATGTAGACTCTACTGCATACATGTTTTTTCCAAAAAACCCCAATAATGAATTATTAATTTATCATCAAGGTCATAGAGGTGATATTACATTTGGTAAATCTACAATAGAATTCTTTTTGAACAAGGGTTACACAATACTTGCATTCTCGATGCCATTAATTGGTGAAAATTCAAAACCAATTGTTCATATTGATGAATTAGACGAAAATTTATTTTTAGACAGTCATGACAAATTGAGATTTTTAGAAAGTAGTACTTTTTCACCAATTAAATTTTTTCTAGAACCTATCTATGTGTCATTAAATTACATTGAATCTGAATTTAACTTTAGTTCTTATAATTTCATTGGAATATCTGGAGGTGGTTGGACTGCAGTTGTATACTCTTCATTTGATGACCGGATTTCTAAAACAATTTCAGTAGCAGGCTCTCTCCCATTCTATTTAAGAACTAGCCCTGAAAATTTTGGCGATTATGAACAAAAAATTCCTGAATTTTATGATATTGCTAACTACCTTGAATTGTATATAATGTCTGCATATGGTTTTGATCGTGGTCTTTTACAAATATTCAATGAATTTGATCCATGTTGTTTTTCTGGAACTGAATATGTAAGCTATGAAAATATTATAAAAAATAAAATTTCTAAATTAAAATCAGGAACTTTTAAAATTGAACTAGATAAAACTAACAAGGAACATTCTATATCTTCTTCTTCTTTACAAAAATCATTCATTTTTCTAAAAAACTCACTTGATTAAAATGAAATTTGATAATAGATTGATATGGATTATAGTAGCCTCTGTTGGCTTATATGGTATTTTTTTATTTTTCTCTGATTTTAATAAAATCTCTCAACAAATTTCTATTTTCAAATATGAATTTCTTCCACTAATTCTAGCTCTTGTATCTATCTCTTGGATTCCGTTATTGATTAGATGGCAATTTTTACTTAAAAAAAATAAAATAAATATTCCAACAAAAAATAGTTTTTTAATTTTCTTAGGTGGAATCTCGATGGCTATAACTCCAGGGCATGTTGGGGAATTAATCAAATCACAATTGATCAAAAATAATTATAATATTCCAAGAACTAAAACTGCTCCAATTATATTCATAGAAAAATTCTATGATCTCACTGGTGCAATCATAGCATCAATTATTGGTATTATAATATTAGGAATGGATACAAATCTAATAATTTTTTCAATATTAGTATTATCTGTAATTATTTTTCTCATTTTTTATAGACCGATTTTTGAATTTCTACTAAAAAGAATTACAAAAACAAAATTATTTTCGAAATATTCTGATAATATTGTAGAATCTTATGAAATTATTCGAAATTCAACCACCACCAAAACTGCTTCTATATCATTTGGATTATCAATACTTTATTGGATAATAATTTCCGTAGCAGTTTATTTCATTTTACTATCATTTGGTATTGAATCTGTTTCTCTTCTCAGAACGATTTCCATTTATTCTTCATCTGTGATAATAGGTGCATTGTCATTTATTCCAGGTGGCATTGGAGTAACTGAAGGTTCTCTTATTGGATTATTTTCTTTAGAGGGTATTGAAATTTCAATGGCAATTTTCCTTAGTGTGATGATCAGAATATTCACTATGTGGTATTCTGTTTGTATTGGATTTATTTGTCTAAAATTCACTGGTGGTTTATCAAAAATCAAATAATTCTTGATTATTTTGATGGACTTTTGTAATACCAACGTTTGAAAGGTGCAGAAAATTCCACTTTATTTTTCATAGCCCACTCATATGTGAGTTCCAACCCTTTTTCCATTGAAATTTTTGGTTTCCATTTGAGAATTTTTTTTGCTTTTGAATTATTACAGTTTAATCTCTGTACGTCATATGGTCTCATTCTACTTTCATCAACTTTAATTTTAATATCTGAGCCTGAAATTTTAATAAGATTTTTTGCTATATCTGACATCTTAATTTCATTACAACTACCAACATTCAAAATTTCTCCAATTGCACTTTTAGTTTGTGATGCTTTTAGAAATGCCTCTACGGTATCAGAAACAAAAGTGAAATCTCTTGTCGAATTTATGTTTCCAAGGTGTAACTCTTTATTTCCGTTTTTAATCTGACTAATTATTTCTGGAATGATATAAGGTTCAGTAAATCTTGGACCGTATGTATTAAATGGCCTAATCACAATTCCTGGGAATCCATTTTCTTTGTGTAACGTAAAAGTTGCTCTATCTGCAGATAATTTACTCACAGCATATGTTGAATATGGTGCTGTTGGATGATTTTCATCCATTGGATGATATTGTGCAGAACCGTAAACCTCACTAGTTGAAATTTGAACAAATGCTTCTACCGTTTTTGATTTAACTGATGACCATGCAACATTCAGGCTTCCTATTGTGTTAACATGAAAGAAATCTACTGGGTAATAATATGAATCTGGTATAAAGGGCAATGCAGCAAGATTAAAAACAATTTCTTGATCTTTTACGGTTTTTGCAACAATCTTTTCATCAGTAATATCGCCCTTTACAATCTTTATCTTATGTTTTGATATGTAATGTCTCTTTCCAGATGAAAAATTATCTAAAACTGTAACTTTTGCACCATGTTTGACTAACTGTGAAACAACTTCGGAACCAATAAAGCCTGCTCCTCCTGTAACTAATACTCTCTTATCTTTTAATTTCATTTTTTTACATTCCTAACCTATGTTTATACCAATTAATTGTTTTTTCAATTCCTATATCTAAAGATGTTTCTGCTTTAAACCCAATTTTTTCTTCAGCTTTTTTATTTGACAATACTCTACGTTTTTGACCTGATGGTTTATCCATATCGAATTTTATCTCAGGATCTGTATTGGTGATACTTAGAATTTTTCTTGCTAATTCATCTATAGAAACAAATTCTCCACTAGCTAGATTAATCGGATCTCCAACACAATAATTTTCCATTGCAAGTAACATTCCTTTAGCCGCATCTTTTGCATAGATATATTCTCTAATCGGACTACCGTCCCCCCAAATTATAAAAGGATCCATTTTCTTAATTGCTTTCATTATTAGAGAGCCTAACGCATGTGCTGTTTCAAGATCATCACTATCTCTAGGACCATAAGAATTTGATGGTCTAACAATTGCTATGTCCATCCCATATTCTTTGTGAAATGCTATTGCTTGTCTCTCTCCCATACGTTTTGACCATGAATATGATGCATGTGCTTCTGGTGGGTTTCCTTTCCATGCATCTCCTTCTTCGAGAGTTTTCTCATCATTTGGATAAATACAAGTACAACTCGCATAAAGAAATTTTTCAATTTTTTCATTTTTTGCACTTTCTAAAATATTCCCATCCATGATGAGATTAGGGGTGAGTGTACTGGCAGGATGAGTGCTGGTTCTACCTAAGCCGCCTGTATATGCTGCTAAATGAAAAATATAATCCATATCCTTCACTACATTATCTGAGAATTTCCTATCAGTCAAATCTCCCCGTATAATATCTAATTCTAATTTCTTTAATTCATCTGGAATCTCTCTTTCATGTTCAATAATTCTGACATTTGCTCCTTTTTCTACTAGTAGTTCCACCAAATGAGAACCAATCATACCGGTTCCTCCTGTAACAAGAATTTTTTTATCTGAATACATCTTAATCTATAACCAATTTTTTAATAATATCTGTAATGTAGTCTTGTTCTTCTTCTGTCATTTTCAAAAATATTGGTAATCCTAACACTCTTTCTGAAATATCTTCACATATTGGAAGCATTCCATTTGAAAAATTATATAATTTTTTATAAATTGGTTGTAAATGTAATGGAGGAAAATTTATTCTTGTTTCTACTCCATTATTTTCTAATCCTATTCTAATTTTTTCTCTTAATTTATTATTTTTAAACAGAATTACGTATAACATGAATGTGTGTTTATTATAATTACGAATCGTTGGCGTAATAATTTCTGAAATTCCTTCCAATTTTTTATTATAATAGTCTGCTAATTGGTTTTTCTTATCTAATATTTCATCTATTCTTTTTAATTGAGAAATACCTAGTGCTGCATTAGGATCAGGCATTTTTGCATTCCATCCTATTTCAACATGATGATATCTTCTATCTGCACCATTTTTTCTTAAAATTTTACATTTTTCGGCTAATTCATTATCGTTTGTTACAATTAATCCTCCTTCTCCTGTATTCAGATTTTTATCCGGTCCAAATGAGAATCCGGTCATTGTACTAATTGAACCAACTTTTTTATTTTTATGAACTCCGCCTAATGCAGGTGCTGCATCTTCAATTACCGCTAACCCATGTTTTTCGGCTATTTCATTAATCTCTAAAATCTCTGCGCTCTGTCCACCATAATCAATTGGCATTATTGCTTTTGTTTTTTCTGTTATTACAGCTTCAATCTTTTTTGGATCTAAGTTGAATGTATCTGGTTCAATGTCCACAAATATTGGGTGTGCATTTCTTTGAATTATTACATTAGATGTTGCAGCAAACGTAAATGGAGTTGTAATTACTTCATCTCCATTTCCTATACCTAGTGCGTCTAATGATAAAAGCATAGATGATGTCCCAGAATTTACTGCAATAGCATTTTTTACACCCATATAGTCTGCCATTTTTTCTTCAAATTCCGCCACAATTGGACCTGGACCCAAATGATTCGTAATTACGGCATCATACATTGCCTGAGCATCTTCTTCTAAAACATTTGGTTGAGCCACCCTAATCTTAAATTCAGCCAAAACTATGTTTTTTAGACTCATTTTGTATAATAACTGTACGAACAATTTGTACCGTTTGTGAACAGTAGTAACGATTATCTTTAATCTCGTTAAGTTTTGATTATAGTTGTCAACTGCAGTACTAATACTCACATTAAACGAAATTGATGGAATAAAGGTGATTTTACCTAAAATTGATAAATCTTGGGCAGAAGAAATAGTTGTTGTTGATGGAGGTTCTACAGATGGAACTATTGAAGAAGCAAAAAAAATGGGTTTTAAGGTAATCGTACAAAAAAAACGTGGACATGGTGATGCTATTGTAACTGGTGTTAATACAACATCATCTGATAATATTGTAATTTTTGGTCCCGATGGGAATCATGAACCTGAAGAAATTCCAAGATTAATAAAAAAAATAGAGGATGGTTTCGACCAAGTATTAATATCTAGATTTGGTAAAGGTTCAAAAAATTATGATGCAGTTGGAGTGAAAGGAAAATTAATTGATTATTTTGGAAATAAAATGTTTGCATTTCTTGTCAATGTTTTTTTTGGTGGTCACTGGACTGATAGCTTAAATGAAAGTAGAATAATTTCAAGAAAAGCATTTTCTGATCTAGATTTTGATTCGTTACAAATGGGTTCAACACAATTAATGAGTATTAGAGGACTAAAGAAAAAACAAAAGATATGTGAATTAGTTGGGAATGAAGGTGCTCGTATTGGTGGTAAAAGAAAAATGCGTCCATTACATGTTGGTGCTGATCTTAGTAGACAAATATTATCTGAATTTTATTTTTGGTGCAAGAAAAAATGAAAACTGATGATTATGAATTTTATAAAGATTCTTTCGATATACTAGATAATGATTATGCTTTATGGATGAAAGAGAAAACTAATTTATTGATTAAATTATTTGAAGGAAAAAAAATTGTTGAAGTTGGATGTGGAAATGGCTTATTATTAAAAAATTTTCCGAGAGATAAATTTGATTTTACAGGAATTGATTTTTCAAAAGGTAATCTTCAACATGCAAAGAAAAAAAATCCTGATCTAAATTTTTTTCAAGCAGATCTTACAAAAAAATCTTCATGGAATGAACATGAAAATAAATTTGATACTGTGCTTTGTTCAGAAGTACTAGAACATATTGAGGATGACGGTCTTGCGTTGACAATTTTAAATTCATTATTAAAAACAAATGGTACGTTAGTTGTTACTGTTCCTGCATTTCCATTACTTTTGTCAAAATTTGACATAAAAGAAGGACATGTTCGTAGATATACAAAAAATTCTATATCTGAGATTGTAACTAACGCTGGCTTTATGATTGAAGAAATTAGATTTTGGAATGTCTTTGGTTTTTTTGGTTGGTTACTTTTTTTCAAAATTCTTAATCGTGGATTTGAAGAATCCACTAATTCGTTTCTTTCTTCGTTAATGGGTAATTTTCTTAAAATTGAATCAAAGATAAAATTCCCTTTCGGACAGACAATTATCTTAAAAGCACGGAAATTATAATCAATGAAAAAATGTTCTCTAATTTAAATAGGAATCTAAAATGTGAATCAACGTGTTAGCATCAGATCAGTCAATAAATTTCTCAAAAAAGAAAATTCTTTCAATATTGGTAATAGTTATGATAATTTCTTTAGGTTTCAAATTATACCTTATAGATTTCTCTTCACTACCTGTTGAAGATACATATGGTTATGTGATTCGTGCCATTGCTCATACAAATGGAGATTTTTCTGAAAATGAACGAAAAACTTTGGGTTGGTCGATATTTCTTTCACCATTCATGTTACTTTTGGATTCAACTGAACCATTAGATTACATCAATGCAGCTCGAATACTGAGTATTATTGTTTCAACGGTAACCATCTATCCCATGTATCTATTAGCAAGAAAATTCTTCAATGAAAAATTTTCTATTGCTGCATCTTGTTTGTTTGCATTTCAACCTCATCTAAATTATAATTCTGTACAGGGAATATCTGAACCATTATTTATTCTTCTTTCAATTCTAAGTTTCTATTTCATATTGCATCAAGATAATAGAATAAAATATGTGGCATTTCTTACTGCAGGACTAATGTTCTGGGTAAGATTCAATGGTATTATCGTTTTAATTATTATCTCAATTTTATATTTCTACAATAGTAATTATTCAAAAAAACAAATCTCAAAATTTATTCTTGCATTGTTTATTTTTATTCTTGTGCTTAGTCCAACTCTAATTCAACGGTATGATCAATTTGGTGATCCTCTCTATTTTTCTCAATCAAATACTATATTCTTAGAAAATTATGTTTCAGTTGTTGCAGAAAATACTGATATGGAAAATTATACTGCATCAGATTATATTGAAGATAATGGAATTTTATCATTTTTTAATAAATTTGTGCTAAATGGCATTTTTAACATTGCACAATCAATCTATAAAATATTATTTCCTTACATGATTGTCTTATTTCCTATCGGAGTTTTCTTCTCTATCCGTGCATTTGATCAATCAAAAAAATTTCTTAAAAGTAATTGGATATGGATTTTTGCGTCACTAGGTGTATTTCTCATATATTTTTCAATTGTACCTGAAAAAAGATTATTGTACTTTCTTATACCTAATTTGATACTATTTTCAGTTATTCCTATTGAGCGATTAATAAAATATGGATTGAGTACATTTTCATTTAACAGAAATCAAAAAAATATCTCATTCATAATTGTAATCTTAATAATATTGGTATTGTCTATTGTTTATACTTCTTATTATGAACTAACAGATAAAAAAACTGAAAATGAAAAATTATTATTTTCTGAAATAATTAATAAAAAATTAAATGGAAAAATACTTGATGCTGGTTATACATTACAAAGTCTCATGTATGTTTCTTTGAATGAACCTGATAGTAATTTTAAAGAATTTGGTATATCTAAGAATGTTAACGATTGGTGGATTGGAACAAAAAATCTCAATGTAATCAATTTGTATGCAACTGATTTTGAAAATTTTATTTTAGTTTCACAAGAAAATAATCTAAATTATGTATCAATAAATAAAGATGGAGTTAATATGGAATGGTATCCTTACCTAGAAGATATTTATGATAATGAAAATGATTTTCCTCAACTCAAAAAAATTTTTGATTCACAAGAGAATGGATTTGAAAATTTTCATGTAAAAATATTTGAAATACGTAATGATGATTTTAAACCTTAATTTTATTTATTATTAAAAATCTGTAATCATATTCCCATTGTTGAATGTGTTGATTCAAAACTTTTTTCATCATTTTTATCTGAATTTCTGTCAACACGTGTATTGTCTATTCTTAGACTTTCAGGGTGACATTTGTAATCACGTGAACGTCTACCATACCAGATTGTTTTATAGCCCCATTTTATGGGGTCCGTCTCGTCGATTGGATTTTTATAATTATATGTGGTCTTTTTTTCTATTAAACTAGAATCTTCTTCAGTGAAAAACTTTTTCCAATCAAACTCAAAATCTGAAGTTTTTATTTCATCATTATAATCTCGCGTAGTAAGAATGAAAACTTGGAATTTAGCTAAATCCCTTAGTGCATTTTCTGACTCGTTTAATCCACATTCTTTATCAACATAAGTAAGTAAATTAAAAATTGCATCTTGAAGTACATCTTTATCTCTTGTTAATCGTAACCAACTTGCTTCTTCAATTGGCCAAATTATATCTCCTAGATCTGCATCGTGATGATCCCATCCCTTTCCTGAATATCCATTATCTCTAAATTCAATGACTTTGTTTAATTCATCATTTAAAATTGAATCAGATTTTCGTGCATATTCTAAAAATTTTTCATAGAATGTAACAAATTGTAAATTATGTGTTTTATTAAAATAACTTGTAACATATTCTAAAATTCCGAGACTTTGTAATGTTAAAAATGACCATGAATAAAGATAAATTTCTTTTAATTCATCTAAAGAACACATATTATTTTCTGTAGCCAGATATTCAAATTCTTGAATTCCTCTATTATGAATTGAAGAATGAACTAACATTATTGGGGATTTCACCAATTTTATTCCATATTTTTCTCTGTATTCTGGAACATTCATTGGCGCATTTGGCAGAACACTACAATGATAAATAAAAACTGTATCGATTTTTGTATGTGCAATATTTTCTAATCCTTGTTTAAATGTCTCTAGCGTTTCACCTGGAAGTCCCATAATTAATTCAGTATATGTTGGAATATTATTTTCCCTAAACGTTGCTGTTAATTCTCCAAATGAATCAAATTTAATATTTGCTCGTTTCATAATGTTTAATGTATTAGTATCAAGTGATTGTACAGCTAGAGTAACTGCACCCAATACTCCGCCTTCTTGTAACTCTTTTGCAATTGGAATGATTCTATCTGATGAATTCTTTGCCCATGCTGGTCTAATCCTTTCTGGAAAATGTTTTTTTAATGCAACCTCTTTTAATTTTTGTGCAATTTTAAAATCTCTTTCTTGAAAAATTCCGAAATTTGCATCACAACAATCTATGTATGGTATTTTATTATCGCCAAACCACTCAATTTCTTGAAATAATTTTGATTCTTCCCATTTTCTAACTCTGCTTTTTGTTGCACTTCCCCAGTCACAAAATGTACATTGATATGGACAACCTCTATTAGTTTCCCACGAAGAAATCCATTTTATTCCATCTATTTTATCAACTAGTTCCCAAACTGTATTTGTTAAATATGGTGATGGTAGTTCATCTAAGTTACTAATTCTTTCTTGTGGTGCTGTTCTGAAATCTTTTGTTTCTATACCTTTAACTTGTGAATAATTTTTGTCTTTCAAATATGCAATAAGAATCTCTTCAAATACATATTCTCCTTCACCGTGGACAATTATATCCACAAAAGGATTTTCTTTAAAAAAATCTGGAGATAAATCTGGTATCTGTGGTCCGCCAAAAATTATAGTACATTCTGGATTTATCTTTTTTATTTCTCGTGCAAGATGTGTTGTAATTTCCCAATTCCAAACATAACAAGAACAAAGCAAAATATCACTATTCTTACATTCTTGAATGTAATCCTCAACCTTATTTCTAAATACAAAACTTTTCTCAAAACTAAATTCTTTAGCCAACTCTGATTTTGATTTTATGTATGATACTAGAGAAGCAATACTATATGGAAAATGAATCTGATCCCCATATTGATAATTAAACTGTGAACTGTTAACTTTGATCATATCAATTGACCTCAAATTTATAATTTATAATTTTCATATAATTTATCATTAAATTCCCTTTATTTTGTTAAATTATCAAATTTCTCATAGTCAATCTTGAATATTTTTACGTGGTACGTGAATCCATCATTTCTCGAGTCATAGATTTTCTCCAAAAATGGATATTCTGATTCTTTTTCTCTAATTTCTTTAATGAATTCAGGTCGTTTTGGGTTGTCATCTACTAACAAATATTCTAAATCATCATTTCGTGCATTATTCAAAAATTCATTCAATGACTTTGCTTCATAACAACTATCACAACCAATAATTTCTCCTCCATTAGCTCCTTGAATCACAATTATTTGATCAGGAACATTGGAAAATAATATTGGAAACTCATCAAGAATTGTCGTTTCAACAATCTTTTCATCAACATACTTTGATTCTGGATCATAATCATTGATTACATTTGTAATCTCACTAATTTTTATTCCAATTTGATACGCTTCAATTTCATGTTCATAATCAATTTTCTTATACTCAAGAAAAACTATTGAAGCAAAAATCACTCCAATAATTAATAAACAAATTATAAGATTTTCTTTTTTTGTCTTCCTTAATATGTACTCAATAAATGATAATGAAATTAAAATAAAAATTGGTACAATTATAAACAAATATTTCATTTCAGAAAAATCTCTTGAAAATGCATAAAAAGCTGGAATTAACATGATGATTGAAAATATAAAAATTATTCTTCTATTCCGATTAAAATTCTTAAAAAATAATATAATTCCTCCTGGAATGAAAAAAAACAAGTAAGGTATAGTTATCCATCCAGTAAGCTTTACCATGTTTGTTATTCCTTTACTAATTTTTGTTACAAAATTATCCTCTGTATCAAAATTTGCATTAGTTACTGGATCTGATTGGTAAAATGTTGTTTGCGGTATTATATGACTAAATATGCCATCACTACCTGTAGCTTCTACCCTTAAACTCATGATTGGAAGTAGAATTAAAATAAAAATACTTAATGCAAGAAAATATTTTGGAATATTTTTTTTATGCTCATTAAATTTAAAAAATAATAAAATAAAAAATGGAAAAATTAGTAAGATGCCTTCATATCTAATTAATGATAATAATGCGACTAAACCAAATGAAACATAAATCATTTTGAATTTTTGAGATAAAAATAAGTAAATAGAAAATGTAAAAAGAAAAATAAAAATTGATTCTGGTAATCCTGAAATAGAATTAATTAATAATCTTGGCTCAAAAATGAAAATACACGCACCTAAAATTGCAATTTTAACATCAAAAAATCTTTTACATAATAAAAAAATTGGAATAATTGTTGCTGCTGAAAAAATAATAGATGTTAATCGTTGTGCAATGAAAAAATCTAAAAATGTATCTGGACTAGTTATATTGAAGATTATAGACAAAAATAACGGCCATCCGTTATTTGGAAAATTATATTCTTTTGGAAATTCTCCTAAAATACTGGTATCTACCGCATACCAAAAATATTGTGCTCCATCTAGAGTTATAGGTAATTCAAATGGTGTAAAATAGATCCTAGTAATTATTCCGGCTAAAAATACTAGTGATATCTGGATCTTTATGTCAGAAAATATCTTATAAAAAATATCTCTATCACCAATAATTTCTTCATCGATTGTTTTTTTCATTTTATAAAAAATATCTCTGATCTTCTTAATGAAGGAAACTGATGTTTTATCATTAGAACTCGAAATAAATGAATTCTTCTGCACTTCCTCTATAAAATAAAATTACTAAAATCATAATTATTGTTAAAAATATTCCCCAGTATCCAAATCTCATATTTGATATTCTTTCCGATACGTTCTTACATCTTATCATAATGATTTGTAAAATTACAAAAATTGGAATTAAGATTACTGAAAATTCATTTGCTTTAATAAACTGAATTGTTCCATCAATTTGAAAATCCCAAACCAAATATTTTTCCATTGAATAAAACATATCATCAATATCTTTAACTCTAAATGCAATAAATGCAAAGAAAACTAGATACTGTGTAATTAAAATACTAATTATTTTTCCACCTGTAGTTTTAAAGAATTTATTCTTTGCAATATATGGAAATTTTTGTCTGATCATTGTATCTATTGCAACATAAATTCCATGAATTACTCCAAAAATTATAAAATTCAAACCTGCACCATGCCATAATCCTAATAGAAAAAATGATGTGAATAAACTTGAAAATAATCTCTTTGATGAATTTCGATTTTTAAATATTAATGGAAAGTAAAGATAATCTCTTACCCATGTAGACAAACTGATGTGCCATCTTCTCCAAAAATCTGACGGTGATGTAGCAAAAAATGGTTTTCTGAAATTTGCTGGAATCTTAATTCCAATTATTAATGCAGCACCAATAGCTATATCTGAATATCCTGAAAAATCACCATAAACTTGTAATCCAAAACCAATAGTACCCAATATTATAGTAAATGTTTCATGACCCACTGGATTGCTAAAAACATTTTCTACCATCGGTGAGATATTATCGGCGAAAAAAACCTTCTTCAAAAAACCTATTGACATTAATGTTATTCCTAATTTGAGATTTTTTGAATCAATAGAAAATTGTTTTAATTTGTATTTGGATTTTATTTCTGAAATCTTTTCATTTAATTGTGGCAAAAATTCACTTGCACGTAAAATTGGTCCAGCAATTAACGTTGGGAAAAATGATACAAATAATCCATATTGCAAAATTGAATTGGTAGGTTTTAATGAACCACGATATATATCAATTATATAACTAATTGACTGAAATGTGTAAAATGAAATACCTATAGGTAATACTATGTTCATTAAGGAAATCTCAGATACTCCAAAATTCATGAGTAAATTATTGAATTGTGATATTCCAAAGTCCATATATTTGAAAAATCCAAGTAATCCTAAACTCCCTCCTATTCCAATCCATAGAAAAATTTTCTTTTCCTTTATTTTTTCTGAATCAAATATTTTTTTCCCAATGAAATAATGTAAGATCGTTGTGTAGATTAATAACATAATTAAATAATTATCCGAAAAATAAAGAAAGAAAAAACTAGCAACTACTAACAAAACATGTTGAAATTTTCTATTCTTATAGCATACTAGTGCTGTTATCACGGCTATAAAAAATACAATAAACTCGATTGTAGGAAATAACATTACTCATCTAACTCCGTTACTAACCAATCTCCTATTTTATCGGTATAGATTCTAGAATCTTTGTTTATTGCTACGTGATACGGGTCTTTCCAAATATTCTCTTTCATTAATGCATCGTGTAAATATAATATCTCGATATCATATTCTTTTGATATATTTTCTATAATTTTTTCAAAATATTCAACATCTTCTTTGGTTGTATATTCAAAAAACAATTCATTATATGGTGGTGTAAAAATTAAAACTCTTATTCCATTTGATTGAAACGTTTCAATCATCTTGTTGACTGCTATAATTTCTTCATTATTGCTGTTAGTGTCAATTCCATTGAAACTCATATTTTTTTTGTATGTATCATAAATTTCGTCTTGCGAAACAATATCATTCTTATTAAAATTGATGAAAGGATGACTTGAATAATCTGGACCTCTAAAAATATATTTGATTGATTGAATCATTCTATCTTTTGGTGAGGTTGGAAATTTTTCACTAAAATCTGAATCTATCATATAAGAAAAAAAATGTCTGAAAAATTCATCAGGATTTAATAGATAATATGAGAAATCATTATTGAAAACTTCTGATTTGTAATCTCTATCTAGTTCAAAATCTGTTATGCTTAGACCATAAATTACAATATCTGGTTCAAGATTTAACAAATTCCCTATACTATTCATTCTTTTAGTTGGAGTGTCACTCATATCTGCTAGATTATAAATTCCATAATCAAAACCATTAGAGCTTATTTTTTTCGAAATTTTATCAACATCAATAGAATACACATTACTTGCACCTATTAGGAAAATTATCTCATCATCGTTTTTCATTTTATCATTAGAAAAAATCCCATTCCATTCTGGATCATAAATATTGATGTACAGATCCATTAATGAAAAAAGCATTCCTAATGTAATGCAAAATGCAAAACCTAACGCTAGAAAAATTTTAAATTTCAAAATATCTTTCTGTCCAATTTCTATTTATTATTCTCACGAACAACACTGACTAAGCTATACAACAAAATTGCAGAAATTAATAATATTACTCCAATCAAAATTGTTCCTGCTGCTATTATGGTCAAATTTGTATTCAATCTGCCAATTTCAGTATAGTATTGTACAGCTAAGTAGGTAAATGAGAACCCTATAATCATAAAAATTACTGATGGTATTCCATAAAATCTCAATGGATGTTCAATTGATGTAAATTTGATCGTACTAAAAATTACTGATGAACCGTGGGTAATTGGATTATGGGTAGATGTATTCTCACCATAAAGAATTTTTATTGGAACTTCTGAAATTTTAAAGGCTTTACTGCTTGCTTTTATTAAAATCTCAGTTGAAACACCCATTCCTGTTTCCGATGGGGTTATTTCATTCAAAACTTGTTTCGAGTACGCTCGAAAACCACTTTGCGAATCAGTAAGTTCTTTTTTTATGGTCGCATTTGTAATTTTTGTAATTACTTTTATTCCCATTTTTCTATATTGAGGAACTTCTTTTTCACTATCATCTAAAAATCTTGAACCTATTACTATGTCTGATTGATTATCTAAAATTGGAGATATCACTCCATCTATATCTTCAATTCTATGTTGTCCATCAGCATCAAATGTAACTAAAACATCTCCCTCCAAATCTTTTGCCTTCAAAAAAATACTTCTTATCGCTCCACCATATCCTAAATTTTTTTCATGATTAACTACTATCGCTCCCATATCTTCAGCAATATTTGCTGTTAAATCGGTAGAACCATCATTACACACAATAATGTCATTTGAAATATTCTTTAATTTACTAATTATCCCTGCGATATTCTTCTCTTCATTGTATGCTGGAATTCCTATAATAATTTTCAATTTTTGCCCTTTTTCTAAAAATATGATTTTAGCCTATAAAATATACTACTCTAAATTTGTATATTTATCCAGTAGAAAGTCTCCATTCATCATTTTCAATAGAAAATATAATTAGATAACCCATCCTCGTTTCTATGTGATTATTGACGAAATCAAAGTAATTCTAGAAAATAATGACTATAATCTAGATTCTGATGCTATATTACGTATTCAAACAATGTTGGAATCAATACATGATGATAATCAAATCAACAAACTTGATTACATTATTGAATGGTTCAATAAGAAAAGAGAAGAATCAGACATGCTTGTTGAAGAGATTGGCATACATGATCTAGACAAATGGAATGTTGATTCGAATTCAGGAAATATAACTCATGATTCAGGTGGATTTTTTCAAGTTATTGGTGTTAAAGTATCAAACACATTTGATCGTGAAGTTGGAAAAAAAGGTTGGACCCAACCTATGATTGCAAAAAACCCTGGTGGCATACTAGGCATTCTAATGAAAAGAATTAACGGCATACCACATTATCTTTTGCAGGCAAAAGCTGAACCAGGTAATATTGGAAAATTACAATTATCCCCAACACTTCAAGCAACAACAAGTAATTTGTTAAAAGCACATGGTGGGTCAAAGCCATTATTTTCAGAATATTTTGATGAAGAAAATAATCCAGACATAATCTATGCAAAGTGGCAATCTGAAGACGGTGGTAGATTTCATTTAAAATCAAATTACAATATGATTGTAGAAGTAGAGGAAAATGAAAACTTGGAAATTCCAGATTCATTCATTTGGGTTACATTATATCAAATTAAACAATTAATGAAAATTGAAAACTTTGTTGGACCACACGTTAGAGGAATTATTTCTTATCTATGATAAAAATGGAACCATTAAAATTTGGTATCATTGGTTGTTCACGAATTGCAAAGCGTTCAGTAATTCCTGTCATACAAAAATCAGAATTTGCAGAACTTGAAATCATTGGTAGTCGCTCATTAGATAAAGCAAAAGAATTTGCTAGTGAGTTTAATTGTACAAAATTTGGTACTTATGAAGATGTAGTATTAGATAAATCAGTTGATGCAGTATACATTTCAACTCCAATAGGTACACATGAAGAATGGTCAAACAAGGCTACAGAAGCAGGTAAGCATGTCTATGTTGAAAAATCTTCTGTACCATCTCTTAAACTTGCACAAAATATGATTGAATCTGCAAAACAAAATAATGTACGTTTAATGGAAGGATTTATGTTCAAATTTCATCCTCAACATCAAAAAGTAAAGGATTTAATTCATGAAAATAAAATCGGTGAACTTGTATCATTCAACGGAAGTTTTGGATTTCCAGCATTTCCAGCTGGAGATATTAGATATAATGGTGAGTTAGGAGGGGGATTCTTGAATGATTCTGGATGTTATCCAATTTGTGCAAGTAGAATGATCTTTAATGAAGAACCAATTTCTGTAGGTTGTAAATTACAATATAACCACGCAGATGTGTCAGTAGATGTTAAAGGTACATCTTTTTTGGAATATCAAAATAACAAGAATGCATCAATTACATTTGGAAATGGAAATTATTATCAAGCAAAATATGAAGTATGGGGAACAGAGGGCGTGATATCATTAGATCGTGCATATTCTGTTCCTCCTGATTTCACAACTAAAGTTAATCTGCAATATAACATAGAAAATAATTGGGAAAGTAGACAAAATGACACATTTGAAATTAAACCCAAAGATCATTTTCTAGAAATGCTTGATACTTTTTGTATGGAAATTACTGGAACAAAAAATGCATCATTTAATTTTGAAGAAGAATTGTTGAATCAAGCAAAGGTAATGGAGGCTCATAGACGCTCTTCGGATACAGGAAAACGTGTACATCTAGAAGAATTAAACTGATTTTATTATCTTGATTACTGCATCTTGATGTTTCTTTGTAATATTTGGAAATAATGGAAGGCCCAAAATCTCATCATAGGTTTTTGTTGTATTAATCACATTAGATTTTTTTGCAAACTTACGATATGCTGTGTATTTGTGAATAGGCATCCAATATACTGTCGTTGTAATTCCATGATCTTTGAATTTCTTATATAATTGATTTCTTGATAATTTGAACGGTTTAGTTACACGAATTGTGTATAAATGATATGAATGGCTTTTATCATTTACCATATCTGGTAGAATTATTCCTGAAATATTTTGTAAATTTTTGTAATAATAGGCAGATGCTTTTTTTCGTAGTTCATTGATTTTCTTAATTCTCTTTAACTGTGTTATTCCTAATGATGCTCGAATTTCATCTAACCTATAATTATAACCAGGTTCTACAATATCAAATACCCATGGATAACCACTAGAATATCTACTTTTTAGAGATCTTGTCATCCCATGACTTCTTAATTGTCTCACTTTTTCTGCAATCCTTTTTGAATTTGTAATAACCATACCTCCTTCTGCAGTTGTGATATTCTTCGTTGGATAAAATGAGAAACAACCTGTATTGCCCATTGTCCCTGCATGTTTAGACTCATGAAAAGTTCCAACTGCATGAGCACAATCTTCTATCACTTTTAGATTATTATCTTTTGCAACATCTAAAATCTCATCTATATTACAAACTTGACCATAAATATGAACTGGAATAATTGCTTTAGTTTTCTTTGTGATATTTTTCTTAATATTTGAAATTGATAAAAAGAAATTCTCTTTGTTTATGTCAGTTAGTATGGGTTTAGCATTACATGCTAAAACTGCATTTGCATCTGCTACAAATGTCAAATCTGGAATAATTACTTCATCATCTTTTCCAATTCCTAATGCCATCAACGATAAATGTAATGCAGCAGTACAATTTGATACTGCTACTGCATATTTTGCTTTAGAATATTTACAAAAATCATTTTCAAATTTTTCTAATTTTGGACCTAATGTTAACATAGTTTGTTTTAGAGTTTCATGAACTATCTTCTTATCTTCATTTGAAATCCATGGCTCATAAGCAGGAAATTTTGTTCCTGATTTTTTTAAAACATTTTTTTTCATATTTCACACTTTAATGTCCTCTATTTATTATGATTATTTTTTAATACTTCTTTGTACAACTCTACAGAATTTTTTGCCATTGATTCACAATTACATTCTTCATGTACAAAATTATATCCTGATATTCCTAATCTATCTCGTAAATCTTCATCAAGAAGTAGTTTTTTGATTGCATCTGCTAGTTCTACTGGATTATCAGGTTCTACAAGAATCCCATTTTTATTATTTTGAACCGTAAATGGAATTCCATGTGATCTGGTAGAAATAACAGGTTTTTTGAATGCAAATGATTCTAATGGAACTAGTGGTGATAATTCCCATTGTGAAGGAAGAATTAAAAATTCACTTTCACCATATGCAGAAATTACATCTTCCCTGGGCGGATTTTTAATTATTATTATGTTTTCAGACAAATCAGAACTTTTTATTAATTCCTCCATTTTTTGTTGATATCCAAAATCTACGCCCATAATTACAAGACAAATATCTGAAAAATCATTTTCATTTTTTATAATGTTTAATGCATGAATTAAATTTTCAATTCCTTTACTTTTAGAAAATCTTCCTACAAATAAAATAAATTTTGAATTTATCTCATATTTTTTTCTAAAATCTTGTTTACTAACTAATGTTTTCAAATTTACACCATTACGAATAATCTTTATTTTTGAATTTTTATTTAAACTCTCAAAAATCTTTTTCTCATATTCATTTGCAGCACTAACAGCTGTTGCATGATTAATTATCTGTTTTATAAAATAATTTTGAATTTTATATAATATTCTCAAAAATGGATTTGATTCACGAAGAAATGGATGTGTTGTTAAACCACCTTGATCTGATACAATTAATGGAATATTTAATTTCTTAGAAATTTTCCATGCAACTATGGATTGATAGCTTCTTAATCCTATTGTATGTATGACGTCTGGCTTATCATTCTCAATTTGTTTAGACATTGATGAATTAATAAAAAATAATTTTAAAGAAAACCATACATGTGTTCTGTTTATTGTAAATTTCTCAAAATTTTCAATTCTTGGTAATTCTTTATTGAATTTATTTGAACTATTATCAAAATCTAAATCTGTTGTGTATATTGTAACATCATGTCCCATTTCAGATATTTCACGTGCTAAATCAACAGCTAAAAATACAATCCCTCCAAATTGTGTTGCGGGAAGTGATGCTGGGCAAACTAAAGCTACTTTCATAAGTTTCAGTTTTTGTATGGTTTTTAGAGTCTTCTACTCAATTAATTTTGAATTATTAATAAAATTTTCAAATGATGTAAACTCAAAATTATCTAATAATCTTTCCATCTTTTTGTACACTTTTTCTAAATTATGATATGTGATGAATTCATCTTTTTTTGACATCTTTATTCTAGGCATAAATTCTGGTGTTAACTCCCATGAATGAATATAGAAAACTCCTGGAATTTCTCTTTCTTCATATTTTCTTATTGCTTTTTCAATGGTTCTTAATGGCAAACTTCTCAAATAAAATCCACCTGCAGCAGGTATTTTTTTTCCTAAAAATTTTGTTACAAGTAATGGAAATTCTAAAATTTTTCCTTCGTCTGAATTACTTTCTAAAGAATTTCTTGTTATTTTATAAGGTTTAGTTTCCGCATTTGGAATTCCATACAAACTTGTTTTTGCTGGAACTACACTACTATCATAAATATAATTATTATTTTCTAATACATCTATAACCCATGCACTATCATTGTTAAGAGAAAAACTTGGTGCTCGAAATCCTTTTGATTTACCATTAGTTAATCTAGCAAAATTTTTTACTTCATTATCAAAATGCTCTTGAAAATTTGGGGAATCTATTCTAGCATGTTTCATTGTATGAAACCCTATTTCATGTCCATTATCTAAAATTAAATCTAATAATTCAGGTTTATACTCTAATAATTCCCCTACAACAAAAAATGTAGCTTTTGTTTCTTTTTGTCTTAACAAATTTAAAATTTTATCAATACCCTGAATAATTTCAGGTTTATTGTCAGTTTCTGATATGTATTTTTGAATTAATTCTGGATGAAACCAATCTTCAAAATCAATACTTAAAATATTCATTTGACATCTTCTAATGATCTATTTTCTTTACAACTCTTGCTGGATTTCCTACTGCAATACAATAATCTGGTATGTCTTGAGTTACAACACTTCTAGGTGAGATAATTGAATTTTCACCTATTGTAACTCCTGCTATAATCACTGCACCTGGATTAATCACTGCACCTGTTTTTATGACAACTTTAGAAACTTTTCTTGGAAAATCACCATGTTTTAAAAATAAATTTGCTGATGGATTGCTATGTGCAAAAATCATTGAGTGTGATCCAAGTGTAACATTATCTTCAATTACAACCATCTTTGGATAAATCAAATCTATTAGTACATATGGATTAAAATGGCAATTCTTTCCAATTTTTACTCCTCTTGAACGTTGCATCGAAACTGAAAAACTTGATAGTGGTGATGAATATGCTAATGAATGCAAAATCCAACCTCGTAAAAACCTCATCTTCATTTTGAATCTTCCAAAACTTCCTGAATAACCATAATAGTCCATCACTTCTTTTTCATTAATTGGAAAAGTATCACTCTCCTCATTATTCATGTCAATCATGATTAACGCAATTTTTCAAAATCTAAAGCTTACTGATAAAAAATAGTAGAATTCATACATAATATTTATTGTTGA
>MDSW01147503.1_pt1 | contig 25818 bp, 22 predicted proteins | sample 811171 | NCBI WGS metagenome assembly MDSW01 (sample SAMN05326641, study PRJNA326480) | marine metagenome | isolation source: seawater | place: Atlantic Ocean: North West | collected 2012 | reverse complement strand
TAGTAGGATTATTAAAATCTCCAATTCAAAATTTAGTTTCAGCCTTAAATGCAGGTGGAAAAAATTTGTCCGGAGTTTTGAAAACGTTATCAGAGCGTTAATTCTGAAAAATTGAGAATTATAAAATTAAAAATTAAAAATTAGTAAAATGGCAGATATAAAAGATTTTGCAGAAAAATTAGTAAACTTAACAGTTAAAGAGGTTAACGAACTCGCATCAATCCTTAAAGAGGAATACGGTATTGAGCCTGCAGCAACAGCTGTGGCTGCTTCTGTACCTGCAGCTGGTGGTGAAGCCGCTAGTGGTTCAGAAGAAAAAACAGAATTTGATGTTATATTAACAGCAGCAGGAGGATCAAAGCTTGCGGTGGTTAAATTGGTTAAGGAATTGACAGGACTTGGTTTAAAAGAAGCGAAAGGTTTAGTTGATGAAGCTCCAAGCCCAATCAAAGAAGGTGTTGCTAAAGATGAAGCTGAAGGACTTAAAAAGTCCTTAGAAGAGGCTGGGGCAGAGGTAGAGCTTAAGTAAAATTAAGCACTAATAATAGCTCATATGTTTTACATTAAACATATGAAAACTTGCTTTTTCCTTTTTTAACAACTTTAATAACTTAAAACCTCAAAAATGCCTAGTACAATTCAAAAAAGAATAAATTTTGCTGCTGCTCAGCACACTCCAAATTATCCTGATTTTCTTGATATTCAAATAAAATCATTTCAGGATTTTTTTCAATTAGAAACTAAATCAGATGAAAGAAATGAAGAAGGTTTATTTAATACTTTTAAGGAAAATTTTCCGATTACTGATACAAGAAATCAGTTTGTATTAGAGTTTTTAGACTATTTCGTCGATCCACCTCGTTATTCAATTCAAGAATGCATTGAGAGAGGACTTACATATTCAGTTCCTCTAAAAGCACGTTTAAAACTTTACTGCACAGATGTTGAACATGAAGATTTTGAGACAATTGTCCAAGATGTTTTTTTAGGTACAATTCCATACATGACGCCAAGTGGCACTTTTTGTATAAATGGTGCTGAAAGAGTTGTAGTTTCTCAACTCCATAGATCCCCCGGTGTATTTTTTGGACAATCATTTCACGCTAATGGAACTAAACTCTATTCTGCCAGGGTAATTCCTTTTAAAGGATCATGGATTGAATTTGCAACCGACATAAATAGCGTTATGTATGCATACATCGATAGAAAAAAGAAACTACCAGTGACTACTTTATTTAGAGCTATAGGTTACGAGAGTGATAAAGATATACTAGAGATTTTTGATCTTGCCGAGGAAATCAAAGTTTCAAAATCTGGACTGAAAAAGGTTCTAGACAGAAAATTAGCTGCAAGAGTTCTTAAAACATGGCATGAGGATTTTGTAGACGAGGATACTGGTGAGGTTATTTCAATTGAAAGAAATGAAATAATTATTGACAGAGATACAATACTTGAAAAAAACCATGTAGATGAGATTATCGACTCAGGTGCAAAAACAATACTTCTTCACAAGGTTGATGCTCATATGTCTGATTATGCAATCATTCACAATACACTACAGAAAGATCCAACAAATTCTGAAAAAGAAGCAGTAGAACACATATATCGTCAACTTAGAAATGCTGAACCACCTGATGAGGATACTGCACGTGGTATAATTGATAAATTATTTTTTTCTGATCAGAGATATAATTTGGGGGAAGTAGGGAGATATAGAATGAATAAAAAATTAGGAGTTGAAGTTGAGATGGACAAACTAGTTTTGACAAAGCTTGACATAATTACGATAATTAAATACCTTATAGAGCTAATTAACTCTAAGGCTGAAATAGATGATATTGATCACCTATCAAATAGACGTGTAAGAACTGTTGGAGAACAATTATCATCGCAATTTGGTGTTGGTTTAGCAAGAATGGCTAGAACAATTAGAGAAAGAATGAATGTCAGAGACAATGAAGTATTTACACCAATTGATCTTATTAATGCTAAAACACTTTCGTCAGTCATCAATACATTTTTTGGAACCAATCAATTATCTCAGTTTATGGATCAAACCAATCCACTAGCAGAATTAACACACAAGAGAAGACTTTCTGCTTTGGGCCCCGGTGGACTTTCAAGAGAAAGAGCTGGTTTTGAGGTAAGAGATGTTCACTACACTCATTATGGGAGGTTATGTCCAATTGAGACTCCTGAAGGACCTAATATTGGATTGATATCCTCTCTTGGTGTTTATGCTAAGGTTAATAATTTAGGATTTATTGAAACACCTTACAGAAGTGTTGAAAACGGAAAAATAAATCTTAAAGAAACTTTTTATCTCAGCGCTGAAGAAGAGGAAAATAAGCTCATAGCCCAAGCTACAATTCCTTTTGACAAAAATGGTAAAATTACAAGTGATAGAGTAATTGCCAGGGACCAAGCAGATTTTCCAGTTGTTAGTCCAGATAAAATAAATTACACCGACGTTGCTCCAAACCAAATAGCTTCAATATCAGCATCTTTAATTCCCTTTTTGGAGCACGACGACGCTAACAGAGCTTTAATGGGATCAAATATGATGAGACAAGCAGTTCCACTAATAAAGCCAGATTCACCAATTGTTGGAACTGGTTTAGAGTCACAAGTGGCAACCGATTCTAGAATTTTAATTAATGCCGAAGGAGACGGTTATGTTGAATATGTTGATGCAGATAAAATTACGATCAAATATGATATTTCAAAAAGGGAAGAAATGGTTCGTTTTGATAGTTCTGTAAAAGATTACGAATTAATAAAGTATAGGAAGACAAATCAGGGTACTTGCATTAATTTAAAATCCATAGTAAAAAAAGGGGATAGGGTTACTAAAGGTCAGGTCCTTTGTGAAGGCTATGCAACCCAAAACGGAGAATTAGCTTTAGGAAGAAACATGAAGGTTGCATTTATGCCATGGAAGGGATATAATTTTGAGGATGCTATCGTTATCTCCGAAAAAGTTGTCAGAGAAGATATATTTACTTCAATTCATATTGATGAATATTCATTAGATGTAAGAGATACAAAACTAGGAACAGAGGAGTTAACTGATGATATTCCAAATGTAAGTGAAGAAGCTACTAAGGATTTAGATGAAAATGGTATGATAAGAATTGGTGCTGAGGTAAATCCTGGAGATATTTTAATTGGAAAAATCACTCCCAAAGGAGAATCTGATCCTACACCTGAGGAAAAGTTACTAAGAGCAATTTTTGGAGATAAAGCAGGGGACGTGAAAGATGCGTCTCTTAAAGCACCCCCGTCACTTCACGGAATTGTTGTAGATAAAAAGTTATTTACAAGATCCTTGAAAGATAAAAGAAAACGAAATCAGGACAAACAGGAATTACAGATTCTTGAAGAAAATTATGATTTAAAATTTAATGGTCTCAAAGAATTACTAGTCGAGAAATTGTTTGCAATTGTAAATGGAAAAACATGTCAAGGAGTTCAAAATGACCTAGGCGAAGAAGTTTTACCAAAAGGAAAAAAATACACTTTAAAGATGCTTTCTGCTGTTGAAGACTATACCCACCTTACAAAAGGGTCATGGACTACATCCAGTGATACAAACTATATGATTGCTGATTTGATTCACAATTATAAGATTAAAGAAAATGATTTACAAGGTTCTTTGAGAAGAGAAAAGTTCACAATTTCTGTGGGTGATGAGCTCCCTGCTGGTATACTAAAATTAGCAAAAGTTTACATTGCTAAAAAGAGGAAGTTAAAAGTTGGGGATAAAATGGCCGGGAGACATGGTAACAAGGGAATTGTTGCAAGAATAGTTAGAGAAGAGGAGATGCCTTTCTTGGAAGATGGAACCCCTGTAGATATTGTTTTAAATCCTTTAGGTGTCCCTTCTAGAATGAATATAGGCCAAATTTATGAAACAGTTTTAGGTTGGGCTGGACAAAAACTAGGAAAAAAGTTTTCTACACCAATTTTTGATGGTGCATCCATTGATCAAATAAATAAATTGACAGATGAAGCCAATGTTCCTAGATATGGCCATACATATTTATTTGATGGAGGAACAGGTGAGCGCTTTGATCAACCCGCAACTGTAGGGGTTATATACATGTTAAAACTAGGACATATGGTAGATGATAAAATGCATTCCAGATCTATTGGTCCATATTCATTAATCACCCAACAGCCTCTTGGAGGAAAGGCTCAATTTGGTGGTCAACGTTTTGGAGAAATGGAAGTCTGGGCACTTGAAGCTTATGGCGCCTCTAGTACATTACAAGAAATATTGACTGTAAAGTCTGATGATGTGATAGGAAGAGCTAAATCCTATGAGTCAATCGTTAAAGGAGATACCCTACCAGAACCAGGTTTACCTGAGTCTTTCAATGTATTAATGCATGAGCTAAGAGGTTTAGGACTCGATATAAGACTTGAAGAATAATAAAAAAATAGTATTAAAACAATAAAGCATTCAAATGGCTAGAATCAATGAAATAGTTACACAAAAAAAATTTAATAAAATTGTTATAGGACTCTCTTCTCCTGAGGTTATTTTAAATAATTCAAGAGGAGAAGTTTTAAAACCAGAAACAATAAATTATAGAACGCATAAACCTGAGCGTGATGGTTTATTCTGTGAGAGAATTTTTGGTCCCGTAAAGGATTACGAATGTGCTTGTGGAAAATATAAAAGGATTAGATATAAAGGAATAGTGTGTGATAGGTGTGGAGTTGAGGTTACTGAAAAAAAGGTAAGGAGAGATAGGGTTGGACACATTAACTTAGTAGTTCCAGTTGCTCACATATGGTATTTTCGTTCTCTACCAAATAAGATAGGTTATCTACTCGGTTTACCATCCAAGAAATTGGATATGATAATATACTATGAAAGGTATGTGGTTATCCAACCAGGAGTTGCATTAGATGTAGAAGGAGAACCTCTGCAAAAAATGGATTTTTTAACAGAAGAAGAATATTTGAATGTTTTAGAACAAATTCCATCAGAAAATCAGTATTTAGAGGATGATGACCCCAATAAATTTATTGCAAAAATGGGTGCTGATTGCTTAATAGAATTGCTTGGAAGAATTAACTTGGAAGAGCTTTCATACGAATTAAGACATAAGGCTAATAATGAAACCTCAAAACAAAGAAAAACAGAGGCATTGAAGAGATTACAGGTTGTTGAGTCATTTAGAGATGCTAATAGCAGACGAGAAAATCTTCCCGAATGGATGATAATGAAAGTTATTCCAGTCATACCTCCAGAACTTAGACCGCTTGTACCCCTTGATGGAGGTAGGTTTGCTACATCTGACTTAAATGATTTATATAGGAGGGTAATAATTAGGAATAACAGACTGAAAAGGTTAGTTGAGATAAAAGCACCAGAAGTTATTCTAAGAAATGAAAAAAGGATGTTACAAGAGTCAGTTGATTCATTATTTGATAATACAAGAAAATCTTCCGCCGTTAAAACTGATTCCAATAGACCATTAAAATCTCTTTCTGATTCATTAAAAGGTAAACAAGGTAGGTTTAGACAAAATCTTTTAGGGAAAAGAGTTGATTATTCAGCTAGATCTGTCATTGTTGTTGGGCCAGAGTTAAAATTATATGAATGTGGTCTCCCAAAAGGAATGGCAGCAGAATTGTACAAACCTTTTGTCATAAGAAAATTAATTGAACGTGGTATAGTTAAAACTGTAAAATCAGCAAAAAAAATAATTGATAGAAAAGAACCTGTTGTTTGGGATATATTAGAAAATGTGTTAAAAGGACATCCCGTTTTATTGAACAGGGCTCCTACATTACATAGACTTGGAATTCAAGCCTTTCAACCAAAATTAATTGAAGGTAAAGCGATTCAGCTACATCCACTTGTTTGTACAGCTTTTAACGCTGATTTTGATGGAGATCAGATGGCAGTTCATTTACCTTTGGGTCCAGAGGCCATTTTAGAAGCTCAAATGTTAATGCTTGCTTCCAATAATATTTTAAACCCTGCTAACGGTTCACCTATAACAGTCCCTTCTCAAGACATGGTTTTAGGACTTTATTATATGACTAAAGCAAGAAAATCATCCAAAAATAGACCCGTTAAAGGTGAGGGCTTGACTTTTTATTCTGTTGAAGAAGTTCACATTGCTCACAACGATAATAAAGTAGAATTGAATGCTCTTGTAAAAATTAGAGCTAAAGATTTTGATTCTAATGGAGAATTAGTCTACAAAATAATTGAAACAACCGTTGGGAGAATTTTATTTAATGAAGTTGTACCTGAAAATGCAGGTTTTATTAATGAAGTTTTGACTAAGAAGAATTTAAGAGGAATTATTGGAAAAATTCTTAAAGTTACTAGTGTTCCTGAGACTGCAGATTTCCTTGATAAAATAAAGAATATGGGGTACGGTTTTGCTTTCAAGGGAGGTTTGTCATTTAGCTTGGGTGATATAATAATACCCCCAGAAAAAATAAACATGATTAACGAGGCAAATGGTCAAATTGAAGGTATAGTTGGTAACTATAATATGGGCTTGATTACAAATAATGAGAGATACAATCAAGTTATTGATGTATGGACATCAACAAATGCTACTCTCACTGAACTTGCAATGAAAAGAATCAGCGATGACCAACAGGGATTTAATTCAGTATATATGATGCTTGATTCAGGAGCTAGAGGTTCTAAAGAACAGATTAGACAACTAACTGGTATGAGGGGTCTGATGGCAAAACCAAAAAAATCAAACGTTGGTGGAGGTGAGATAATTGAAAATCCAATTCTCTCAAATTTTAAAGAAGGATTATCTATTCTCGAATATTTTATTTCTACTCACGGAGCCCGAAAAGGACTTGCAGATACTGCGTTGAAAACAGCCGATGCTGGTTATTTAACAAGAAGATTGGTAGATGTTTCTCAAGATGTTATTGTAACTGATGAAGACTGTGGTACTCTTAGAGGAATTTCTGTTCGAGCATTGAAAAAAAATCAGGAAATTGTAGAGACATTAGGTGACAGGATTATTGGAAGAGTCTCACTAAAAGATGTGTATGACTCTGCATCTGATTTAATAATTAAAGCAGGCCAGCAGATTACAGAGAAAGAAGTATCATTAATTGATGCAGCCAAAATTGACTCTATTGAAGTTAGATCTCCATTGACTTGTGAAGCCAAAACTGGTATATGTACCAAGTGTTATGGTAGAAATTTGGCAACAGGTAAAATGGTTCAAAAAGGAGAGGCAGTCGGTGTTGTAGCTGCTCAATCCATAGGTGAACCTGGCACCCAACTTACTCTCAGAACTTTTCATGTAGGAGGTGTTGCTGGAAACATATCAGAAGAAAATAAATTGACTGTAAAATACAATGGTATTGCCGAAATAGATGATCTAAAAATAGTAAAAGGAAAAGATGTTGATGGAAATGATGCCCAAATTGTTATTTCAAGAACATCTGAAATTAAAGTAATTGACAAAAAAACAAAGAACGTTTTAAGTACAAATAATATACCTTATGGATCATCTATATACATTAAAAATGGAGATAAAGTATCCAAGGGTGATTTAGTTTGTAGCTGGGACCCATTTAATGGTGTTATTGTTTCTGAATTTTCTGGAAAAGTTGAATTTGAAAACATTGAGCAAGGAGAAACTTATCAAGTTGAAATTGATGAGCAAACTGGTTTCCAAGAAAAAGTAATATCTGAAACTAGAAATAAAAAGCTAATTCCAACGCTATTGATTAATGACACCAAAGGAAACTTATTAAGATCCTATAACTTGCCAGTTGGTGCCCATTTAATTGTTGATAACGGTGAAAAAATTAAAGAGGGTCAAGTATTGGTTAAAATACCTAGAAAATCTGCTAAATCAGGAGATATTACGGGAGGGCTTCCAAGGGTAACCGAATTATTTGAAGCTAGAAATCCGTCAAACCCAGCAGTTGTAAGTGAAATTGATGGTGTTGTGTCTTTTGGAAAAATTAAAAGGGGGAATCGGGAAATAATTGTTGAATCAAAATATGGAGATATAAAAAAATATCTAGTAAAATTATCAAACCAAATATTAGTTCAAGAAAATGATTTTATTAAAGCAGGTATGCCATTGTCAGATGGTTCAATAACTCCTGTTGATATTCTAAATATAAAAGGTCCCTCAGCTGTTCAGCAGTATTTAGTCAATGAAGTACAGGAAGTATATCGTTTACAAGGTGTAAAGATTAATGACAAACATTTTGAAGTTGTGGTTAGACAAATGATGAGAAAAGTAAAAATAAACGAACCAGGAGATAGTATGTTTTTAGAGAACCAATTGGTTTTTAAGTCCGATTTTATCGAAGAGAATGATAATTTATTTGGGAAAAAAGTAGTTGAAGAGATTGGTGACTCAGACAACCTAAAACCAGGTCAAATGATAACATCACGTCAGTTAAGAGATGAAAATTCATTATTAATTAGACAAGATAAAGCCCCTGTTGTCGCAAGGGAAGCTATACCAGCTACTGCAAAACCTGAATTACAAGGTATTACAAGAGCTTCTCTACAAACAAAATCTTTTATTTCTGCTGCTTCTTTCCAAGAAACAACAAAAGTTCTAAACGAAGCATCAGTTAATGCAAAAGAGGATCATCTAGCTGGTTTAAAAGAAAATGTAATTGTAGGTCATAAAATACCAGCTGGAACTGGACTAAGAAAGTATAAAGATTTAATCGTAGGATCAAAGAGTGAATACAATAGTCTACTGATTTCTAGAGAAGAAGAATTGTATGAAAATTAACTATGGATAAAAAGAAACCTGAAAAGAAAGTTAACATTGAACTTGATGAAAAAGTTGCAGAAGGCAATTATTCAAACCTTGCTATAATTAATCACTCTATATCTGAGTTTGTAATTGATTTTGTTAATTTAATGCCTGGATCTCCTAAAGCTAAAGTTAAATCTAGAATAATTTTGACTCCAGAGCATGCAAAAAGGTTCCAGAAAGCTCTAGATGACAACATAAAAAGATTTGAAAAATCTAAAGGAGAAATTAAAATCAATGAATCTCCATCGCTTCCATTAAATTTTGGAACTCAAGGAGAGGCATAGCTATTTAAACTCAGAAGTATTGTGAAACTTTATTGTAGGGTATTTTTGTATAGTCATTTGAAGTGAGAATGATGAGTCTGCTAGAAAAACTTCTTTACCATCTTTATCTTTCGCCAAGAATTTTTGTTTAATACTTTTAAACTCTTTTATTTCTGAATATTTTGAATTTTCAGTGCATATCCAGCAAGCTTTATATACATTTATTTCTTCAAAGTTACATTTTGCCCCGTATTCGTTTAACAATCTATATTGAATTACCTCAAATTGAAGAAGACCAACAGTTCCAATAATTTTTCTATTGTTTAAATTAAGATAAAACAGTTGGGCAACTCCCTCATCCATTAATTGTTCTATTCCTTTTTCAAGTTGTTTAGTTTTCATTGGATCGTTATTGTTAATATATCTGAAATGTTCTGGAGAAAAACTTGGTATCCCCTTAAATTTAATTATTTCTCCTTCAGTTAGTGTGTCACCAATTTTAAAATTTCCAGTATCATGAAGACCAACAATATCTCCTGGATATGATATATCTATTATTTCTTTTTTTTCAGCAAAAAAAGCATTTGGGCTTGAAAATTTATACCTTTTATTTTTTCTTACATGTAAATACGGTGTATTTTTTTTAAATACTCCAGAAACGATCTTAATAAATGCAAGTCTATCTCTATGTCTAGGATCCATATTTGCATGAATTTTAAAAACAAAACCTGAAAATTTTTTTTCGTCAGGTTTAATAATTCTAATATCACTCTCTTTTGATCTTGGTTTTGGGGCTATATCAACAAAACAGTCTAATAATTCTTGCACGCCAAAATTTTTTAAAGCAGATCCAAAAAAAACAGGATGAAGTTTACCTGACAAGTATTCTTCAATTTCAAACTTGGGATAGATCTCTAAAATTAATTCAAGTTCATTTTTTAATTTTTCTAACATTTTGGAACCTAAGTAATCTTTTAGTTCATTATCATCTAATGATTTAAAAATCGTTTTTTTATCAACTATATTTTTTCCATCATCATTAATTAACTCTATTTTTTTCTCCCATATATTATAAATTCCTTTAAAATCATATCCCATTCCGATTGGAAAAGTTATAGGTGTAATTCTAAGTTTTAATTTTATTTCGATTTCATCAATTAAATCAAATGCATCTTTTCCTTCTCTGTCAAGTTTATTTATAAATACTATTAAAGGAATCGATCTCATTCTACAAACTTCAACTAATTTTTCAGTCTGTTCTTCAACACCTTTTGCAACATCAATAACAACTATAACAGAATCAACTGCGCTCAATGTTCTATATGTGTCTTCAGCAAAATCCTTATGTCCAGGTGTATCAAGAATATTTATTTTTTTGTTTTGGTATTTAAATGCTAGTACCGAAGTTGAAACTGAAATCCCCCTTTGTCTTTCAATTTCCATAAAATCACTTGTGGCTCCTTTTTTTACTTTATTTGATTTAACAGCACCAGCCTCTTGAATTGCACCACCAAATAATAGAAGTTTTTCAGTTAGAGTTGTTTTTCCGGCATCAGGATGAGAAATTATTCCAAAAGTTCTTCTGCGATTAATTTGATCTAAAAACTCCATTCAATTTTTATTTTTTGACAAAAGTATTCAATTAAACTTAAAGAGTTTTACCTAGTAGGTTTTTGTTAAAATTATAGGTATTTTTGATCAAGCCATGAAAGAAGAAGAAGTAATTTTGGTAAATTCTAAGGATAAGATTTTGGGAACTATGCCAAAAATGGAAGCTCATAAAAAAGGTATTCTTCATAGGGCTTTTTCTATTTTTATCCTAAATTCAAATAAAGAGCTTTTACTTCAAAAAAGATCATACAACAAATATCACTCACCGGGGTTATGGACTAACACATGTTGCAGTCACCAAAGGATAGATGAAACATCTATTGAGGCAGGAAATAGACGTCTTATGGAAGAAATGGGAATTAAGACCGATCTTCAGGAGGTATTTACATTTAAATATAAAACTAAATTTAATAATGGTTTGACTGAGCATGAATTTGATCATGTTCTTTTTGGACATACCGATGAATCACCAAAAATTAATTTAAATGAAGTTTGTGAGTGGAAGTGGTCAGATATAGAATTTATAAAAAATGATATTTTAATGAATCCTAACATCTATACTGTTTGGTTTAAAATAATTTTCAATCAATTTAATAAATATATAGATAATTATGAGGGTTACAGTAAGTAGAAAAGCGCATTTTAATGCTGCGCATCGATTGCATCGTACGGATTGGAGTAACAAAAAAAACCAGTCTGTTTTTGGAAAATGTTCAAATGAATATTTTCACGGACATAATTATGAATTAATTGTTAATGTCACTGGAAATATTGATCCTGAAACTGGTTTTGTGATCGATATTAAAGTTTTAAAGGATTTAATCAAAACTGAAATAGAAGATAGTTTTGACCACAAAAATTTAAATATTGAAGTGCCTGAGTTTTTTGAATTAAACCCAACAGCTGAAAATATTGCGGTTGTTATATACAATAAATTAATTTCACATTTATCAAAAGAACAGTCATTAGAGATTATATTATATGAAACCCCTAGGAATTTTGTTAAATATTCTGGAGAAAAATAAAGTTATGGCGAGCATAAAAAAACTAAAAAAAGATATAAATAATTCAATAGGTTCATTTATTGAAGATATTTATTTATGGGAATTAAACAATCCTAAATCTGATATAAAAAAAAGTGGAGATTTAATTGATGATTCTATTGATTTATTTGATCAATTAATTAAAGAAATTAAAAGTAATGATATTAAAAACCCTAAATTATACTATGATAAACTTAGGGAAAAGCTTACTTCAGAGTTAGAAAAAATTAACTTGAAATTGAAAAAATTAAAATAATAGAAACTTATTTATCAATCTTTCTGTTTCGTTCTAAAATTTCAAAAAATAATTTTCCATATTTAGATTTTTTTACATCATCGCTCATTTCTTTTGCAATCGTATCCATAAAATCTGGATTAGCATTACTCATTTCCGAAATTATTAAATACGGTGAAATAATATTATCAGCATTGGATTTAGCATAGTTAAGAGTATACAAATATCTGCGTTTTGTCAAGTTATCTATTCTTCTTTTAAATGAGTCAATAAGAAAATCATTTTTATTTTTTTGTGCTTCTAGGTAGCTTTTTAAAAACTCAAGATTTTGAATATTAAACTTTCTTGACATTGACTTATACTCTTCGAGTAAATCATTGTTTTTTGATCCATCTATTATAGCACTACTCTCAAATGTGTTAAGTCTAGTATTTATTTTTATTTTACCTTTTGAGCCAAAGAAAATAATTTCATCATTAAGGGAATCCCCATCGTCTTTTTTTAATTGTAGTTTGAAAATTTCAGGTTCCTCAATCTTTGAGTTTAGACTAAAAGTCTCGTCTCGAGTAACAATAAAAGAATCAATAACAGAAAAAGAGGAGTCAATGACTTTTTTCAAATATAGAGTCCCTTTTCTTAGACCCTTCACAGTTCCTTCTATTTGCATTGAATCATTATTTGATGAAGAATTACATGATGATAAACACAAGAGTATTAGAAAAAGAAAAATTGATTTAGAATGAAATAAATTTTTTTTCATAACTATATATTAAGCCAGTAAGTTAACTTTAAATTTAAACTTCGTAACCTTGGAATTAATGTATTTTCAATAAAGTAGTTGTCATTATAAACAATATATAAATCTGATAATGGCGCAAACCTCCATTGAAGTCTAGAATTTACTCCTAAGTTTTCTGATTGTGAACTAAATTGAATATAAGATGACCAAAACAAATTTTTTGTAAAAGTGAAATCAACCTTTGGTCTAATTAACCATATATTTTCAGTTGAAAATGTATTTCCTAAATCAATGTGGTCATAATTGATCGAAAGTGCAGTCGTCATGAAAGGTTGAAATCGAAGGTTAAATGTATTTTCAATTGAATATTTCACACCAGTATAAAATTCACCAAATTCAGGTTCTATACTATAATAAAATTTCTTACTTTCATTAGATTGATAATCAAACTTAATACTAGAGTATTTGTAAGTTTTACCTGAAGGAATTGGTTTTTCTGGGTTTAGACCTGTCGGATCAAAGTCATTATATAAATAAGTGTTTCTGTTGTAATAACGGATATTGAAACCTGACTGATTTTTAAATCTAAAGTTTACAGATGGTGAAATAGTTCTATCAGAATTTTTAAAGTTATCATTAGGTCTGTAATAGGACCACATTCCAATATCAAAATCAACTTGGATAAGTTTATCTCTATTGGGGTAAAATTTTAATGTATACTGAGGCGTTATTTTGAATAAATCAGTTCTTCTCACAAAACCTAGATCAGATTTAAAGTCTTCTCCAATAAATGATCCCCCGAGCTCAAGGGTACTGTTTCTTGTATTTCTTTCAATTCTGGCACCAAAACTTTCATCATCATCATATTTTGATGAATTAGGTTTAAATGATTTATGGAAATAAAATTTTCCTACGTACTTATTATTTTTTGAAGCTAAATTATAATCTAGACCAATTAATCTATTATACGTTTCGTCAGAATCAATGAAGTCATATTTTTTGGTATTTTCTCGATTTAATAATAGTAAACTGATATTTGAACGAGAAAATATTTTTTTTTGGAGGGAAAAAACTGTATTGTTGTTTGAAGGAATTTGATTTTTAATATCTTCATCAGTTACCATATGTAAAAATCCAATTCTCCAGTTTTCATCAATTTTGCCGCTTAATCTTGCACCAGCAATGATTTTATTTTGAATATTATTTCCATTTACATCTTTGGCTACTCCAATTCTTCTTGAAAAGAAAGGTCTTCCATCTCTTGAATCTCCATAATTAGAAAATAAATCACTATTTTGAATAAAAAATTGTCTTTTTTCAGGTAATCTAATTTCAAAACGGGTCAAATTAACAATCTGATCATCAACTTCAACTTGAGAAAAATCTGGATTTAATGTAAGGTCTAAATTTAATCCATTACCTATCGGTATTTTGGCATCTCCACCATAATTGAAACTGTTGTTCTTAGATTGATTTTCAAAATCTTTAGAAACAAGTCCATTTATATATGGAATAAAAGCGAGAGGTGCCTTGGATTTTCCTAGAGGATCTTCAAAAACCATTTTTCCAAGAAAAGCTAAATTAATAATCATTTGGTTCCTTGATACTTGACTCCAAACTGATCTTTCGTTAGTATTTGAATCAAATCTATATATATTAAAACCCCATGAACTTGTTCCTTCAGGAAAATTTAGAAATTTTAATGGAACCTTAACTTCACTGAGAATATAATCCTCATATATTTTTGCTTCAGATTCCCATTTAACATCCCAAGAGCTATCAGTATCTCTTCCATAATCATTTCCCCCGTTGAAAACTAAAGATTCTCTCTGAGTTCCAGCAGGTGATACACCAAAAAAATATGCATTTGTATTATCATTAAATGTGTCAAAAATAAACGATACACCGTCTAAACCTCTTCCTCCCCAATCCCTTCTTAGGGATTCAATAACATAATTTTTATCACTAATAGAAGACTTAATCAATAAATATATGTTTTCTTTATCTCTAATTACCTTTACATTTGTTTTGTTTGTTGCTTTGAGACTATCAGTTGGAAACCATTGAGTAAAATCCCCAATTTCGTTAGCTATTGACCAAGATTTTTCGTCAGATTTACCATCAATTGTTATCAAATCATCGATGGTTTTTACAAAAATTTCTTTTTTTTGGGAAAAGGTTTTACTTGATGAAATCAATAAAAGATAAAAAAATAAAACACTCAATGATTCAAGCCAATTATTTTTTTTTTTTAAAAAAAGAGTTCCGCTAAACATTGAATTTTCTGAAAGTTATGCGCAAATTTAAGTTAATTTTGATTATTAAGATCTAATTTTTAATTCAATTAGTTTTATTTAATTAAATCGAGACTTCTTTGAAGAAATTTAGTTAATGCTTCCCCTTTAAGTAGGCCTTGTGACAACCTTGCTAAATCTAAACCTTGATTAATTAACCTTTCTCTTTTTTTAACAGTTTTAGTTTCAAGAATCTGGGTTATTAGTTCATGATTTGTATTAACAAGTAAAGTATACATGCCAGGCATATTATTACCCATCATTCCGCCTCCACTAGTTTGCTGCATTTCTTTCATTCTTCTCATAAACTCGGGTTGTGCTAATACAAAAGGTAAAGATTTACTTTCCATCGGCTCTAGTTGAACCATATAACCACTCTCTTTAACCAGTTCTTCGATCATAGGCTTAAGTTTATCCTTTTGTTTGTCAGTAAGTTTTGAAACAACAGCTTCATCTTTTTTGATTAAATTTTCAAGTGAATCTCCATCTACTCTACAAAAACTTATTTTCTCCTTGTTAGTTTCCATTTTTTGAATCAAATGAGCTATTATTGGAGAATCTAAAAGAAGTACTGTATATCCTTTTTCTTCAGCATTTTTTATATAACTATGTTGTTCTTCTACATTGTTTGTATATAAAATAATCAACTTATCATCTTTGTCGGTCTGAACGGGTTTTATCTTTTCTTCTAATTCAGCGTAGGTGAAAAAATCACCTTTGGATGTCGGATATAGGGCAAACTTATCGGCTTTTTCAAAAAATTTATCCTCACTTAACATTCCATACTCAATTACAACTTTAATGTCATTCCATTTCTCTTCAAAGCCTTTTCTATCTTTTTTAAACAGACTATTTAATTTATCAGCAACTTTTCTTGTAATGTAATTACTAATTTTTTTAACTGCACCATCCGCTTGAAGATAACTCCTAGATACATTCAGAGGAATATCGGGTGAGTCAATCACACCTCTTAATAGGGTTAAAAATTCAGGAACAATTCCCTCAACATTATCTGTTACAAAAACTTGATTTTGATATAATTGAATCTTATCCTTTTGAATATTTATGTCATTATTTATTTTTGGAAAATAAAGTATTCCAGTCAAATGAAACGGATAATCCACATTTAAATGTATATTAAATAAGGGAGGTTCAAACTGAGATGGATAGAGTTCTCTATAAAAATTATTATAGTCTTCGTCTTTCAAATCCTTTGGTGTTTTTGTCCATGCAGGATTTGAATTGTTAATTATATCATCAACAATTTCTTTTTCAGGTTTCTGATCTTTTGGCGCATCCTTTGGAAGAGGAATATCCACTTCTTTTGTTCCAAGTTTAATTGGTATTGGCATAAACTTGTTGTATTTTAAAAGAAGTTCTCTTATTCTAGACTCCTCTAAAAATTCTTTTGAATCTTTTGAAATATGAAGAATTATTTCAGTTCCTCTCTCTTTTTTTGTTGCTTTTGTGAGACTATATTCAGGTGATCCATCGCAAGTCCAGTGTGCTGCAGGTTTATTAGAATGACTTTTGGTAATAATTTCCACCTTGTCAGACACCATGAATGCGGAGTAAAAACCTAAACCAAAATGACCTATGATACCAGAATCTTTTGCTGAATCTTTGTATTTTTCTAAAAATTCTTCTGCTCCAGAAAAAGCTACTTCATTTATGTACTTGTTTACTTCCTCACTTGTCATACCTACGCCTTGATCAATTACGTGAAGAGTTTTATTTTTAGAATCAATTTTAATTTCAATAATTGGAGATCCTATATCGCCTTTAATTTCTCCGATACTACTAAGATGTGAAAGCTTAGTTGTAGCATCAGTAGCATTTGAAATTAGTTCTCTTAAAAAAATTTCATGGTCACTGTATAGAAATTTTTTAATCAGTGGAAATATATTTTCTACTGCGACGTTTATTTTACCTTTAGACATATATTTTGTTTTTATTTAAACTACCCAAAAAAAATACCAAATTTAAAAAGATGACAATTTGACACCAGTTATTTTAAGATAATAAACTTTAATAAATTGAAACTTTATTGTTAAATAATTTTTAAATAAATTGCATAACCAAACAAATAACATGTTTAATTCAAAAATAATTGGATTAGGTAAGTACCTTCCTGAAAATATTGTTACCAATCATGATTTGTCAAATACTATTGATACTTCTAATCAATGGATCATAGAAAGAACAGGAATCGAAGAAAGAAGACATATAAAAAAAGGAGATGGTAATTCAACAGCCTCAATGGGAGCTGAAGCAGCAAAAATTGCTATAAAAAGAGCTGATATTTCAATAAATGATATAGATCTTATTTTGTTTGCAACACTCAGTCCCGATTATTATATGCCTGGTTCAGGTGTTTTGGTTCAGAAGCTTTTAAATATTCCGACTTGCCCTGCAATGGATATAAGAAATCAATGCTCAGGATTTGTTTATGCAATTGCAACAGCAGATCAATTTATTAAGACTGGGATGTATAAAAATATTCTTGTTATTGGTTCTGAAACTCAGTCTGGAGCAATTGATAAAACAACCAGAGGTAGAGATATAGGTGTTATTTTTGGGGATGGTGCTGGTGCTGCTGTTTTATCAAGAAGCAACTCCAAAGATTCAAATATTATGTCTTCCCACCTTCATTCAGAAGGAGAGCATGCAGAGGAGTTAATAATGGAGAGTCCTAATATGAATAAATGGGTTACAGAAATTGTATCTGATAATGACCCAGAAGATTTATCTTATTATCCATACATGAACGGAAAACATGTATTTAAAAATGCGGTAACTCGTTTTGAAGAAGTAATAAATGCTGGTTTGAATCATAATAATTTAAAAGCTGAGGATATTAATCTTTTAATTCCACATCAAGCTAACTTGAGAATATCTCAATTTGTTCAAAAGAAGTTTAATCTCAGAGATGATCAAGTCTACAATAATATAATGAGATATGGTAATACCACCGCAGCATCAATTCCAATTGCATTAACAGAGGCTTGGGAAGAAGGAAAGGTTAAAGATGGAGATTTAATAGTTTTAGCTGCATTTGGAGCCGGATTTGCTTGGGGAAGTAATGTTATTAAATGGTAAAACATAAGAAAACTACCTTAATCCTTGGAGCTTCATTAAATCCTGAAAGATATTCTTTTAAGGCTACTAAAAAATTGATCGAAAAGAAAATAAAAGTTTTTTTGGTTGGAAGGAATAAAGGTCAAATTAATGGAATAAATATTAATAATAAATTTCCCTTAGACAGAGAGATTCATACAATATCTATTTACCTTAATCCATCAGCTCAAGAAGAATATGTTGAGTCTATCTTAAGTTTACGTCCCAAAAGAGTAATATTTAACCCTGGAACAGAAAACTCTAATCTATCCAATCTTTTGTTTTTAAAAGAAATTGAATGTGAAAATTCTTGTACATTAATTTTACTTTCTACTAATCAATATTAACCCAACAAAAGTTATGAGACCATTTAGTGGAAGCAGCTCGTATCCAATCTCATAATCCATAATATTCTTTGATGAAATAATTTCAAAATAATAAAGAATATTCGGAAGACTAACAATCAAAACTGAAGTAATACTAATAAAAAAAACTTTTTTATCATTAATTTTATAATTAGTTAAAATTCCTAGTGCAAATATACCAAGAAGAGGCCCGTACGTGTAGGACGCAACAGTAAGTAAACTATCAATAACATTCCGGTCTAAAACATGTTTATAAATTATTACAACGATTATTATTAAAATACTCATACCAATATGGGTTTTCATTCTAATTTTTTTTTGTTTTTCAATTTTGTAATTATTTAAATTTAAAAAGTCGATACAAAATGAAGTTGTTAATGAGGTTAAAGCGCTATCAGCGCTACTGTAGGCTGCAGCAACTAAACCTAATATAAAAGTTATACTTACTAATGAACCCAAATCATGATTTAATGCAATTTCAGGAAAAATTAAATCGGTATTTTTTTTTCCTTCAAACAATGGAATATTAATACCCATTTTATTAGCATACGAGTATAACAGAGTTCCTAGAACTAAAAATAAAAAAGTAACAATAACTAAAACAAAACTAAAAACAATCATATTTTTTTGAGCAGATTTTAAGTCTTTACAAGCTAAGTTTTTTTGCATCATATCTTGATCAAGTCCTGTCATACAAATAGTTATAAAAGCCCCACCTAAAATTGATTTAATAATATAATTACGCTCGGTAAAATTTTCTAGAACCCATATCTTATTCATTCCTTTGAAAGAATTACTATCAAAAAATGATATGAGACTAAGATTTAATCCATCTAAAATGAAAATAATGGAAAATACTACTGATAAAATCATTAAAGTTGTTTGTAAGGTATCAGTCCATATAATAGTTTTAATTCCACCTTTATGTGTGTATACCCATATAAGTATTATTGAAAATATAACGGTAATTTCAAAAGGAATATTCCATTCTTTAAAAATGTATTGATGTAATACCAAAGCAACTAAAAATAATCTAAACGATGCTCCCAGAACTCTTGATACAAAAAAGAAAAAAGCTCCTGTTTTTTGCGTATTTGGTCCAAATCTAATTTTTAAATATTCGTAAATTGAAGTAACATTATTTTTATAATAAACTGGTAGTAGTAAATATGCAACGATAAAATATCCAATAAAATATCCAATAACTACCTGAAAATAAGTTAACTGTGAAGACTCAACCCATCCTGGCACTGAAATAAAAGTTACACCAGATAAACTTGCACCTACCATTCCATATGCGACAAGATACCATTTAGCTTTTTTATCAGCATTAAAAAAAGTATTGATTGACGCTCTTTTACTAGTATAATTTGAAATAATAATTAATAGTAAAAAATATCCAAGTACAAGACTTAATATAATTTCTGGTGATTGCATAAATTGGAAAACCCAAAGATATGAAAACCTTTTTTCCATATGATATTTTTGTATTTTTACTTTATGGAATATTCTTCAAAGTTGTTGTCTGATGTTATTGATGAAATATCCAGATTACCTGGGATTGGCAAAAGATCTGCTCTAAGATTAGCTTTATACCTTTTAAAACAACCAAAAGAAAATACTTTATCACTATCTAAGTCATTAGAAAGATTTAGAACAGAAATTAATTATTGTCAAAAGTGCCATAATTTATCTGAAAGTGCCATTTGTGAAATATGTTCTAACGAAAAAAGAAATAATAAACTAATCTGTGTTGTTGAAGATATTAGAGATGTCATGGCTATTGAAACAACTAATCAATATAATGGATTGTATCATGTACTAGGAGGAATAATTTCTCCAATTGAGGGTATTGGCCCAAATGATTTAAATATTGATTCACTTGTCGAAAAGATAAAGTCGAATAAGGTTGAAGAATTAATATTTGCTTTAAGCAGTACTATTGAGGCTGATACAACTAATTTTTACATTTATAAATCGATATTACCATACAATATTAAAATAAGCTCAATTGCGAGAGGTATTTCAGTTGGAGATGAATTAGAGTATGCAGACGAGGTTACTCTTGGAAGAAGTATTTTAAGTCGTGTTCCTTATGAAAGCTCAATTTCAGAATAACTATTTCATAGTAATAATTTTGGTATTTTTGTTACTTATATAATGGGAAAATATTTTTTGAAACTCCCCAAGATGGGAGAAAGTATTGCAGAAGCAACTTTAATATCCTGGCTTAAAGAAGTAGGGGATAATATTGATGCGGATGAATCAGTTTTAGAAATTGCTACAGATAAGGTTGATTCTGACGTACCATCTGAGTTTTCAGGTAAATTAATTGAGAAGCGGTTCAAAAAAAATGATATAATTAAAGTTGGAGAAGTTATTGCTGTAATTGAAAGTGATCAAATATCAATTGATAATAATCATGAACAGGGTATTATCTCTGAGGATGTAAATGCTTCTAAGATAATACAAACAAACAATGAGGTCTCAAATATTAAAAACAAAACATATGAAAAAGAAAATGAAGCTCAAAAATTAATTAATAAAGCAACAGAAATATCAACTTTTAATATTTCATCACAAAAAAACTTTTTATCACCACTAGTAAAAAGTATTATCAAAAAAGAAAATTTATCTGATGATGAACTTAAAATTATATTAGGAACAGGCAAAAATGGTAGAATTACTAAAAAAGATCTTTTAAGTTTTTTGAAAACTAGAGATAAAAATTCTCCACCTCAAACTATTCAAACTGTAGAGCAATCTAATAGTGAAGTTATTGATTCTCAAAGTCAATTTATAAAAATGTCAAGGGTCTCTAAAGTGATTTCTGATCATATGATTGAGAGTAAAAATATCTCCGCCCATGTTCAAGCATTCATTGAAGTTGATGTAACAAATTTGTGGGAATGGAGAGAAAAAATAAAGGAATCTTTTTTTAATCTGAATGGTGAAAAATTAACATTTACTCCCCTATTTATCTTGGCAGTAATCAAAGCTCTGAAGGACTTTCCAATTTTAAATAGTTCTGTTGAGGATGATTATATTCATAAAAAAAGAAATATTAATATTGGAATGGCTACAGCATTAGATGATGGAAATTTAATTGTCCCAGTAATAAAAAATGCAGATCATCTGAATCTAATTGGTTTAGCAAAGGCAGTAAATGATCTTTCTGAAAGAGCGAGAAAAAATATGTTATCACCCGAGGAAGTTAAAGGTGGTACATACACAGTAAGTAATGTAGGTAATTTTGGAACATTGATGGGAACACCTATTATAAATCAACCACAAGTCGGGATTTTGGCTATTGGAGTTATTAGAAAAGTACCTTCTGTTATTGAAACATCCAAAGGAGATTACATTGGCATAAGAAAAAAATTAATTCTTTCTCATAGTTTTGATCATAGAATCATAAATGGTGCAGTTGGAGGTAAATTTATTAAGTGCATTTCTGAGTATTTAGAAAATTGGGATCTAAGCTTTTCTTTTTGAAAATGAAATTAAAAATTAAAAGACCTCTTTGTTTTTTTGATCTAGAAACAACCGGAATTAATATAACAAATGATAGAATAGTTGAAATGGCCGTTCTTAAATTACATCCAGACGAAAGGATAGAAAAAAAAGTTTGGTTAATTAATCCACAGATACCAATTCCAGATGAGGTCTCGGCAATTCATGGGATTACAGATCAAATGGTTTCTGATGCTCCAACTTTTAAACAATTATCAAAAACCATTTATAGCTTCATCAAGGGGTCTGATCTAGCTGGATATAATTCTGATAGATTTGATATACCCTTATTAATGGAGGAGTTACTCAGGTCAGAAATTGATTTCAAAACAAAAGAATTAAAAACTATAGACGTACAAACAATTTTCCATAAAATGGAGCAAAGAAATTTATCTGCTGCACTAGAATTTTATTGTAATAAAAAGATTGAAAAAGCTCATTCAGCTGCTATTGATACTCAGGCAACCTTTGATGTTTTAATGGCTCAGTTAGATAGGTATGATAATTTGGAGCCAAACGTATCTTTTCTCAATGATTTTACAAAAAGAAAAAAAAGTGTTGATTTCGCTGGCTATATTGTTTTTAACAAAAAAGGTAAAGAATGTTTTTCTTTTGGAAAACACAAAGGAAAAACTGTACAAGAGATAATTGAGAAAGAACCTGGATATTTTGGGTGGTTGTTAAATGCAGATTTTCCATTATACACAAAAAAAATTTTAACTGAAATTAGAATTAAAAATAATAATCATAAAAAATAAACAGTCTTGAAAATAATATGTATTGGTAGAAATTATTATGACCATATAAAAGAATTAAATAACAATAAATCAAAAGAGCCAGTTGTTTTTATTAAACCAGACTCATCAATTATTGCAAAAAATCAACCTTTTTTTTGCCTGGATTTTCAAATAATATTCAACATGAGATTGAAATAGTGATTAAAATAAATCGAATTGGTAAACACATTGACAAAAAATTTGCTTACAAGTATTTCGAATATTTGACCGTTGGAATTGATTTTACGGCAAGGGACATTCAAAACGAATTAAGGGAAAAGGGATTTCCTTGGGAAAAATCTAAGAGCTTTGATAATTCAGCGTTAATAGGAGAGTGGATAAGTAAGGATGATTTTGATAATATTAATAATATTAATTTTCACTTAATGAAAAATAAAGTAATTTGTCAAAAGTCAAATTCATCAAAAATGATTTGGAACATTGATGAAATCATATCCTATGTTTCTCAATTTTTTACACTCAAAATAGGTGATCTTATTTTTACAGGTACACCCTCAGGTGTCAGCAAAATTAAAGAGGAAGATGTCTTAGAGGGGTTTATTGAAAGTAAAAAGTGTTTTAGTGTAAAAATCAAATAGCTAATGGTTGCTCATATAATTAATATTGGGGATGAGATTCTTATAGGTCAAATAATTAATACAAATGGTACATTTTTATCAAAATCATTAAATTCTATTGGCTTTAATGTTTCCAAAATCATATCAATATCAGATAAGAAAGAAGAAATTATCGACTGTATCGATAGATCAAGAAAAGATTCAGATCTAATCATAATCACAGGGGGTTTGGGGCCAACTAATGATGATGTTACCAAGCATACTTTAACAAGTTATTTTGAAGACAAACTTGTCTGGAATTATGAAATTAAAAAGCATATTGAAGACTTATTTAAAAAGTTTGTTTCTACACCAATTATTCAGATGAACCGTGAACAAGCATTATTACCCTCAAAAGCCAAAATTTATAAAAATATTTACGGTACAGCATCAGGGATGTGGTTTTCTGAAAAAGATGTTGATGTTATTTCCTTACCGGGTGTTCCTTATGAAATGAAGTCTTTAATGGAAAACTCAATCATACCAGATCTTAAAGTAAAATTTAATAGACCCTACATCTACAACAAAACACTTTTAACTTATGGATTAGGTGAGAGTGCTATTGCTGATAGAATAGCTGATTGGGAAAATAAACTCCCAAAAAATTTAAAGTTTGCATACCTTCCTAGCCTAGGCAGGGTAAGACTAAGACTTTCCTCAACTGGAGGTAATATGGTTTTGGTTAAAGATGAAGTAGAAAAACAATTAGATGATCTGAAAAAACTAATTAATGATATATATGTTGGTGAAGAAAATGATGGATCAATTGAGTTTCATATTGCTAAAATGCTAACAAATAATTTTAAAACATTATCCATTGCGGAAAGTTGCACTGGAGGATTAATTTCGTCCATAATGACCTCAATTCCGGGTGCATCAAAATTTTTTAAAGGTGGAGTAGTTGCTTATTCAAATGAAATAAAATCATCTATTTTAAAAATATCGAATAAAATGATTAAAAAAGAAGGAGTTGTTAGTTCAAAGATTGCAGAGCTAATGGCATTAAATATTAAAAAAATATATAAATCTGATTTTTCTATTGCGACAACAGGAAATGCTGGTCCAACAATTGGAGATTTAAAATCTAAATTAGGTCATGTTTATGTTGCTATTGCAAGTCCAAAAGGTGTTTTTGTTGAGTTTTATAAAATGGGAAATCATAGGGAAAGAGTTATAAAAAAAACAACAAACAAGGCTCTTGAAATGCTATTTAAACATTTAAAATCTGTTAAAGATTATAATTTTGAATAAGTTTTGTAACTAAACAAAAAAATGTAAATTTGCATCCTATTTGAAAGAATACCTTAAATCTATGTCTAAAATTTGCAATATAAGTGGTAAAAGAGTGATGTTCGGAAATAATAGGTCTAAAGCTATGAATAAAACCCGACGCAGATTTGATATTAATTTAGTAAAAAAACGTTTTTATATTCCTGAAGAAGATAAATGGATTACACTTAAAGTCAAAGCTTCAGTTTTAAAAACTATAAATAAGAATGGGATATCTGCTGTTTTAAAACGAGCACGTGAAAATGGTCAATTAAAATAACTCAATAATGGCAAAAAAAGGAAATAGAGTTCAAGTAATATTGGAATGTACCGAACATAAAAGCTCGGGTATATCTGGAACTTCTAGATATATTACCACAAAAAATAAAAAGAATTCGCCTGATAGATTAGAAATGAAAAAATTTAATCCCATTCTCAAAAAAATGACACTCCACAAAGAAATTAAATAGCCATGGCAAAAAAATCAGTAGCATCTCTTCAAACTGGATCCAAAAGATTAACCAAGGCAATAAAAATGGTTAAAAAGGATGGCTCAAATTCATATAGTTTTGTTGAAAAAATTATTGATCCCAAATTTGCAAAAGATTGGCTAGCAGGTAAACCTATAATTCAGCCAGTAATTACTGCTAAACCATCTAATGCAAATATCGAGAATGAGTCTGTAACAAAGGAAAAGGTTTCAGAAGGGCAGCCACTCAAAGAGGAAAAGATTTCAGAAGAGCAGTCAGTCAAAAAGGAAAAGGTTTCAGAAGGGAAGCCACTCAAAGAGGAAAAGGTTTCAGAAGAGCAGCCAGTTACAGACGGGAAAAATGATCAGACAAAATTAGATGAACCTCAAGCTTCTAATTAATATTACTCAGGTATTTCCCAAATTTCCATTTAGAATTGTTCATTATAATTAAAAGTTTATTTTTATAGTAACAATTAACTGTAATTAAGAATGGGAGTTTTCAAATCAATTAAATCTTTTTTTTTAGAAAAAAAGGATAGCAAACCACCTTCAAAAGAAAAAAAAGAAGAAAATGTTGATAAACTTGAATCTGATGAAGCTATTAAAGCCCCAAAAATTAAAAATAAACTTAAAACTCCTGGTGAAAAAGTTTTAAAAGATTTACCAATTGAAAAACCAAAACCAGAACCAAAACCAAAACCTAAGC